>Ga0208299_1000067_pt1 | contig 99825 bp, 93 predicted proteins | sample 15_taG_FD_184089 | JGI IMG/M metagenome (GOLD analysis project Ga0208299, IMG submission 184089) | Marine viral communities from the Subarctic Pacific Ocean - 15_ETSP_OMZ_AT15312 metaG (SPAdes) (version 2) | ecosystem: Environmental > Aquatic > Marine > Oceanic | place: Pacific Ocean | collected... | reverse complement strand
GAAGCGGACAGGGAAGAGGTGTCAATTTTCTCCCAGACTTTGGAAGAATTTGGGTATGGTTCAGTTGAATATCCAGAATTCGGTGAGGATGAGGATTATCAATGAAACTCCTATTTGAAAATTGGCGGAAGTATCTTAGTGATTTAGAGGTTGATTGCGAACAAGATGGTGTATGTATCACTGCCGCCGAAGAGATAACCAAAAAACTTCTTTCTGATGGCATCAAAGATTTTAAAGTTATAGAGGGATACATTTGGATTGAAGGCAGTTATGATCAGTATCCAACAGCACACACCTGGATTATAATGGATGATGGTAAAATAATAGATCCCTCTGTCGCACAGTTTGATAAATATGGCGGGATAGAAGAAAGAATTTCTGACACAGCGTATGATGCCGATGGCGAGTTCTATGGCAACAGTAAAATTTATACACCAACAGAATACCTGGGGACACCTAAATGAAACTCTTATTTGAAAATTGGCATCAATATCTAAAAGAAGAAGAGGAGGGAACAACATATTATTGGCAAACCAATGGTATTTGGAAAGGCGGCTTGGATGTTCCTGTTCCTCAAGCAATACCGCGAGATTCCGTGGTGGAAGGGGTTTTTGAAGAGGTCCGAAGGACAAAGTTTCCAGATCGCCCCAGTCGCTTGAACTGTGTATTTCTGTGTGATAATCTGGGTGGCTGGGCTGGGAAGAGTTTTTGTCGAGATGAGAAAGAGAATGTTTATGGCGAACCCATCGAGACATATGAAGTGATTCTTCAAGGAGATTATAAGATATTTAAAACAGATGCAGAGTATTGGACGGAAGCAATTACTCGATACAAGAGAGGAGAAATCAATGAAGAAGGTCTGAAATCTTGGGCCGCAGCTTATTGGGATCCCAAAAACTTTATTAATTTGGGGGAAATATTGGTTGATCCCCCGTCTGCAACGGTCATAAAAGGAAAATATGAATCATGAAACTCCTACTTGAAAATTGGCGTCAATATCTAAAGGAAGAGGGCCTGCCGCCTGGCGAATGGGTTGAGACAGACTTGGCAACCCTTGAACCCGAGAAGCTGGAGCGTGTCTGGACAATGTATTCCAACACATATTTGAACATGGGAATGGACTTGAGCGTCTCTGACGCGAGCGGACTGGTGAAATACAAGGGAGTGTTCCTTATTGATGTTGACACTCCCCCAGACGGTATCTCAGACGCCTTTATCCTGTATAAAGAAACAGACTTTGGAAATAAGATCGCTCTGCTTGGGACGTGCCAGGTAGAGGACTGTAAGGCTAAGAGGGACGCAGCGAGATCTGTTGTTAAGAAAATGCTCGAACTACTTAAAGGTGGTGGCTATTTCGCCGAGGCCGGAATGAAGATTGAAGAGATTTTACGAGAATCAAAAATGCCTTATGTCTGCGATAAAATAAAGATCGAGCAGTTTTTGGGCGGCAAGCTTGTCGAGTTCTTGGATGACTGCTACTATAAGAGGAGGCTGGCTATGGCTGAGGCTATAGTAACCAAGCGGATCTACGGGAGTTTTGGGTGATGAAACTTTTAATGGAAAATTGGCGAAAGTACCTAAATAACAACTTGTTGGCCGAATCAAAACAACAGATCGTATCAATGGGTTTTCCAGAGACTATAGCTTCATTGTTCTACGAACTGTTCCCTCAAAAAACCGCCACACTCATGGCCAAGTGGTATAAAGAATATCACAATGTAGGGTGGACAAAAATGAGAAAGGACAAGGACTGGTTCCGTATAAAAAACTGGAATAAACGTATCATCGATATGATAGATATGTATGATGCTGCTGACATGGGTAAGGAAAAATATATCGAAACCGCAAAAGGATTAGAACTTTATATTCCTAAAGATTTTTTCTTTGATCCTAGCGAGTCCAAAAAAGCAATCAAAAAAGAAATTAAAGAAGAATTTGAAAAAGACATCTTTTTCTATGCAAAAATTATTATGGCCATTCAAAATGGTCAAATAACCGACTTAGCTCCATATAAAGAATTAGAGTTTTCCTCTGCAAAAGACAAATACGATGAGAAAACTGTATTTTCCCAGTCAGCACCATTCAAAACATATAAAAATGGCTGGAAATGGATAGATGTTGGTGATCGATGTCAATTGGTGGGCAAGTTAATGAGTAATTGTGGCTCAACTGGGGTTATGTCATCAGATCCAGACAGAACAATGATAACTCTTTTTGACAAAAATAATAAACCACATGTTGTTGTTACTTACTCACCAAATGAAAATAGAATTTCTGGGGATCAGGGCCAGGCCAGCAGTTCAGTAAAAGACAAGTATCATAAATATGTTTTGGATCTTGCTGATCTCTTGGGGGCGGAATTTGATTCCACGAAAACAAAATCAAAGTTCTTGGGAATAAAATATAGACTAAAAGGGATAACAAGTGATATCAAAAGAGTACCGTATATGGAGCAGAGTTTTGAAGAGTTTTTTGAGGTAGTTTTGAACGATCAAGTTTATTATGGCAATGATAGTATGCTTTATCCAAAAGATGTGATATACAAGGCTTTAGAAATTTTAAATAACCTAAAGTCACAACATGAACGGGTTTCAGGCCCTTTACATGATAAAGAATCAAAAGATTTATCCATGGGAGAGATCCTAGCTTCAATTCTTAATTATCAAAATGCTAAATATTTAAATATCTTAAAAGGCAAGGGCGTATCAACATATAAATTGGCATTAGGAAAAACTAAATGATATTTATACTTGAAAATTGGTATCGTTATGATATAATTAACAAGGAGCTTGTTAAGAAATGAATCTTTTGTTTGAGAATTGGAATAAATATTTAGCCGAGAACACTGGTCTTGAGGGAGGGGACAAGGAGGAGACGTTTGCGACCCGACCTTCTTTTAAAATTTCTGAGAATTGGGGTAAAAAGGGGCACGACGAAAAAAAACTCATTGAAAGTTATCTGTCTAAAGTTCAAGGCAGCAGCTTTAGAGAAAAGATTGCGTCCATTCAGAGATTTGTTAAAGATTGTGATAAAACATGTGTAGAATCTAAAGATATACCTGAGATTCTTGCCAATTTATTGTTTTTGGATGCTATTTCTTCTATTATTTATGATTTTAATGCATCGACTGGAGGGTTTTTGTTTGAGTCGTTGGTGGCTGCTCTTCTTGGGGGCGAAGATACATATCAAATTTCACTTGCCGATGCGAGTGTTAAAAACGACGTAACGGATGTTATGATTGGTGGAAAACGTTGGAGTATTAAGTTTCTTTTTAAAGGATCTCAGACAAAATATGTCAAGGGATCCTATAAAAATCTTAAAGCAGCAATTGAAGCCGAGGGTGGGCCGATAACATATTTGGTAGGGCTTAAAGCTCGTGATCATAAAGATGAAGTAGTTTTATCCATTAATTTTTATCAATTTACGGTTGGTGATAGAGAATTAGCTGCCCAGACCGGCGACACTAAATGGATTGGAAATTTTGATGTAGAACAAGTAGGGACATATACAGGAAAAAAAGATTATAAATATGGCCTAAAAGATTCGGAATTCCAAGAATTTAAAATTGAGGGGGCCGAAGCGGGTAAACCAACTTTTAATTTGGGCTCTCGTGCCGACATTGAAGTAATTGCACAGAAGTATGCTGATCGCCTGGGGTCTAGCTTAACCGAGATCTACACTGAAATGGATAAATTGTCAAAGAATGTGAACGCATATTTTCTTGGTGCGCCCGACTCTAAAGGTAAGGCACAAGAAGCACAGTTAAATGCCATTAAACTCAAGGAAGATGTAGGCGAATACATTTAAGCCTATCGAGTAGCCCCTAATCGACACGGACAGCTTTTTTCCGGCTAAAGAGTTTTGATCCCCTATATACTTTAGGGGGATAAGAATATGGGGGGCTTAACTAGATTAATTCTGGTATCGTTGTTGTGTGGTTGTACGTCTGTCGGCTATGATTTTGACGGGTCGTTTATAACCGAGAACATCGAATACCTTGAGGGCATTGAATATATATCGATATTTAAGAGTCCCGCTGAAGCACAGAGCAGGAAGGCCGCTGTTAAGGTTACTTCCGTAGATGTCTATGGGAACAAAATAAGTGGAAGTGGTGCTTATATCACTCACAAAGGAGACCATTACATTGTAACTGCTGCTCATGTGGTAGAAGACTCCTCTAGAGTCTTGATTCGAGGATCTGGCGAGTTGATTGTTGCCAGTGTTGCTTATGTGAACAGCAGTTCGGATCTTGCTCTATTGTCGATAGCTGGAATGTTTACGCGAGATCCTATCCCGTGGAGGGTTTCAAAGCAAGTTAGTGTAGGCGATAAGCTGGTTTACAGCGGATTTCCGAACTCAATGGGATTGCTTACGATTAAAGGGGAGGTTGCTGGCTTTTATGAAGGAGCAATTGTTGCTCACACTTATGTTTGGAAAGGGGCTTCCGGCTCTCTTGTCCTCGATGAGAAAGGCAGAATAGTAGGAGTTGTATCAGCCGTAGATGTGGGTACAGATATTGGTGATTATCCGACAATAATCGAAGATGTTGGTCTTATTGCTTCAACTTATAGCTTGGATAGGTATTTGAACAGATATTTGAGGGGGGGGGGTAAATGTTAAAATATGTGTTGTTTTTTCTTTTAGCATCTTGTGGTCCAAATTTGGAACCCGTAAATGTAAAAGAATTAAAGGTTGAATTTGAAAATATTTGGTGGGAAATGACTGAACATCAGCCCTGGGAGGAAAAAGGATACATATATTGCTATTATTTTGATTCCGAATACGATGAGGTTAAGCCACCAAACGATGGGGGCATCTTTTATCACGAAGAAGATGGGGATACTTATCTTTTAAGCCTCTTTCAAAGAATAACAGGCGGCTACTATATAACGAAATATGATATTGATTTTGAAGTCTATGTCGATGAGTATGGAAACTATTCCGTAAAAGCATCACGAGGAATCTTAACGAATAAATCCGATATCATTCCTTGTAGTTTAGATTTATAAAAACTATTTATGAACAGAGGTGTTTATGGGTAGCAAAATAGCGTATAATATAGACTCGTCCGAAAAATATGGATGGCAGCCAGATTGGTTCGGAGCAGACGACTTCGACGAAGAATTGATCGAAAAGGTCATAGAGTTTCAAAAAAGCATGGGCCTATCAGCCGATGGGCTCGTTGGACCCGCGACACATCGTCGTATTTTCACAGAAAGACAGGCCAATATAGACGATTATGAGCCGACAGGCGAACATATCGTCTATAACGGTGAATTCTACCCCATTGACTGGGATCGGGTGGTTCTTTGGGATGAGCCAGGTGGTCTTCGAATAAACCAAGGCACTTATACCGACTATTCTGGGAAAGGACCACGAGACATTTCAATGTTTGTTAATCATTGGGACGTTTGTTTAAATTCCAAGTCCTGTGTCGACGTTCTCAACGCGAGGAAGGTAAGTGTCCACTTTTGTATTGACAATGACGGAACAATTTATCAGATTCTCGACATTCAACACAATGCGTGGCACGCAAGCAATAGAACAGTAAACGAAAAGAGTGTTGGTGTGGAAATCAGCAACGCATATTATCTGAAATATCAGGATTGGTATGAAAAGCGTTTCGGGCCTCGACCTATTATCTCAGATGCTGTGGCTCACGGAAAAACACTTGAAACCCACCTTGGGTTTTACCCAGTTCAACTGGAAGCGCTCAAGGCTTTGTGGAAGTCCATTTCTGAGGCTTGTAAGGTACCTCTCGCGGCTCCTATGACAGGGGGTAGGCTAGACACTGGGGTAAATACCGAGGTCTACAAAGGGCGTTTTAAAGGCTTTTTAAATCACTATAATGTGACTGAAAATAAGATCGATTGTGCTGGTCTTGATTTGGTGGAGATGTTAGAGGAGATTAAATGAAGTATGTATATTGGAAAGCATTATTTGCTGGTGTGCTTATAAGCGGATTTACATCTGCTTTCGTAAAGCTATTGTTGAAGGTTTTTCCAAGCTTGGATCTAACAACTGTAGAGGCGGTGGAAGATATTCTTTCTTATGACGATAGTGGACTTTTTCTGGGTTTCATGTTATTTATTATCGTTATTGTGTCGCCTCTTATTGAAGAGATGCTTTTTAGAGGGCTGATTTGGAATGTGATGTCCAAATTCGTAAAAGTTGAAGTGGTATACGTTGTGGTGAGCCTTTTGTTCGCCCTCATTCACTTGGACCCTCTTCATATATTGGGTTTGTTGCCGATTTCCTTCCTTTTGGGATGGTTTAAATACAAGACTGGCAACATTAAGGCATCCATAGTATGTCACATGAGCAATAATTTAACAGCGTGTCTTATAATGATGGTGTAAAATGAGCAAGTATTATAAAAACTGGAAAAGGTTCCTGTACGAGGAAAAGACAATTATTCCCACGAGGGAAGAAATGGTCTCCATTATTATGGCCGATCCAGAACAAAAAAAATACATTGACTTTCCGAAGGGGTCGCTGAAGAAGTTTGGTCAGGATATTCCAATGGAGCTTGAGTTTGATTATGGTGAGTGGCCTGAGTTTATAAATCCTGCCGATGGTATGGGGTGGGATTTTGTGATCGTTCCCAGTGCTGATTCAGGCACCCCAAATCTGATACCAGTGGGTCATGTGGCATATAAGCCCCATTATCATAAAAAGGTTGGAAACGATAAGATCATTATTGCTCCTAAAGTTGGCTGGGAGTCTGTTGAGGAAGATAAGAAAGCGATTAACGATTTTTATGGAAGAATGAAAAGATTTGACACTCCAGTGTGGTATTAAGAAATGAAAAATTTTAGATTAGACGTTAAAAAGGTAATCGAGAAAGAAAAGCTATCGATGCAGAGTGGTAGTTCAGTCACTTTTTTAAGTGCCAGCTTCATAACAGCAGATTCTGGAAGTATTATTCAATTTCATTCTCCGATCCTTATACCTGTTGCGAGTGCTTCGGTTTCAAGGCCAGGGGCGGGAACAGGCTCACTGTATGTGAAGAGCACGGATAATAAAATATACTTTCAAACAGATGGTGGCACCGAATATGACTTAACCGATACGGGCGGGGGAGGGGGCTCACCAGGCGGGTCTGATACGCAGGTTCAATACAACGATGGCGGCTCTTTCGGTGGTGCAGCGGACCTCACGTTTAACGATTCCACGGGAGATGTCACAGTGGGTGCAAGCACTGGAGATGCTAAGTTGTTCTTCCGTGATTCTGGAATTTATGCGTACTCAAAAGCAGACGGCGAGTTAGACATTGTATCGGATACTCGTCTGGGGCTCACCGGATCGGGCGATTTACCAAGCGCTATCGGGATTTTGGCGTCTGCGGGTGGCATCGACATTGACGCTGTGGGTGCTGCTGGTCAGGATATAAATATCACAAACACCGGAGGATCAGTTAACATAACTGCCACGGAAGATGTAATCAATGCGGTCAGCATTACCTCGAACAACATATATTTTAATGGTGGCGACCAGGATGATGCCTATCTTTTTTACAGCAAGCCCCTCTACCTCGATGTAATCGCGTGGCCTGCTACAGCAACCGGTAAGCTTTGGAGCAGTTCGGGGTACGTCTTGAACTGGGGAGGTTTAGGCTTTCAAGTTACAGGATCCGGTCACTTCAATATAACAGGTGGCGATTACGATTTCCGGGTTGAAGGCGATTCGGAACAATATTTAATATGGACTGATGGCAGTGAAGATATGGTACACTTAGGCGGCGTCCAAAATGGACAAGTGTCTGCTGTCTCTCAAGGATATTCTTTTTATAAAGACCTTGGTGACAGCTTGGCTGACCCCTATGGTTTCAGTGCTGATGGCGAAGCAATGGGCGAGATCATATATTTTCCCGACACCGGCACAACTCTGAGCAATGTTTATTATTTAACTGATTCTGCGGCTGTTGCACAAACTGATGCTGGCGCTGAATCTACGGCTGGACCAGTTATGTTGCTTCTGGCAACAACCACTAACGCCAAGCACGGAATGTTGGTTCGTGGATATGCAAGGATAGACTCTACCACTTTGCCTAGCCCTGCTACTGCAAAGGTCGGAGATCCAATATATTTAAGCACAACTGCTGGTCTTATGACTTTCACGGCACCTTCTGGCTCTGGGGACGTTGTTCGTATCATCGGTTATTGTATTCAGACAGCAAATTCAGCGGGTTCGTCGATTATTTATTTTAACCCATCCACTGACTATATTGTTTTGAGCTAAGGATCGTTATGAAGCAAATAAATTTAACTGTAGCTTGGACAGATAGTGTCGAGGTAGAAGAGGTGGGATACCCTGTCTCGGATGCGAGCGCGTCGTTTTATCTGGATGCGCTGACCAGCGCGTCGGGTAGCTTGGTTACGGGCATCACCGGCTCCTTACGGGAGCTTATGTACGACAGTGGCTTCGAGTTTTGGCCTCTTGATCCACCACCTGATTACCTGGCGGAAGGCGAGGTCGCCGAGCCCGATCCGCGAGGCGAGGCGGTGATCGGTTTAGTTTACTTACGGGACATTTCATAATGGCCACCATTACCGTTGGTAGAGACGCCAGGTTTGCGCCAACGAGCACGTCTACTTTTACGGGCGTAAGGGATGCAGCCACCGCTACAGTCTATAACACGAACACCCGTAACAACCGTGCGGTGTGGGTCCAACTTCGAAGTGGTCCTCTATACCGTTGTAATCGATCTTATTTTGCGTGGGACACTAGTGGCATAACGGGCACCGTCACTTCCGCGACGTTGTATATTTACGGGTTCGGCATAGGCACTAGCGATATGATCTGTGTGAAGTTGTCCGACACGTGTACGGGAGATTCGAGTACGAACTTCGTCAGCGCCGACTTTCCACTAATCGAAGGAAGGGTGGATTCTACGTCGGGCGATGGGACGATGACCGAGTATAGTTCCGAAATAGCCACGTGGTCGACCACCGGATATAACGCCATCACCCTCTCCGCAGACGCTCTGGCTGACATGCAGAGTTTGGACGAGTTTAGGCTTGGACTCATCGATTACGATTACGACTACCTATTCGTAAGCCCCGGCGTGGCGAGGAGCGGCCTGTACTATGTAGACTATTCAGGCACAGGAACGGATCCTTACATCGAATATACTATAGCCGACGACCGAATTCTTTTCCAGGATTTCAACGATGATACTGGAGCCAGTGATGGAAGTTCGGCTACACTACCATCGGGTTGGGAAAAAGCCGATGGCGGTAACATGACTGTTTATTCTGGACAAGCAGATTCCGATCTTGGCTATAGCCAAGATTCTAAAGGGTGGGTTTTTGGTTACGGGACCACTCCCTCTTCCGGCACCGGTCCAGGTGGTGGTATGTCTACGGAAACCACGGGCTCAGATGGAGCCTGGACTTCAAGTTCAGATAAAAGATATATGTATGTTGAAACTTCAGGGTGGTATCCTAACAAATATAATCTAATAAGAACACAAGCTATTGATCTTTCCTCGGTGACAGCGCCTGTGACTATGACATTTTGGTTCCATATGTACGGGGCAACTATGGGAAATCTAGGAATAGCTGCGACTACAGCAACTCATGATGCAAGTGATGCATCCGAAGCTGGAACTGGTCTTGGCTTTACTAGCGACTATACGGGGGGAGCAACGATAACTTATTGGATGGATGATGGCGGTAGCACAACAGCAACAGGTGTTAGGATTATTGGACAACAACAAACTGAAGGACACTTAGATCCTCTAGATCCAGCCAACTATTGGAGAAAAGCAACTGTTGATTTAAGTGCTGCTGTAGGGGAATCAACAGTTTATATTTACTTTTTTTGTAAGTCTGGATCAAGCTATACAGGCGATCTTGCTATAGATGCTTTTCAAATAGACGATTTTGCAAGAGCCGTTGTTAAACTTAGTGGTGTATACGCCGGGGATATTATCTCGGTTAGCGGCGTGGGCACCGGGGATATAAGTTCGATAGATGGGGTGATATGGGATCCTTAATCGACACTATCTAAACAGGCACAGTTTATGTTTGTTTTAGGATTCAGTTGGTGATGTTTGATGGTTCAGTTTCTAGTTATTTGCGGGAGATAGAAGCATGTGGTTAAATTGGATGCTGGAGTCGACTGGAAGTGAAGAGCAAAAGTCTAAAGAACCATTGTGTTACCAAATGATCAGTGGCTCAGGATATGATTGGTTTTATGATCCAGTGGGGAGATCCATGGTCGAAGTACCACGGGGCACAGAAATAGTGAAGATTTCAAACGATATTGATCATAGAGGTCGAGTTTTAGTGAGGGCTCCCCATAAATTCTTGTTAATATCCGAAGAAGAAGTTGTAGATTTGGGTTTTAATTAGAAATCAAGTATTTTTTAAGTTTTCAGCATACTATTTAATGTGTTGGGATTGGATTATTATGAAGCTCTGACAGACGCTAAAGCAGTTTTGGCGGCAATTATTGAAGGGAGAGGATTATAATGGAGAAACTGACTAAGCAATTAATCGTTGATATGATTAATGAATATATGTCGCCTCGTCATTGGGATCGGGATCGACCCATGTTTGATATAAGTGGTGATAGAACTAACGATTCTCTAACCCCTTTTGAAGAAGAGACTGAAAGGATTGTTGGCCTGATCCACGATCTTACCACATCTGTAGGAGAGGGCTTTAAAGGAGGAGATTTATCACAAATTGAGATTGAGAAAATCTCCGATTTTCAGTTGTCCCGTATTCAACGGGCACTCAATTATGCCATGAGCGCTATGGACTATAAGACAGGAGAAGAACTAGATATGACAACCCCAGAGGTATAGAGTGTTGAGTTCCGAAGGTTCTCTTGGCGACAGGATGTTGGCAAAGATTAAGATAGGAGATTTGGTTAGTTGGAAATTGTTGGGAGAGGACGAGGTTAGAGATTTAGGATTGATAATTGATTTTTATCAAAAGAGGAAAGGAGGCAGAAACATAATTTATGCTAAGGTTGTTCGTTTTAGAGGGAGTGCAATGGTGTCCGTACCAGTTGTAAATTTAAAAAGGTTTGAAGGGCCAAAAAATGAAGTGTAAGGTTACAAATAAATCAGATTCATTGGATTATGGACAATTCAAACCATTGTTGTCCAGTTTTATGAATTTTGCTGTGAAGAGGTTTGGATTCAAGAAGCCTCCGTCTCTTTTCTTTGTCTCTGACGCTGAAAATGCTAAATTGCCTCTTGGAAAAACTGCTCACTATGATCCTTCATCTTACGGAGTAACAATTTTCACTGACGGTCGTCATCCAAAAGATATTTTAAGATCCCTGTCTCACGAACTGGTTCATCACAAACAAAACTGTGAGGGACAGTTTGGCGATATGGGGGAAGCGGGTGATGGGTATGCACAAACTAATCCACACCTAAGACAAATGGAAGTCGAAGCAAATCGAGATGGCAGTATGTGTCTTAGAGATTGGGAAGATACCCATAAAAAACAATTACAAGAGTCTAGTTACTACTCTAGAGGAGATAAAAAAATGAAACTATTTGAATGGAAGAATGCAGAGCTTGCAACTCTGATTAAAGAGAGGTTTGGCATTCCCGAAACTAAAGAAGATAATACCCAAGAAGAGGCTGAGGATTCTCTTGAGCTTGAGGAGAGCCTTTCAAGCGAGATTCGCGTCGATGATGAAGGTCGTGTTTTTGATATCTCGGGTACAGGCTATGATGATCCGACTTCTATAGGAACTGTAGACGTGAAATGGAAAGATAAATGGGGCAAAACTTATTCGGGCGGGAAGGCTAGGCAGATTCAGAATAACTTTATGGCCCCGAAGGGGAAGAGAGGGGGCCGTTCACCGGACACAAGGAAAGAAAGGTATCAGGAATCCCGCACTGTGACGAAAAGGCAATCTTCCACGATTATAGAGGAAGAAGTTCGGATTCGTAAAACGGTTCGTGAAGCCATTAAGAAATATATGGCGAGAAAATGATATGGCTGATTTGGACGGGATCACTAGAAGGTTTTTGCTGGGTGAATCGCGTGCAGGCGTTGGTGTAGCTTCTTATATCCAGAATTTATCGGAAATCTTAAGCCAACTTCAGCCGCGCTCTAAAACTGATTCAAGGCGTATGGAGATAGCAAAAGAAAATCTCCGAGAAATCAAGAGACACGTTCGCAAACTTGAAGAAAAAGTTACATTACTTGAAGAGCATGTTAACCTTTTAGAAGAAGAGAATACCAAAAAATGACCGGCTTGCAGCAGACTCTTTTCAGTCTGGTGAGGGAACTCCTTTCTGAAGGAGGGAATGCAGCAGACACTCTCATAAAAACTAAATTAAGTTCTCATCCTGACAATGCTGAACGGGATATGACGTATTCAACGATCTCGGATGAAGATTTGAGCATGGTCTTGCCCAAGGAATATGGGGTTTTTCCAGATGCCGATGATCAAACGTATATCGGAAAACTTTTATATCTCCTCGGACAAAAGAAGCTTCTCGATACATCAGTTCCTCCTCGATATCAAGTAGGCTCTACTAGGTTGGCAGCCCTAAAACATTATGGGTCCGATGTTGTTGCAACGGACCAGTTTGAAACAGATGATGTGATTAATATGGCATCGCAAAAAAAGACAAGTTATGGTGATTTGGATATTGATGTTGTCTTTGCTGCCCCATCTAAAGAGGTCGCAGCGGCCATCGAGGAAATTGACCCCTCGGTGTATGCCACGAGGCGCGGAAAGAACGAAATTCACATTGCAGTGCGTGTTGGCAATCGTGTTTTTCAAATAGATCTTGTAGACGTTGCCAATGCGAGGGCAACAAAAGAGTTTCTTCAAAAAAGCAGCTTTGTTGATCTTGCGTCTCAGGTGAAAGGTGCATTCTCCATTATTTTGCTACGCGCTGTTGCAGCAGCTATGGAATTGAAGCAAGGAGACGCCTTTGAGGCTGTTTTGGACTCTGCCGAGAACAACCCTGACACTGAATTTGCAAAGATGCTTCAAAAGCAGAGAAAATTAGGCTGGGATCCTGTCGGTGCTAGGTTTTCGCTTGGCGAGAGGGGTTTAAAACTCGTATTGGATCTTCGAAAGCCAAAAAGAGGCGACCCTACCAAGATGTCACGGAAAAGCATTGACGTTGAGTCTGAATCTCGCATTGGATTTGAAAATTTGGACGCTTTGGCACGTACAATCTTGGATCACCCCGAAGCATCGGGTTCAACCATTTATCATGCGTCAAAGCTGGCCAACTTCATAGGAAGGAATAAAAGAACTTCTGATATCGATATAATTTGGGAGAAGTTTATTGACAGTGCGGAGATGAACCTTAAAAGGAGCATCGGCAAAGAAGAATACAACTTGGGAATGACAATTCTGGGTAAGCTGATGAAAAAGACTTGGGAACCGCCCAAAAATCCAGAGATGGTGAATGAAGCTAGAACAGGAATCGGCAGATTTGCTGGGAAAAGCAAGTTCACTCGCAAAACCGCTCTTGACGTTCTTCGTACACTGGTCGATGAGTCCAACAACGAAGGGAAAACCGGTTTTGACATTGACTTTGGAAATAACTCGTCGATTGACCTCGTTGAAAAGATGGATTCGTCGTTTTGTCACTTCGGTTTGGACAAAAGGGAACAGTTTTTCATGGAATCGAGCAATAGTGGGCCGGTTTATACTAAAAACGTTGAAAAAAGATTCGGATTCAATGTAGATCTTCTGGAATCGTTCAAATATCTTCAAAATGATAAGAATTTTCAAGAATCATTGAAAAACCTCTTTGATAGAGTCGGCCCTTTCCGTTATGACGCTGAATTGTTCCCTGTTTTAACACATGAGGGGTCAAAAGGTAACGATAATATTATTTTTGTTGGCACCCCTTATTCGAGGGAAAAGTTTGGAAAAGCAGGTGCTTTTGTACTCTTTAACTGTCAGCTTTGGAATTCTGACCGCCTAAACTGGTATAAAGTGACCCCTGATCAGAATAACGAGCTAACAAGCCTACTGAAATACGAATCTATGCAAGCTGGATGGGCTGCGGAATGGAGAATTTATACCAACGATGAAGATATGAAAATGGAGGGCGTATTTCATATTAATATCGGCAAAGTTTTGGCACATTATCTCAAGGACAAGTCAAATTTCGAAAAGGGGATCACACTCTTGTCCACCCGCAAAGGGTCTCCAGCAAAAAAGGAACTTGTCAAAGAACTCGACAAAGTAAGCAAAGAATTGCAAGGAGCATTAAACGGATTTGCCAATAAGGCATCTTCTAGGCTTGGGGGCGAAGATTCTTACATAGAAGGGGTCGTACTCAAGATCAAAAAGCCAAATGGGGATATCTACGAGGTCAAGGGCACCTCTGAACTCTTTGATAAGAGAAAAGACATTTTCTGGGAAGACAGGGTGAATATTCTCAATCTTGAGAAGGCTCTCGAAAATCACTTTATCAAAGAAATCCTCGGGCTCAAGACATCACAACCAGCGGCCTTAAACCGGGCAATACGAACAGCCGCAGATACATTTAGTCCCAAACAGAGTGGTTCTAATCGAAAAATGGAGTTTTTAGCCTCTTTGGTGCCTTATTTGGTCGAGAGCGAACCAGATATTAGCGGGATCAAGGAAAAAGCCAAAGAAACAATAAAAACCTTTGAAAGCCAGCTTCAAAACGATAAAGCAAAGTTTAAAAAGACGGCACCCAATCTCGATGCAGATTCTGTGAGGAAGACGGAAGAATTCTTTGTACGACTTGAAAAAAAGATTGTAGCCTTGAATAAAGCTACAAATTCCAATCTAAGTGGCAAAGCCTACTACATTAACCTTTTGAACGCTGTTTTGGGCTTCAGGGTTGATCGAATCATTAATTTTGAAGCTGGAGTTGGTCGGGATCCAAAAGATGACTTTAGGAAGAGGGTGATAATTTGGAGTGGCCGAGCCCAGCCTTGGCACCTTGGCCATCATGCAATGGTTGAGAAGGGAAAGAAAGCGCTTGCCGATGCAGGGGCTGATGCAGTGTATATTATGCTTGTTAAGGGGGCAGCTACAAGCGAAGACAAAGCAACAAACCCTCTGAGCGAGAAAGAGCAATATGAGCTTCTTTCTTCAATCTACGAAGGAGATCCTGAAGTTATAGTGGCTGATAAGTTTTCAAAGAGCGGCTTTATCGTGGATATTATGGAAGATCTTCACGATAAGGGTCATAAAGTTGTAGGTTGGCTCGCTGGAGCCGATAGGTTTGGGAAATATATGAAGGCATTGCGAACCTTCAGCCCTAGCAAATATTTAGAGGATCACGATTATTTGCCCATTGATAAGGATGAAAATGGTGATGTTTTGGTAAAGATGATTGAAACACCTCGTTTAATGAGTGGGACACAGGCTAGGGAATCAGCTTTATCATTAGGTTTCGATGAATGGTATAACAATATAGCACCTCAAGGGCTTCCTGTCAATTTAAAACACAAATATAAAGCAGTTTACGATAAGATCCGAGAAGCGCAAGACGAGCCTGCTGACATCGAAGAAAATTCCAGCATGGCTGGAGGCAATGTGGAAGGAGCCCCAGCGGCACAAGGTGGACCCTGGGAAGGCGATGATGTCGGAGAAGAGAACGAGGAAGAAAAGAAACGTTCAAAATTAAATATGAAAGGCTCACTTGTTCAAGAAGAGAAGTTGATTAACGAAGTTATGGACTATTTATTGAATGAAACGAGGAGTTCTACACGATGAAAAGGAATGATTTGGTTGAAGAGATGTTATTACGTGAAAATGTCCGTAAGATCATCAGAATTGTCAAAGAAAGACAAGCAAAAGAAAAAAAGAAAGAGTTGATGGCCGAGCAGATGATTCGCAAGGTTATCCGTGGAATTCTCGCAGAAAGGGCTCCCGTTCCTGATGAAATCCCAAATCGTTCCACTGGAATTAATGTTCTGGAGGATCTCCTAAAGGAGATTATCCCTCAGCTTGAGACTAGCTTTAAGTCTCTTACCACGAACTTTGACCAAAAAACGTCATTCAGGGCTCACGTTTTGAATGCGTGGCGAAATCTTATAGATCTTGCAAATATGAATGCATCTGCTGGCATGGTTGCAATAGCTGAGGATGTCGATATAGATGTCGGTAGGAAGGGCGACTTTGGTGATGATGAGAATATTATTGATATCGAGGATAAAGAAGTTGATCCCATGGATGATTTTACCAAGGGCTTAGAAGATGCCGATTTAGATAAGACTGGTCGGAATGTTGCTTTTAATGTTATGAAGAAGATTCAGCAGAATATTCTTGATAAATATGAACTTTTGGGAGACCCCAGTGACAGGGATGTTTTTGACAAATATGGAGAAGAAAATGTCGACAAGTACCTGGATAAGTTTTTAGATGAAATGTCTCCTGAACTGCCCGTTGCTGATACTCAGCCGCTCCCCCAAGATCAAGAACAAGATCAGGAACAACTTGAAGATGCAGAAGCGGAGCTTTAATGTCGTGGAAGAGAAAAAGAAAACACGTCGGAAAGAATAGAAATTATAGCCTCTCTAGAAAGCTAAAAAAGGATTGCCGTATAAACGAAAGCTTCGAAGTAATGCTGGCAAATCTGACACTTGAGGAGGTGATAGGTTTAAAATTAGAACTGTCGTCACAGCCAGTTGGCAATCGTTTATACGGCTTTCCTATTTGGTATGCTATGCCATATATAATCAAGGATGCAGTATTGAAGTACGCTTATTCTGCAACCAAAACCAAAGGTGATGCAATGAGATTCTTGGGCCTGAGACCAAATGATTTTAACAATCTCTCCAAGAGATTCAATATTGATTCTTATTTTGAGGAACCCACTTGACAAACAGAAAGAGAGCAGTTATATTATTATTTCAAATAAAACATAATTAGAGTAATATTAAGTATACTAATGAATATCATAAACTATTTTTGGCTAATTGTTAATTGATTCTTTAAGGGGGTGACTTGGATTCGACAGAGTAAATAAGATGAATAGTGCAGGTAGTCGTCCGAACTAAAGACTTAAAATGTAGTTCAAAACCAATAATTGCTAACAACAACGATTATTTCAACTCTGTTCGCCTAGCGGCTTAGTGACGGGGTTTCCCAAGACCTTGACACCCAATTTGGGATAACAGGTAGATTCCTGCGAAAATAAAAAATCAAAATGGTTACCCTGCTTGTAGCAGGTGGAGCGCATTCGGTCGGAAAGCGCTGGTTGGAAGCCCGACTACCTTTTCTGGTTTGTGACAGTAAACCAGATAAACCTGTGAATGACTTGAAATTGAATTTATTTTGGACGGCGGTTCGATCCCGCCCACCTCCACTATATACTATTAGAGAGTTAATATGAAGAGAGTAATCATATCAGATCTTCATATAGGAAGCAAGTATGCCAATGAAGCGGCATTGGTTAATTTTTTATCGTCTCTCGACTGTGATGAACTAATTTTAGCAGGCGATATAATTGATTTTTTGAAAGTCCCATCATTCACAGAAAAAAGCCATGCGATTTTTGAATTAATCAACCATTTTGATCAAAAGCTCGTCTATATAGTTGGTAACCATGATGCATCGTTTCGTGGATTGGTGGGAAAATCAGCTTTCGGCGTACAGTTTGTTGATAAATATGAATTCGTCGATGGTAGAAGAAAGTATAGAGTAGAACACGGTGATAAATATGATACTGGCATAGCCAAATATCGATTCGCAATGAAGATCATATCAGTTTTTCAAGATTATTTGGAGAGATGGCTGAACATAGATCTCGCAACTCGATGGCATTCCATGGCTATCAAAAAAAGAAAGCTTCGAAGAATTTGGGACATAACACAGTGGAATGATGATGCAGATGTTTTTATTATGGGCCACATTCACACACCAGAGGTTCTTATCTGGATTAATGACGATGAAACAATTAAAACTTATGCCAACACAGGAGACTGGGTTGAACATCAAACATATATTGTGATCGAAGATGACGTAATAAGGCTTAGGAATTGGCAACTCGAAAGAAAAAGAAAAAGTTCCCATTCCGAAGAGGGCAGCGGGTTAGGAACAAAGAGACTAACAACTACAGCGTAGTTATATCAAATGGACCCGCAACTATAGGAGAATCAGAGAGGTGTAAAATCCCTGGTGGCCCACTTGTCCTTGAAAAATACGTCTATGTCAGGTCTAATATTAACGGAAAGCAGTACATCAGCATAGAAAAAATAAAAGATCTAGAAAAAGCTTGACATCTCTGGAGAATAAGTTATATTTAAGTTAGAATTTTTAATTGGATAGACTTTCATGGTAAGGGACTATTTATACGAAGAAAAAGGGGGATAACAATTGTTAAAAAGATTTTTAAAACTGGGCACTGCGTCTATCTCATTCGGAACGGGTACAGTATTCGGAGCAATTATCGCAACATTAGTTAGCGCGGCCATTTATGGCGTACTCGGGTTTAAAGCCACAAATATACTACTCATAAATGAGTGTATGATCGAAAAAATAAGCGAACAATTAGGTGAAGAAGCGGTTCAAGAAATAAATGAGTAAATATGTTGTTGTTTCTGGGGGTTTCGACCCCCTACATGTTGGACATGTAAGAATGATTCTAGAAGCGTCTGAGGAAGGCGAGGTGATTGTGGTTATAAACAGCGATGAGTGGCTAAATCGCAAAAAGGGCTATACTTTTATGGCCTGGGAAGATCGCTGTGAAATTATTAGCAGCATTGGAGTGGTGTCTGAAATCGTGTCCGTCGATGATACAGATAATACTGTCTGCGAAGCAATAAAAAGGTTGCACACTTCAGGAAAGTGTGATATATTTGCAAATGGAGGAGATAGAGTAGCTTATAACACTCCAGAAAAGAAATTGTGCGACGAACTTAAGATTAAAATGCTATGGAACGTTGGAGGCGGTAAAGTCCGCAGTAGCTCCAATATGGTTTCAGACGCAGGGTATAAGTGCAATACATTTGAAACATTTTTGAATAGGAAGATTGGATAAGCAATCTGCCAACCATCCCCCCCCAACCCGCAGGGAGGCACGGGGTTAAAACAAACTAATAGCATTGTGAGTTTTTAAACAGGTGCCTCATTTTTTTAATTATTTTCTTGACAGCCAGCACATAGTGTGCTACATTGTATGTCAGAAAGAGAGAGTTCTTTTACATCGCTAGATGACCCCGTTCTCGGGTCAATAAACTTTCATGAGTTTCGCCGCTCTGATTGCCTCCATACGGAGGGTAGAGAAAACCCGGTTTGGGATACACTTGTTCAAGCAAGTGAGGTCGCCCAACCTTGGAGGGGGGCAGATTAAGGAGTGTGGTTGCTCTGAATACTGCCCAGTGATTTAAGGCAAGAGCCAGTGACCACCACTGGAGTGCTGCCAAAAACAGTTGCGGACTTGTTGATTCATCGCGACAACGGCGAAAATGACCAAACAGACATAACTGTTGTCTGGCAAGTGGGTAGTACCACAGAATCGGACTATCGGGGGTGGAAGCCTCTCTGGTTATGGTCGCAAGACTGTAGCCGTCCCGAAAGGGCTTGTATGGAGGTGATGCCAGATCATCAAAGTGCAAGGCGTGATTGAAAAGAGAATTGCTAACTCTTGAATTAAGCGCAGAACGCCTGCCGATAGAACAACGTGCTGTTCCGTGCTAGAGATAGCAAGAACAGGGAGGAAGTCTATGAACGGCGTGAAACCCCGGTGTGCATACATTCGAAAGGATGGACATAGACAGAGGGACTAGATGTGCTAAAGCCCTCCCCATTTACCGCCTTCATCGGCGGTTTTTGTTGTTTGGGGACTACTTAATAATAATTGACCACGCTCCAGAGGAAATGAATGGCAAAAAAAATCTATGTGTTAGATACCAGTGTATGTTTAACAGATGCCGGTAGTATTTATCAATTCGACAACAACGACATTGTTCTCCCGTTAAAAGTATTAGAAGAAATCGACAAGCATAAGAAGCGTCAAGATAGTGTCGGAACCAACGCAAGAAAAATAATCAGATCCTTAGACACTCTGAGAGAAAAGAAAAGCCTTCAGCTTGGCGTTAGACTTGCCAAGGGCAAAGGAATACTTCGTGTGGTTGGACACGACTCAAGTAAATTATGCACCCACTTGGATCCCGAAGCTCCTGATAACTTAATCATCAGTGCAGCTTTGGCCGAAATGGAAGCAAACGAAAACAGGAAAGTTATTTTAGTGTCTCGTGACATTAATATGCGCGTTATTTGCGACTCCATCGGAGTCTTGACAGAGGAATATACAAAAGCAAAAGTGATCAAGAGCCAATCGGAACTTTATTCAGGGTTTACGAGCGTATTGGTTGACGATCAATTTATCGATCAGATTTATGATGGAAAAGAGGTGTTTCTCGACAATATCAACGGCCTTCATCCAAATCAGTATTTGTTGCTTGTTTCCAGTGCGAATGAAAAAAAGACAGCGTTGGCCAAATATGCTAACAAAGACAGCCCCTTGACGAAAGTCAACATGAGAAAAGATGGTGTTTGGGGGGTCAAGCCCAGGAATAAAGAACAAGCCTTTAGTTTCGATCTTTTGTTGGATCCCACAGTGTCTGTGATATCGCTTGTTGGCAAAGCTGGGTCTGGCAAAACACTGTGTGCGATAGCCGCTGGCTTGAAGCAGGTCATGGAATCAAAGAAGTCAAAAGAGCCTCTGTATCAGAAACTCGTTATTTCCCGGCCAATTGTGCCAATGGGAAGAGACATCGGATATTTGCCTGGCTCCATGGAAGAAAAAATGCATCCTTGGCTTATGCCAGTACAGGACAACCTTCAATTTCTTATGGGCAACGATAAGGTTATGCTCGAACAGTACATGGAAAAAGGCATAATTGAGGTTGAAGCCCTGACCTATATTAGGGGTCGTTCAATCGCCAACGCTTTTATGATTATTGATGAGGCACAAAACCTAACTTCTCATGAAGTTAAGACGATCTTGACGAGGGTTGGCGAGGGAACAAAAATAGTTTTGACTGGCGATATTGAGCAGATCGATAATGTATATGTCGATGAAACCTCTAGTGGCCTTGTTCATGCGGTTGAAAAACTAAAACCATTCGAAATTTCAGGACATATAACCTTAACAAAGGGCGAGAGATCAAAAGTTGCAACAATTGTAGCAAATATACTTTAATCCTTGACAAGTCTGAAATATATGTTATAATGTGTGCAGGAGGTAGGATATGAACCCCGAAGAAGAGCCTTATAAGAAGGTCTTGAAAAAAGAAAATCCCTTAAAGGAATGGATCATCGATTATGTTGGCACCCAACAGCAGCCAGACAATGATGAGGTTACCGTAGAAATGGTTGTAGAGGCGATGGTGAGGGAATTTCCAGAATTTGTCTTCGCCCTTGCAGAAGAAAACTTTCTTCGCGGGTATACTCAGGCTTTCACGGATATGGAAGCGGTTGCATCGGATGTGGCTAAGAGCCAAGAATCCAGCCAAAATGACAGTCTTGGGGGGCACGAAACAGCCACAGAAGCGGTTGCGCCCACCGTAACTAAGAGCCAAGAAATCAACCAAAACAACGAGCAACAAGAAAATGGCTAACAATAACGTAATAGATTACATATTTGAGTCTGTGGAGCGCAACAAGAAAGCCCAAAAGGAATACTCTTTTGGCAACGGTTATGCTTTTGTGAAAGATCCGTTGCCCGATGGCATCGACCTGGAACAAGTTTTGGTGTCAGTGGAAGAATATATTCCGTTTCATTTGCGTCGAGAGGTTGATACTGTTTTTGTGGGCGACTTTGATGAGCTTCGTAAGCGCCAAGTTAATGCACTTTTTAAGGACGGAGCGATTTACATTACCAATCAGCAATCCACTCCCGATGATATGGTTGACGACATTGTACATGAAATAGGCCACTCAGTGGAAGAGATATATGGGTATGAGATATATTCAGACAATAAAGTGGTGAATGAATTTAGGCAAAAAAGAGAAAAGCTAAGACAACTTCTAAAAGCGGAAGGTTACCCGACACAGGGCTATGATTTCAAAGACGTGGAATATGAATTAGAGTTCGACGAATATCTTTTCCAAGTAATTGGGTATCCTACGTTAGAGTCGCTTTGTATGGGGCTGTTTTCAAACGCCTATGCGCCCACCTCTATAAGGGAGTATTTTTCTTCAGGGTTTGAAGCCTATTTCTTGGGTGACAGAGACTATTTAAGGAAGATAAGTCCAGTTTTATACACCAAAATTAAGGAGATAGTGTAAAATGATTGAGGTTACAGAAAGAAAAGATGAAGAAGCCAAAAAACTCTTCTTGAAGATAAAGCCCCAACACTTAAAGGAAGGGGTCATTAAATTATCACCAGGAGGAGTTGAGGAGGCTTTGGATAAGCTTGGTATTGTAAGAGGGAAGTGTCTAAGCTCGCAGACGGTATGCAATAAGCCAAATTTCCCCAAGGAATATGAATTTGTTTATGAATTGCCGCAACCAAAGAAGAAAGTTGTGAAAAAAGTCGTAGAAAAAGTTGACAAAAGCACAAAATCGGTTACATTGAAGAAGGCAACAACCAGAAAGAAAAAATTTGGAGGCTGATTGCCGCGTTACATTTCATATTCTGAACTGAAAGACTGGAAATTTTGTCCCTATTATCACAAGCTTACTCGTATCGATAGGCTTGCTGGCTTTAGGGGCAATGAATATACTTCATTTGGAACTGCCATTCACTCTATTTGTGAAAGGAAGATGCTGAATGAACAGTTTGATGCAGATGAGTATTTTTTACGAGAATTCAAAAAGAATATTTCTCGTCTCGATGACGACATAAAAGTAGACAACGATCTTGTAGAGAAGATGTGTTTGCAGGCGGCAAATATTTTGCCGTACATTGATGAAGCGGTTAAGAAAAAGTTTGGTGATTTTGAGGTGGTTTCCACCGAAGAAGAACTTATGGTTCCCATTGAGGGGGTGAATTATAATTTTAAAGGCTTTATCGATCTTGTTTTGAAGACCTCGGACGGAAAACATCACATAATTGATTGGAAGACCTGTTCATGGGGTTGGAATTACCGCAAGAAGTCAGATCCAATGGTCACATATCAGTTGACTCTTTATAAGAAATATTATGCCATCAAGCATGGGGTTGATCCTTCTAATATTGAAACTCACTTTGCTTTGCTGAAGAGGACTGCCAAGAATAACAATGTCGAGTTTGTGAGTGTTACGTCTGGTGAAGTTAAGACCAACAATGCAGCAAAATTGTTAATGTTGGCGATTTCGAATATCCAGAAAAGCAAATATATTAAGAATCGCTTATCTTGCAAAGGGTGTCAGTTTTATAAGACAGAGCACTGTACTTAAGGAGAATAGATGGAAGAGAAAAAGACGATCTTTGTAATCTCAGATCATCCAATGGCCCCCTCTGGGGTTGGTACACAGACAAAATATTTTATTGAAGCCCTGTTGGCCACGGGGCGCTATAAGTTCGTGTGCTTGGGCGGGGCAGTAGATCATCCTGATTTTAGCCCACAAAAGGTTGAAGGTTTTGGGGACGATTGGATTGTTCATCCAGTAAAGGGTTATGGAGATGCCAACGTCATTAGGTCAGCATTGACAACGGTAAAGCCAGACATTTTATGGTTCATGACAGATCCCAGGTTTTATGGCTGGCTGTGGGATATGGAAAACGAAATTCGAGCCTATATGCCAATGGTTTATTATCATGTGTGGGACAACTACCCGCCGCCAGAATATAACAGACCTTTTTATCTTTCCACAGATGTGATTGTTTCTATTTCCAAGGTGACTCACGATGTTGTTTCCGAGGTCGCTCCAGACGTAGAAAATATTTATTTGCCTCACGCAGTAAACTCGAATATTTTTAAAAAGCTCGATGAAGACGACATCGAAGAATTTGCCATAGAGCACTTTGAGGAACACTACGACCCGGATAGGGTTATTTTCTTTTGGAATAATCGGAATGCTCGGAGAAAGCAGTCTGGTTCGGTCATTTGGTGGTTCAACAAGTTTGCAGAAGAAGTAGGACCAGAAAAGGTTCAACTGATTATGCACACCGATCCTAAAGATCATCACGGTCAAGATTTAGAGCAGATCATACATCATCTGGGGGCAGATGATGGAAGGATTATTCTCTCGACACAAAAGGTTCCTCCTGAGATTCTTTCGATGTTGTACAACTTGGCTGATTGCACAGTTAACATTGCCGATGCAGAGGGGTTTGGGCTGGCAACTTTGGAATCGCTTTCCTGTGAGACGCCAATCATTGTTAATATGACAGGTGGCCTTCAGGAGCAGGTTACGAACGGTGAAGAGTGGTATGGTATTGGTATTGAGCCGGTTTCAAAGGCTATCATTGGGTCATTGACTGTGCCATACATCCATGAAGATAGGATTAGTGAGGAAAGCTTCATGGATGCTCTCCGCACAATGTATGAAATGACACCAGAAGAGAGGAGTGCTCTTGGAAAAGCTGGTCGAAAACACGTTGAAAAGAATTATAACTTTGAAGACTTCAACAAACGTTGGGTGGAGGTAGCTGACAACATCATTGAAAAGCATGGTTCGTGGGGGAACAGGCGCGGATATGATCGCTGGGAACTAAAGGAGATCGCGTGAGAAAGAAAATCATTGTCAGAGGACCAGTTTTATCACAATCTGGTTATGGAGAGCAGTCTAGATTTGCAATTCGTGCTCTAAGAGCACACGAAGACAAATTTGATATTCACATTATCCCAGTAGGGTGGGGTCAGACAGGCTGGCTTGCAGAAACTTCAGAAGAACGTCGCTGGCTTGATTTTATCATCGACAAGACAAATCATGCCATCTCCAACAAGGTTCCATTTGATGCTTCTTTGCAGATTACAATCCCTAATGAGTGGGAGCCCCTGGCTCCGATCAATATTGGGTGGACTGCTGGGATTGAGAGCACCAAGATCGATCCAGTTTGGATTGACAAAGCAACAATAATGGACAAAATTCTGGTTGTTTCAAACCATGCAAAACATGGTTTTGACAATACGGTTTGGACAGGTAAAGACCAGCATGGCAATAAGATGTCAATCAGGAATGAAGTGCCGGTTGAAACGGTGAATTATGCCGTCAGGAAGTGGGAACCTTCGGAGGTTGATATTGATTTTGACTATGACTTTAATTTTCTGTCTGTAGCACAATGGGGGCCTCGCAAGAACCTCATCAACACGGTTAAATGGTTCGTGGAAGAGTGCCACGATAGAAAAGTTGGCCTAATTTTGAAAGCGAATATCCGCAAGAACTGCCTCATGGACAGGCTTGAGACACAAAAGAAAATTAAGGCCGTCTTGGATGCTTACGAGAATCGTGAGTGCAAGGTTTATCTCATCCATGGGGATATGGACCAGGGTGAATTGGCTGCCTTGTATGAGCATCCAAAAGTGAAATGCTTGGTGAGCCTCTCTCATGGAGAAGGTTTCGGGTTGCCCATTTTCGAGGCCGTGTGTCATGGATTGCCGGTTATGGCTCCAGATTGGGGTGGCCAATGTGATTTCCTTTATGGCCCGGTTAAGGTGGGCAAAAAGACCAAAATGAAGCCTCTTTTTTCCAGGGTTAGTTATGCGATTGCCCCAATTCAGGACTTCGCTCATTGGGAAGGGGTTCTGCACCCTGAATCGATGTGGTGCTATCCTGAGCAGGGCGATTTTAAGATGAAGCTCCGCAACATGATCAGCAAATACGACAAGCACCTGAAGAACGCAAAGGTTTTACAGGAATACGTTCTTGAAGAGTTCGCGGCTGAAAAGCAATACCAAAAGTTTGCTGACGCTGTATGGGAGGTTTTTGATTCTTCGTCTCAAAGTAGCGTTGTCAAGGTCTTCGGATGAGAATAGCTTTTGTTTCAGACTTTTTTCTTGAGGACGGCATCATTGGTGGTGCTGAACTCGTTAATGATTGTCTGATTCGACACCTGGAGAAGAGGGGTCACGAGGTAGAAGTCTATCGATCCCACGAGTTCAGGGATGTGACCCAGCATGAGTTCTTTATCGTCTCAAACTTTGTGAACATGCCTGAGCAGGTCAAAGCAAGCCTATACGACAAGTCCTATATCCTTTATGAGCACGACCACAAGTACCTGAGAAGCCGAAATCCATCCATTTTCCCTGATTTTAAGGCTCCTCGGAATGAAATCATCAATGAGAAGTTTTATCGTTCTGCCAAGGCGGTTTTCTGTCAATCACAGATTCATGCAGATGTCGTCAGGAAAAACCTTGCAATCAGGAATGTGATCAGCACCGGTTGCAGCCTATGGCACCAAAAGCAGCTAGATGTGCTTCGACAGCACTGCAATGTCGAGAAACAGTCCAAGTACGCTATCCTAGACTCACAGAACGTGATTAAAGGGACGCCAGAGGCTGAAAGATACTGCATTCAGAACGACTTGGCATATGAGAAGATCCCCTTCTCCGGGTTTGAAAAGTTTATTCAGAACCTTTCAACCTTTGAAGGTCTTGTCTTCTTCCCGAAGACCCTCGAAACGTTTTGTCGAGTGGTCATGGAAGCCAGGATGGTTGGCTGCAAGCTCATCACCAACGATTGGAATGGCTGCACCCATGAAGAATGGTTTCCCCATTATAAGGGTGAAGCCTTGATTGACTTCGTTGAGTCTAAACAAGAGGAAGTCGTCGACAAGGTATGTCACGTTTTGTCAAGCAGCTTTACAAATGCGGAACCAGAAGACATTACAGTCATATTAAACTGTTATCGTCGTCCATACAACCTGCGAATGCAGATTGATTCACTCCGCAGCCAGACAAAGCCGCCAAAGGAGATTTGGCTCTGGGTAAATCAGCACGAGGACAATGAAAACTTTTCTTTTGATACCCTCGGCCTCGACAAGATATTCCACAACGATCACAACTGGAAGTTCTATGGTCGTTTTGCGGGAGCCCTATTAGCTGACACAGAATATGTTGCTATTTTTGATGATGATACCGTCCCTGGATCCAAGTGGTTTGAGAACTGCCTCAACACAATGGAAGAAAAAGAAGGCATCCTCGGTTCAGCCGGGGTGATCCTCGACGACAAATATTATGTCCGTCATGAGCGCTGTGGCTGGCCGAAACACAATGAAGAGGCCAGGGAGGTGGATCTGGTTGGGCACGCCTGGTTCTTCAAGAGGGACTGGTTGCAATATCTTTGGCGTGAAAAGCCGCCAACCTGGGACAATGGAGAGGATATGCACTTCTCCTATTCAGCCCAGAAGTATGGTGGTGTTAAGACCTATTGTCCTCCGCATCCAACCAGCGATGCAGAGATGCATGGCTCGGTCATGGGCAACGAACTGGGGATCGACGAGAAGGCAACCTCAAATAACAATGAGACCTCACATCAACAATTCTTCACAGAGAGGGACTTCTGTGTGCAGGAAGCCTTGCGGAAAGGCTGGAAAACTGTTCGAGGGGTGAAGTTATGATTCTTATGTCTTTCGGCACTCGGCCAGAGTACATTAAAATCAAGCCGCTGATCGAGGCATTCGAGGGTCGCCTTCCTTTCAAACTCCTTTTTACAGGTCAACACGTAGATCTGCTTTCGAATGTCGAGGATCAGGATGTCATAAGGTTGGAAATTAAAGATGGCCCCAACAGGCTGGACTCCATTGTATCTTCCGTCATGAATCAGAATCACATCTTTGAGGGCATTGATGCAGTTCTGGTTCAAGGGGACACAACTTCAGCGTTCGCCATCGCCTTGGCAGCTTTTCATCGAAAGCTCAAGATCATTCATCTGGAAGCTGGGCTGAGAACCTATGATTTGCACAATCCGTACCCTGAAGAATTCAATCGTCAGGCCGTCTCTCGCGTCTCCAATATTCACCTATGCCCTACTATGGACTCGGCCCATAACCTCTCCAGAGAACTAGTCAAGGGCCGCACATACGTTGTTGGGAATACTGTTTTGGATAACCTGGTCGACTTGGAGACAAGCAAGACAAACACGGTCATTATCACAATGCACCGCCGAGAAAACCACGATAAGATCGCTGAATGGTTTGAGGCGTTCGATAACCTGGCCAAAACATATCACGGAGAGTACAGATTCATTCTTCCCATTCATCCCAACCCAAATGTGCAAAAGCATCGAGGGCTCTTAAAATATGTCGAGGTCATTGATCCTCTTCCCTATGATGAGTTTTTAAATCTTCTGGCTTCCTGCTCTTACGTGATTTCAGATAGCGGAGGGCTCCAAGAAGAAACAGCATTCCTGGGCAAGCGCTCCATTGTGTGTCGGAAAGTAACCGAGAGACCAGAAGGTCTTGGCAGCTTTTCTGTTCTGTGTGAAACCCCCTTGGAGTTGTTTGAGCACTTCTACGTCATGAAGCAAAAGCCAGACCCAACAGAGGCATGCCCCTATGGCGATGGCAAGTCAGCCCAGAGAATCGTCAGCATTCTTGAGGAGGAGTTATCGTGAAGTATTTTGACAAAGAGTTTTATAAGTTTCTTGAGAAGCTCAAGAACAAAGAAAACTTTGCATTTGCCAGGTTCTCCGATGGAGAGTTGTTCATTCTTAAGAATCAGACAGTAATCCTGGCAGAAGATCACTTTGTAACAGGTGAACGCAAAGGCCATGGAGTTTATCCCAAAGAGGAACAGAAAGAATTCATTCCCGAGAAGCATGGGTTCTTTCAAGAGAAGCTTATGGAGTGTTTCAAATTTAAAATGCCAGAATACTACAAGGGTATCTGTTGCAGAAACGATGTGGGAGAAGATGCCTTCTTCTGGCAGAAAGGGCTTAACGGAGGTGACAAAGACCTTACATTTGCAAATCTTCTCATCAATCGCAATTATCGTCGGTTCGTGGAAGAGATGGTTCCAGTGTTGCGAGAGCGAGATGTCATTTACGTCGTGAACGAGATGGCAAACCTAGAAGGGATTCCATTCGAGTTGAAGAAGACTTTCGAGGTGGGCAGCAACTGTATGATCGACAACTACGATACCGTCGAGAAAGTGAAAGAATACATCCGAGAGAACAACATCCGTGATCACGTCATTTTATGCGCCGCAGCAAGCCTGAGCAATTTTATTATTCGTGACTGTTTCGAAGACAACCCCGACAACACCTTCTTGGACATCGGCAGTTGCTTGAACCCATACCTTGAGCTTGAGGGCTGGAAGCACACCAGGGGCTACTTGACACACTATTGGCTGAACAGCGGAAGTCATTATGGTGAACAAGTGGATGTGTGGTGATGTACAAATTTGTTAAAAACACCAGCCAGTATTGGGGCTTTATCTTGGAGCTTCGGAATGATCCGGCAATTAAGCCAGGATTTATCCAACAAGGGTATATAAGGGAGGAAGATCATTACCGATTTATGGAGACTTTGGGAAAGAATTTTTATATTTGTCTTGACAATGATGTTCCTATCGGTTACATTGGGGTCATAGATAGGGATATACGGGTTGCAACCCATCCCGACCATCAAGGGAAGGGCGTTGCAAAGTTTATGGTCGAGGAATTGATGAAGGGGCATCCCGATTCGTTTGCCAAAGTTAAACTGGAGAACGAGGCAAGCTTGAGGCTATTTGAGAGTTGTGGTTTTAAGAAGAAGTTTTTTATTTTGGAGAAATAGTGCTTCACAATCCTTACAAAGTTGTAAAAATGTTTGAGGAAGAAATGGCGTACTATGCTGGTGCGCCTTACGCTGTTTCAGTGAACAGTTGCACTAATGCTTTGTTTTTGTGTTGCAAATACCTGGAAGTAGAGGACGTAACGATCCCTAAGCGAACCTATTTGTCTGTCCCGCAGTCGATCATGCAGGCAGGCGGTGCCGTTCAATTTGAGGATATTAAGTGGGAGGGCATTTATCAGCTTAAGCCATATCCAATTTGGGACGCAGCAAAGCGCCTGACTTCTGGGATGTATATTCCCGGCTCTCATATGTGCCTGTCTTTCCACATTAAGAAACATCTTAAGATTGGTAAGGGTGGTATGATTTTAACCAAGGACAAAGATCTTGTGGACTGGGTTCGAGAAGCGCGCTACGAGGGCAGGAGCGAAGGAGTCAGATATCAAGATGATGATATCGATTCAATGGGCTGGAACATGTATATGACGCCAGAGCAAGCTGTGAGGGGCCTCATGTTAATGCAGAATTATCCCAAACACATGCCCGACATCCCAGAAGATCCCCCCTATCGGGATTTGACAGAATTTAATTTATTTGGAGGGACTACGTGAAAGTGGCTCTTTGCCTGCACGGATACTTTGGCACACTTAGTACGGGCGACTTCACTACGGCTGCGGGTGGATACGAGCATATAAAAGAGAGGATCTTTTCTAAGGTCGATGATGTTGATGTTTATGTGCATTGTTGGCAACCTGAGTTCGAGGGTCAAATAAGAGAGCTATATAACCCCAAAGAATCAATTTTTGAAAAGCAAATTGATTTCGATAAAGTCTGCGAAGAAAACGGAATTGACCAAGCGTATATCGACGAAGGTTTCCCCAGAGATCAGACTTTCTATAAAAATGCAATAGCATCTAGAATTTTGAGCTTTTATTATTCAAGGTGTCAATCTCTAAAGCTGGCGCTTGAGCACGAATATGATTGGATAATCACAACAAGGTTTGACATATCTCAAAGAGGTGGGTCGGAAGTTAACAGAATTAGATTTTCTCCCGACAGCGAGCAAAGCTATCTGTATACGACTTACTGGAACCAGATGAACCAAGGATACGGAGACATGTGGTTTTATGGGGGGCGCGAAATCATGAAGAAGTATTCAAATATTTATGATTTTGCTCTTAAAGATTTAAAACCTCGCTCAGATTACGAAGCTATGGTGACTGGGCTGAGCGGGGGAGTGCCAGATTCTCAATTTTTCATTTACTACGATGTAAAGGATTATAGACAGTTTTCCAATGAACTTATGAAGCCAGAAGAGCAGCGGAGTAAAGTGTTGATGCGTTTTCCTCGATGGAGAGTGAGTGACGGCCACTTACATCACAAGTGGTTTTGCTTACAAAACGGTCTTTATGGCTTGACAAGGTGGGTTTAAGATGAGTAAAAAAGAAAAATATTGTGTAAGTCATCTTTTGATGGTGACAGACACATGACAAGAATGAAGAAAAGCGATAGGAGAATAGAAATGAGTTTTGCAGCCGTCATTCAGGGACCATTATCTGATGAATGTTTAGAGTATATTCCTAAATATTTTGAGCATGTAGATGAGGTGGTGTTGTCTTGTTGGGATGATAAAATTTCAGAAGAACAGCATCAGCGAATATTATCGCTGCAATACATATATGGAGATGGGTTTAAATGTGTCTTGAATCCGATTCCTTCTCTTGATTTGGCAACGTTGTGGATGCCCGATCAGAGCGCCAACTATTATTACCAGCTTTATTCTACGCACAAAGGCATGGAACAAGTTACTGCAAAATATGCTATAAAGATGAGAACAGATGAATATTATAGTAATTTAGCGCCCCTTATTGATATTTTTTTAAGAGACGATGAAAGGCTTGTGAGCGGAAATATGTTTTTTAGGAGTGTTTCTGCCCACCCTTACCATATTTCTGATCATTTGTTTGTGGCAAAATCTTCGGTTTTAAAGAAATCTTTCTCTCTAATGGTTGATCAGCTTAATTCGAGAGATAAGCCTAAGTGTAGATTTTTGATTATGACGGCTATAGAAACCGTGATAGCAAGAGTTTGTTTGCTATGTATGGGTGTTCCAGAAGAGCAAATTATAAGCGATGCTAGGGGGGTTATGAAGTCCAGAGTAGATATCTGTGATATCAATATGTTGGGATCATATCGGGCACGCTGGAATCACATGGGGATTATCTATGATGATGTTGAGAACAAATATAACGGAGCAACTACGATGTCGGAAATATTATTGTCATGAACGCGGAAGATTACACAGTTTTAATACAGGGACTATTAAACTAGGAGAGGTAAAAAAATGTACTCACTAATATTCTATTCGCACTCCGATTATTCAGATGCATGGGGTCCGATGTTTGGGCAAACTGATAAATATTTTGATGCGTCGTTTGAGAAATATTTATTTGTTAATTCAGGTAACCATGATGTACCAGATGGTTGGCGCGTTATTGAATATGATGATAGTTTGCCATATCAATCTCGAATTGTATCCTGCTTAAAACAACTTCCCAAGGATAAGATTGTTGTTTTCCATCACGAGGATATGTTTTTATACAACGAGCCAGACTTTGAGGCTCTAGACCGCGTGTATACGAAAATCTCTTCAGAAAAAATCAATTTTATTAAGCTTGGTAAAGCTTCTTATACTCCTGAAAAGCCCTTGTACCATTTGGAGGATGAAATTTATCATTGCCCCTTTGATCTCTTATTTGCTATACAGCCTACCATGTGTAAGGTGAGGGACATCCAGATCATCTATGAGCAGACTCCTGGTAATAATATTTGGGAATTTGAGGTGAACTCAAACATCACTTGTATGAAAAATGGGTTTGTTTGTTGCCTTACGAGTAAAGATGAAGAGGAAAAGATAGGCATGTTTCATTGGGAGAGCCTGACCTACCCTTACTTTGCGACAGCAATCGTAAAAGGAAAGTGGAACACCGAAGATTACGCTAAGCAGCTAGAATTAATATTTGATGAATATTCAATTGATCCAACAATGAGAGGAGTTAACGCATGAAGGGCAAGTTAGTTATATTTGATTTAGATGGTGTTTTGGTCGACGCTTGTGAATGGCACAGAGCAGCCTTGAACGAGGCTTTAAAAGAAGTTTGTGACGGTGAGATTTCAATGGAAGAACACATAAGCATTTTTAATGGTATTCCCACTCGTGTTAAATTAAAGAAGCTCACAGAACTCGGTAGAATACCAGAAGCTTCACATGATGCGGTTTACAATTTAAAGCAATCTAAGACTGTTGAGATTATAGAAAGAGACGCCTTCGTGAGAAAAGAAAAGCAGGAAATGATATTAGCTCTTAAGGGTCGAGGAGCAAAAATTGCCTGTTATACGAATAGTATTAGACAGACAACTAAACTTATGTTGGAGAAAACTGGTATCTTAGATATGTTTGATTATGTGCTGACGAACCAGGATGTTGAGAAATGTAAGCCAGACCCTGAAGGCTATATTTTTTTGATGAATCATCTTGGGTTTTCTAAGGAAAACACTTTTATCATTGAAGATTCGCCAAAAGGTTTGAAAGCAGCAAATGATTCTGGAGCAAATGTTATTCAAGTAAGAGATCCAAATGAAGTAAGCATAGAGTTATTTGATATAGGAGCAAAGCAATGAAAGTTTTAATACCAATGGCAGGAGAGGGTAGTCGGTTTGCGAAGGAGGGTTATACCTTTCCCAAGCCCCTGATCGATGTGCAAGGCAAACCAATGATCCAAAAGGTCGTTGAGAATCTTGATTTTGATTGTGAATATATATTCCTTGTCAGAAAAAAACATGTAGAGCAGTACAGCGGGCTTATTGACACATTGGATAGGATTACAAATGGAAAGTTTAAATATGTCGAGGTTGATGGCTTAACTGAAGGCGCAGCCTGCACAGCACTCTTGGCAGAGCAATATATCGATAATGATGATAATTTGCTCATTGCGAACTCGGATCAGTATATTGAGTATGAGCCAGAAAACTTTCATATGCTGAAGAATTTAACCAATGTTGATGCTGCTGTATTTACGTTTAATGCCGTCCACCCTAAGTGGTCCTTTGTTAAGACAAATTCACGAGGGTTTGTCACAGAAGTGGCAGAAAAGAGACCTATTTCAAACATTGCAACTTGTGGGATTTATTGGTATCGCAAAGGGTCAGATTTTGTGAAATATACAAAGCAAATGATTGAGAAAGATATTAGAGTTAATAATGAGTTCTATATCGCGCCTGTTTACAATGAACTGATTTCCGATGGGAAAACTCTTGTTCCTTTTTATGTTCATAAAATGTGGGGAATTGGGACGCCGGAAGATTTGAGAAGATTTTTAAAAGAGAGGGGGTAAAGTGGAGAAGAAGAAATGAAAAAATTTACTTTTAGCCCCCAAATAAGAGCGGTTCTCGTCGGCGGGATGACTCAAGCAGGCAGCACTTTGTGTTTTAATATATGTCGTGTGCTCTACAAGAAAGCGGGTCACCGCATAATGATATTGACTCAAGACCAACCCAATTTTTCGTATGTTTCCCCCCCAAAACACTCCAACCAAACAATTAGAATAATGTTGAAGCAGCATGATTTAGCGTTTGATGCTCCTCTGAGAAGCCCCCTTTGTCTTAGCAAAGAAGATGGATCTGTTATGAAGACATTTAGTAGTAATTTCGAAGGCGTAAACGACACACTTATAGAATATAAAGTCGTTAATGTAATACGAGATATTAGGGACTGTGCCGCTTCTTATGTCAGGAATAACAATAATATCACCGATGACGACTTTGCGTACTATGTGCGCAATAATTATTACAACTCAACATGCTGGGAATCGTTGTCGGATTGTGCTTGGATTTACGAAGCATATAAGAAAGATCCGATCAGTGTCATTGGAGAACTGGCTCAAGTGTTGGAAGTAGAACTCACACAAGAGCAGATCTTGGAAGTTCACAAAGAAGCAGAAGACCTTCAGAACCACGTCACTCTCGACGATACCACATCTGAATTTTATAAGATGACAAAAATGCACTCCAATCAACAAACAAATGGGGGAAAGATAGGAGACTATTCTCAGGTGCTTACCGCCGAGCAAATAAGATATTTGGAGACATATTGTGAAACGTGGCTTTACCGTTACGGATATTTGGACTGGTCGGCTGAAATCGGAGTGGATCACACGCGCACCTCGGTCTCGCGACACAACTTCGAGTCGGGTGAGTGATGACGACCTTAATAGCCCACAGAGGTAATCTGGATGGTTCTAATCCAAAGAAAGAGAACCATCCAGATTATATTCACACAGCGGTACAACAGGGGTATGCGGTCGAAGTAGACCTCTGGCGTGTTGAAGGCAATTTTTTTCTCGGACACGATGCGCCGCAGTATCGGATTAGTGAAAAATATTTGGATCTGCTGGCATCTACCAATGTTTTATGGACTCATATAAAGAACGTAGAAGCATTCGAACATCTTGTGTGCCACGGTAAGCAACATTGGAATTTCTTCTGGCACCAAGAAGACGACTATACATTGACAAGCCTCGGGTACATCTGGGCATACCCAGGAAAAAAACTTACAAATAATACAATTTGTGTGTTGCCAGAACAGTCAGAACAGGATATATTAGATTTAAGAGTTTGTAGAGGAATATGTACTGATTATGTTTACAAGTATGGGAAGTTATTAAATGAACAAAGCTGCAATTTTGCCAATTAAGTTTGTCCCCAAGGGCTGGGGATTTGAAAAATGGATCGTCATTTATGTCGTGCAGGAGAGCGAATGAAGCTTGTAGTAATAACAGGCTGTTATGGCTTTATCGGTAGCCATGTTACTGTTGCCTGTCTACAGAAGGGCTGGAAGGTATATGGGATCGACAAAGAGACTTATGCCTCCAATTCTCATAATGAATTTTTTAGTTTGTCGGTCGAACAATTTGGTCGATCGAACAATTTTGTTTATATTAAGGAGGACATTTGCAATTTAAAGGATCTTCCAGATTGTGATTACGTGATCAATATTGCCGCCGAGACTCATGTTGGGAACAGTATCATCGACAGCACTGATTTCATTCATAGTAATATAACAGGTGTTAAGAATCTTTTGGATATTATTCGCCGCAAACCAGACAACGTTGCGAGCAAGCCAATCTTCTTCCATTTTAGCACAGATGAGGTATATGGAGACGTTGTGGAGGGTTCACATACGGAAAAATCCCCTCTTATACCAAGTAATCCCTACTCCGCATCTAAGGCCGCAGCCGATATGTTGATAAAAGCATGGGCACGAACGTATGGAATAGACTATTTAATTTTACGCCCAACTAATAACTACGGTATTGGTCAATATCCAGAGAAGTTAATCCCGCTTGCTGTCAAATTGTTGCAAAGAGAAAGAAAAATTCGTTTGCACAACAAGGGGGAACCTTTTAGGAATTGGCTGCATGCTGAAGACACTGCCCAGGCAGTGGTTAAAATTATTGAATCCGGCGTAATAAACGAAATTTTCAACGTTGCAGGGGGGTTCGAACAAAAAAATAAAGATACGGTATTAAAAATAATCAATTCATATTTCAATGGAAATTACGATAAGGAATACATTGGATATGAAGAGTGGCTTGATCTATCTTTCGTTAGAGAGGGTCAAGATGTCCGATATTCAGTTGACGACACAAAGCTTCGTGGACTAGGCTGGGAGCCAGTCAAGAAATTTGATGAAGAGATTGATAAAATTGTGAAACATTATAAAACCATTTTTAGATGGTGAAGGAGAAAAAGTTTATGCTTAGCGAGACCGACATATACGTTATTGTCCTTTTTTTCGGCGCATTCGCGGTACCGCGAATGCTTATGTTTGTCGGTTGTAGTGATGACCCTGTCCGTGGTGATACGGGCTTGGAAATAGTTGAGACCGAAATAGTTGAGACTGGAATAGAAACAGGTGATACAGGCACCGATACTGGTGGCACTGATACATCATCGAAATAAAGGAGAAAGAATGAGTAATCTTGTTAGTGATATGAGGCTTTCTAAGCAGGCGCTAGGCGCTCTTATGATGGCACTTCAAAAGTCTTTGCTTGAGCAAAGTGATATCGTCCCCGTTCTTGAAGGGTTTGATTTCATTCTTAAGAACAAAGAGTTATACGTTAAGAATCCTCCGTTGGTTAAATTTGGTGCCGATGGTGAATGGCTTAGTAGCGCAGCAAACGAAGAAGGGCCTGAAATGGATGCCTAGATACGCTTACAGATGTGTGGGTTGTATGTATCAGTTTGATGCATTTCACGGATTCAGCGAAAAGGCACGATGCCCAGCATGTAATTCCTCTGTTTGTGAGAGAATTCCGTCTGTGGGGTTTAGTCTATCTGGGTTTGCGAAAGAACAAAAAACAAAAACGGGAGAGGAAGTGAAGAAGTTTATCGAAGAGTCAAAAGAAGATCTTAAACAGCAAAAGAGAGCACTCAAGGACAAACAATAATGTGGCCTTACGTTGTAAGCGCGGCCTTTGTGGTGTCAGCCCTTATAAATATATTTCTGGTATGGTATTGTGTAAAAGTTTTGCGTGAACTGTTCTCCGTCTCGGGAACATTAGAGGATCTCTTTGTAGATGTTGAGGCGTTTAAGAAACACCTTGAAGGTGTTTACGAATTGGAAATGTTTTATGGCGATCAGACTTTAGAAAATTTGCTTTCTCATGCTCGTGCCTTATCAAAAGAATTCGATAGATATGAAATATTGTTTTCTTTGAAAGAGCCTTTGGAGGATGATGACTTTGACGAAGAAGACGACACCGATTCGACGTAGACGTGGCAAAAGCGGAAGACAGTATTTCACTCAGGCCCATGAAGACGCGATTGTAAGATTTAATAATTCGAACAATCCCAAAGAAAGAACCGAACTATATGTGAATTTTATTCAGCCAGCCTTTGATGAGATGGTTGATAAAATTGTGTTTACATATAAGTTTACCACTTTGCCAAACATTAATGAACTCCGTGAGGAGTGCAAGATATGGCTGACGACAATATTGGACAAGTATGACCAGAGTAAGGGATCCAAAGCTTTTTCATATTTCAGTGTAATCACCAAAAATTGGTTCATTCATCAGGTCAAGAAGACTTCAAAACAAAAGAAACGAGAGGTAGATTGCAGCCTGCTCTCCAATGAAGTTCAATTGAAATATATGGCCACTTACAACGACTATGACGAGATTAGAGAGAAGGAAGAATTTTGGAAGCTACTTTGGGAAGAGATTGATTCTTGGGACATTCCCAACCTGAAGCCAAATGAAAGGAAAGTCTTAGAAGCTATCCGTATACTTTTAAGCGAGAGCAATAATATAGAAATTTTTAACAAGAAAGCTATTTATCTATACATGAGAGAGATAACAGGTCTCAACACAAAACAAATTGTGAATAATTTGAACAAAATGCGTATAAAGTACCGAGCGTTCAAGGTTAAATGGGATGAGGGCGACGAATCATGAAAGATATCAATTCTTATTTAGAGATGGCAATTGACAATATTCAAGAAGATAGGGAAATCACCAAAGAGCTTCTTGATGATGTAATCCGGTATTTGAGCAAGGATGAGCAACGTCATAAAGAAGTTGGTTTTACAGCAGCCAAATATGTCGAGACCTTGCAGCGATCCAATGAGCAACTTGTAAAAATAACTGGCATTCTGCAAAAGAAAGAGTCTCGTGGCGCTGCGTTGTCCGATCAAGATAAAGATGAGCTTTTTGACATGATCAAGAAGGGGGATAAGGTAAATGGGTAAGGATGTCCGAATAAATGCTGTCCCAGGGACACAAAATGATGATACTATTGATTTCAACAGCTTCAGGCTAAGTTTAGATAATCTTAATTCAGATACTGTTATTCAAACGATAATAAGTGAATTTATTGCTCCTGTCGTAAAATTATTTTATCCTCGAAAAGCGGAAGTGATTGAAATTAGGGAGCTTGATGAAGAAGCAGAAAATTTTTATGGCACTACTGCTGTCTCTACACATTTGAAGGGCGAAAATATTAAATATATAGCTGTGACTGCTTACGATGATTTTGTCGATTCACTCATAGGCAAGCCAAATGTGTCTGTAGATGGCACAGGTTCCGACTTGAGCTTCTATGATCGGATACTAACTTTATGTTTGAAACAGACCTCACTTTTTTATGGAACATTGGATGGGGCTGGCGAGGCGTCTACACTGCCGATGCCAGGAGATATAGTATGGATAGATTATGTTGATAGAGCGAACAAGAGGGGAGGAATCTATAAAGGCGTGGCCGAAAGAGTAAGCCTACTCCCTGCATCTAGTTCGGGGAGTGCTCTTGGTTCTTTCGATAGCGCTACTGGTGCCGTTGGGAATCTCATGGGTATGGCACCTGGAAATGACACTGTAACCCCTCCTTACACGGAAATAGACGACTTGTGTGAAGGGCCAGTTATGGAGAGGGGGTCAAAATTTGGAGGTGGCACCGTAGAGACCGCTATAATTGATGGTTGTCCGGTATCCAAGGATATTGCTGGGTTTTATCTCACAATGCGAGATGCAGCCGAAAGGGATGGGGTCACTCTACAAATTGTTTCAGCATTTCGTGGGAATGACGATGCGATTATTCCCGAAGAGTGTGGTGGTGGGGTAAAATCTGGACAGCAGACTTTGTGGGACCAGAATTGCGGCTCAGGAGTTTGCGACCCCGCGACAGCCTCTGTTGGCAGATCTAATCATCAAAGTGGAATTGCATTTGATCTTGTTACTGGAATGCCAAAATCTCAGGTATCAAATCCAGGTTCCATAACCGCCACCTATAAATGGCTGATGTTAAATGCACATAAATATGGATTTGTTAGGGGCGTTAGTTCAGAACGTTGGCACTGGGAATATCAGGCGGGGGCAGGAAGCCAGTTTATGATAGTAGCAAGAGATCATTCAACGTGGGATAGTTTTTTTACGACTGGAGAAGGAGCGGCAACAGTATAATGGGTTTATTCGGAAAGAAAAAGAAAATTAAAGACCTCGACAGCCTGCCGGATGCTTTTAAAAAGGCTATAGAAAATAATCCTGCACAAGCTGAAGGCACTAACGGTATGGGCTTAAACTGCTCAAACATGCCTGAGCCCATCCCTTTTCATAATCAGGCAAAGTCTGAGATAGTCTATAAAAACAACAATAATGCTTGGATTATTCTTGGTCGAGACCGGCCTGGCCCGAAAAATAGTGGCTATGGGGGTATGGGATCAACCCAGGCAGGAATGATTGATCTGGTTGTTGGTAAGATGGGAGCCACCAAAGATGGACCCAAACCTAACACTTATGTGGACCCCAACTTCAAAGGTGACGCTGCTCGAATTTATATCAGCCAGAGGACCGACATTGATAAGAACTTTGGTTTGGCGAAAGGCAATGTTGGCCTTTCGGTGGCAAGGTCTGGTATCGGCATTAAGGCAGACGCTGTTCGTATTATTGGACGCGAAGGGATCAAGCTCGTCACCGGAACGACACCGAAAGAAAGAAACTCTGCTGGCGAGAAGCTCAAAACGAATTATGGTATTGACCTCATAGCTGGTAATGACGACGAAACAGTGGGTTTGGAACCAATCCCAAAGGGTGGTCGCCTGGTCGATGCCTTAAAAGATATGAACGGCAGGATCGACGAACTAAACGGACTGTATACTACGCTTGTAATTGCTTTGATGAGTCATATTCATATAAGTCCCTTTTTGGGTATTCCGACCACTCCATCCCCAAACTTTGCTGTGCAAGGGCTCGTTCAGTGTATGATGCCAGCTTATGGGAACAAGGTCAAGCTTATGCTCGATGAAATAAATAATTATACTCCATTTGGCGGCAACTGGATTAATAGCCGATTTAACAGGGTGAATTAATATGGCTCTGGAAGGTGAAGGACAAGCTGGCGAAATCCAGCGTCACAAGGAAGCGCAACTTGAAGCAGTTCAGGATGCTATATCTGATTTTATTAAAATAATCAAAGAAAATGAACTATATGATGGCTCTTCAAATCTTGGTGATTTTACTGATTGTCGTGGCACGCTACATGATACATGGTTTACACTATACTATGATGATGGCACTTATGAGGGAATCCCTGGAGATGGTTATCCCATAGACGAAGACACTGATTTCACATATTTGTATGGAGCCGCAAATTATCTACAGGCTAGGGAACTTGTTGAAGGTCCAGCAGTTCAGGACTGCCGAGATGCGAGGCAGGCGGTTCTGGATACAGTAGAAGACTATACAGGGCAGACTCACCTTGAGCTTTTGTGCATACACTCTAGCACTGCCACACCGGGTGATGCTAAGTTTAAAACTATTCAAGATGCTGTTCTTGCTTTTATAAAAGTAAATCTTGCAGGAAATACTTTCTACAAAGATAGAAATCCTTGGGATGACCTAACTGATTTTGAACACCCCAATCCGCTCACTTTGCCTTGGTTTGCCAGCACGTATAGTCTTTTTTATGGAGACTACTCTGATGAATTTGGATATCCAATTGAGGAAAGTACAGATCTTACATATTTATATGGCGCTACAGTTTATGTTGCAGAACAAGACCCGTTTGATTACTTTGAGGCTTGGGAGACACAACCTTCGAAAGGGTTCACTCTTGCAAGCGATGAGCAAAAAGCTGTCCTTTCAGCCATTGAAGACTATACAGGGTTAAGTGCTGGTCAGCTTTTGGCTGGGGTTGATTGGCAGGTTTTTGCTGAGGCAGAAGCAGCCTCTGCGCCTGGTGGAACGGCTGCTTCTGTGGCTTCTGCCAATCTGGTCACCTGTGACGAGCCCGAAGTCATTGAAGAAGAACCACCGTGTCCTCCTCCTTGTGTTGGCGATCCGAATGCCATTACACCCAACTGGACCAAGCTAACAGAGAATGAGCCATTTTTAAATGCCAAGACATGCGAATATTCTATAACTCTGAATACGAAATACGAAGCAACCTCGATAGAAAACCTCTATAACGACCCAGATTATTTGACCGAGGGCGTTATAAAGCTGCTTGAATTTTATGGCAAGAAGACAGAGCCCTACAGCCAGACTCTTGAAGACGGTTCAGAGGGAGCCGAAGTAGATCCTGTTCAACTGTGTGTGGATGCTGGCACCATTAAAGAGACTTGTGTATCGACAAGATCATTTGTAAAAATGAAGGCTCTGATTGTTGTGCCATGGACAACTTTTAATTCAATAGAGGAGCTAGGCCCTCCTGAAGAGATGCCGGATAAAGAGGATTACCCGGCATATGTTAAGATAAGAGGAGCCGATTTTCTGTTGATGACCAAGCAAGTGGCTAGGTCCATGGAGATTTTGGCAGTCAGGCAAGCTATATGGTTTTTTAATGAGGGCGGCAGGATAAGTGAGCCCACCTTAAATTTAAAAGACGAGGCTGAAAGAATAAGAGTTTTCCGAAAAGATTTTCGAGCTTTATTGCGTGAAAATGATTTTAAGTTTAAAAGGTCGTTTGGAGGAAAGAAGCGAATTGATGAAATAGAAATTGGCTTCGATTCTGATATGAGGGTGGACTACATCACGGCTACTGAAATAGGCTGTGATAAGCCCGAGAAGATGACCAAAACCATGGGTGCGTTCAAAAATTCAGATCCGCAGACCATTCAAAGGACAATGTATTTTGTTTCGAAATTGCCGGAAATTTGGAATGACGTAACTGCGACCGAGCCCCTTGAGTTTGGTGATTTTTTGACAAAGTATGTGGCTTTCCCTCCGGTTGAGATATTGGTGGATGTTTATGGAGAAGATGCACTTTTTTGTCGACAAGATCTTTCTGTAGAAGATGACCCTACATTTATGGGTAACCTTGGAGATGAATTTGCCGAGCTTGGTAAAGACATCATGGATGAGATTGTGTCTCTTCAGGATGCGTTTGCTGACAAGTTCGCAAATGATTTGTGTGCAACTTTGGAGGGCAAAAGAAAGAACGATGTCAAGCTTGATAATCTGGGCGAATTGGCAGAGAGAGCCCGAGATACTGCTTTGAAGGAATTTTTTGCTGGAGATAGAAATTTAGAGCAACTTCCTGAGCTTTTAAAGGAAATAGCAACAGATCCAGATGAGTTGTGGACCAAGATCTTGGACAAGCTTGGCGTTTGTGGCCTTTTGGCGTTAATGGAATCGGCATTTGCTTGTTTGTTTGCTGGTCTTAGTTTCGATGATGCCATGAAGGAAATGGTCAAGGCTGCCTTTAATGCCATGGATGAGGCCAATTTCCAAAGAATATTTATCGGTTTGCCGCCAGATGTACAGCGTGAGGTCTTTGACAATCTTGAAAAGGATGTCAGCAATATTCCTCCTCCGTGGGATGCGGGCTATAGAGCCGGAAGCTACAGTGGCCAAGGGCGTACCATGTCGGTGGATAAGGAAAATCTACCAGAAACGGCTCAGGAGTGGCAATCATCCGATGAAGTTGTGGGGCCTGGGGTTCCAACGTTTGAGGGGTCAACAACTGGTGTGGCAATTGATGAACATGCAATCAATAGAGCATATGGAAACCCTGGCTCTATTGGTACAGCCGCTGATAGTATTATGGATAGTGTATCGACAGCCTACAAGCAAGCTCTTATAAACATGATTGACAATAATGTGATCGATCTTGATATGTTGATGGCGCAGCTAAACGAATTGCCAGGTGCTCCGATTGTTGCACGTATTCTTCAACAAATGGATTGCCCACCTTTTCCCTTGTTTACTCCTCCTATTGGTGACTTTTTTAAGACATTGGAGTTGGATTTCTGCCGAGGCCACTTTGCCATTTCCTTGCCGGTTCTTAATGAAGACTTTTTCAGTATGGACATCTTTAGGATTATTATTAATATAGCAAAAGAGCTTATCGAATATATCGTTATTAAGCTGATTATTTTAATCCTCAAGAAGCTGCTTGAGATCATTTTTGATGCTCTCTGCGCTCTTTTGGGCGTAATCGGCGGTGCGTTGCTCAATCTGATTACAGGTGGCAATGACTTTCGTAATGCGTTGGGGGATGCATTGTGTCCCGATGCAACAGACGATCAAATCGATGAGGCTCTCCGTACCATGATGGAGGCCACGGGGGTGGGAAGTTGTACGACGCCAGGTCAGGTGCCAACTCCCGAAGATGCGGCTGCATTTTCAGAAGTTCTGGCTGCCGTTTTAACTAATGGTGAAGTTATCGATCTTTTGAATGGCGAGGCCACAAGCCAGGTTAAACAAATGATTTCTGATGTTACAGCAGATCAGATACCGAGTTTGGCGTGTATGCAGCCCTCTGATATCGAAAACCTGTTTAAGGCACTGGGCACCATCGTTAATCCAGATCTTCTCGATCAGGCTCAAAAAATAGACAGCTTGGATACACCTGTTTGTAATTCAATTTGTGCCTCGCCTTCACAGTTGGCGATGTTCAATGATATTCGATGTTCAATGATGCAATCCAAGGGTCTGACGCCCGAAGAGTGTGAAGAGCAGATTGAAGCAATGACGGACAGGGCCAAGAAAGATCTAGCAGACCTTGCTAACGTCCTTCAAGGTGGGCCATTCCAAGAGTTCCCGCCAATCCTTGGAAGTGACCCAATCTGTCCCGATAGTGGCGACCCCTTTGCACCAGGTGGCTCCATCCTTCCAGAAATACCGGAAGCCATGAACGAGATTGCAAAACAAGCAGCCAAAAACACTTTTGAGAGCATTGATAAGGCCCACATCAGAGACCTGGTTGGCAGGAGAGGGTTCTTTGATATGGTGCTGAGCGACTCCAATGGTCTTGGTATAAAGGTGCATGAACGAAAAGTTCGACGACGAGGCTCACAGCTTGCAAGCGAACTAGGCATGGGCGGTTCCTATACTGATAATTGGGCCGACGATCAGGGATGGGACACAGCTATTCCGAAGGATGAATGGGGAGAGATATCTGGTCGCGAAGATGCGGTGGGCACGGGAGAAAATACAGATATAGAGTTGGTTGCTTACAAGAGTGGCTTTGCTGAGGGCGGCTATCCAATGACGGTTGCTATTCTTTTGCAGAAGTATTTTACGCAATATAATGAGACAGTAATAGGGTTTGAAGATAGTTTGAAAATTGCTGAAGGTTTTGAACCGCGACCCATGAGGCCAGTCCCACCAGTTGCTCCATGTAAGGGTTCAAAATGGGAATCGGATGGAAGTTACACTCTCGTTACTGGATTTGATTTTACAAATTTGATGCCAATAACTGAAACAGTTGAGTATAAAGGGTTCGATTTAGAATATCAAGATTATTCGGAAAAGCCGATGGATCAATATCATTTTAAACTAACCGCCGCAACGGCCTTAAAGGAAGGGGGTGTGTGGAACGATGTTGATAAAACAGAGACCATTCTTTGGGAGAAGACGGGGATGCCAGCCTTTAATCTAGACGGATCTGTTGATGGTGAAGCCGAGGGAGAACTATCCGCAGACTGGACACAGGTTCAAAGATTTAGGATTACACACGACACCCCTGATGATGTCGAGGCTTTACTGGAAACTTTAAATTTAGATCTTGTTAACAATCCGTTGGATGAAGAAGCGTTTAGCTCCTACATTACCAGCGTAATAGAAAGTTATCCCGGCTATGATGCTGCTGCGGTGGCCGAGGTTAAAACAAATTTAAGGAATGCATTGCCCTTTTTGCAAGACGTATATATGAGAAAGTTTGCTCTTTTGCTGGCTTCGAATGGAGAAGGGTATGCTGCTGGAGACGACCAGCCTCCACCGGACCCTTTCCAGTTTGGTTATGACGAGAGCCAAACACAAATACAGGCGTATATGGCTGGTCCAAATGTTGATAAAGAATTTGCTAAGGCGAATGGGCGAAAGCTCCCTCCTGAGCCGGATGAAAGCTTTGACCAACAAATATACAATCGATTTAATGGGAATGCGGACAACCCTCCTTTTTATTTGAGAGATCCAGATCGATGGGGTTGGCTTGGGATGATGGATAAATTTGTTCCTGAAGTGGATGCGTGCGACCCCATTGATGGCACTGCTCCTCGTGAACCAATTTGTAAGTTTGAAGATCTAAAAGATGTTTATATGGAACTCATGAACAAATATCAAGACGACAAGAGATTGTTTGCGAAGCCAGGATCTGATTGCGCTCAGGATATTCCATTTAATATTGCGCTTACAAGGGGTGCCCAAGCAGGTATCGATACGAGTATAATGGCGATTGCTCGAATTTATGCCATCGAGGTTCTTCTGAGGGGTGGTCCGGTGTGTGCGGTCTTTGGATCAAAGTGTTTCGGGGAAATAATATCGAACTATGTTGTAAAGTCCATTGACGAGGATGTCCAACAGATGGGAGTTTTTGGCCCCAGCAAGAAATACTATTATCGCTTCATGGAGCAGATTGTTCAAATGTATGGACGCCAGGTAGATCTTGGAATGATTGAGCCTACACCTTCCGAACAAGAGGCGATGGATTATCTGAATGAATTGCAGCTAACCTTTGTTCCTCCAAAGGGCTTATTCAACAAATCAAAATACAATAAAGAAAGAGACGAGATGGTTCAAATAGCCCTGGATCACGAAAAGGCCACATATGAGCCCGGTATTTTGACTCTTTTGAGTAGAATTGTTCTCATCGAGTTGGAGAGCATGAGCAAACAGTTTGAAGAAAATCTGCATCCCGAGGGAATGCCGGTGCCAAATCTTCAGTCACTTTTCTTGGGGTCAGCATCTTTTATCCAAGGGTCATTGGAAGCGGGCGTTTTGGATGTCTGGAATGGGGTTGATCCTGTTGCTGATCCTGAAAAAACAGAACCTTTGGCAAAGGGCTACGCGGAAACCGATGAGGGTGAAATTGTTCCGTTTAGATTAGAAAGGTATTTGCGGGTTACACCATTATCGAATACGCTCACGCCCAGCCCCATGTTCCCTGCTAGGCCAAAAGATGTGGAAAATCTGGACAGCTTTATAGATTGGGCAAATAATCAGCCAGATAAAGCAGATATGTTGCTCTCTGAGTTATTCGAAAATGTGTCTTTGGGTTACCGACTTGTTTTTACGACGGCTTTGGATACCGATGATGAGGAGTGGGGCTCATACCCAGCTACAAGATTGCCTGGTAACCTCGCACTCGCGGTTACGGGAATGCCAATCATCGAAGAAAAGTCGTTCGTGGTCCCATGCGATGGAGGTACTTTATACATGGTTCCGTTGGCCTCCCACGAAATGGATGTTGACCCCAACAGTGACCAGACCTTGCAGCAATTTTTAGACGACATAGAGGGGTTTGATGAGACCAACAGAAGCTGTATCTTGGATGAGTTGGCAAATACAGACGCCTATAAACTGCTCTTTGGAATATGTGTTCCGCTTGAAAAAATGGTATCCTGGCTTGCCGTTTACAGTATAAATAACTTTTTGCCCTCTATTGGCTGGGTTGAAGATGGGTGGACTGTAAATGGAGGCAAGTGGTACAGCTTCGCCAAAGGGTTTAGGACGTGGGATCAGAAAACGTTTGAGAAATCGAAAAAAGCAGCAAAAAGAGTTTTCATGCAGTTTTATAATTCGAATGATCCTACTTATGAGAGTGATGAGCAAAAAGCTGATAAAAAGAAACTCACGAAGGGAGAGAGGCCAAAATCACAAAGAAACAATTTTCTACGTTGGTTCGCGTGGCGTCGAAAATATCCAAAACCCACAGATAAGAATGAGGTTCTTTGCCCCTAAAATGTCCGAAGGAGAAACAAAATGGCTGTAGGATACGCACCAGAATTACCGCTACATGTGACAAATGAAGATGGGCCTTATGCCCTCTTGAAAACACTTGAAGGAGTGGGAGCACAAAATCTTAAAATGCTTGTTTTGACTTCTCCTGGCGAACGCATTATGGATGGGAAATTTGGTGTAGGGATTAGAAATTATTTATTCTGGCAATACGTGCCCGCGACCCTCTCAAATATAGAAAGCAGAATAAGGGCGCAAACGATCAAGTATCTACCTTATATCAAGATAAACAATATTGTTTTTAATAATGGGCAGGATGTTGTTGCTGGAGGTATTCTTTCTGACAGCCTTTTGTCAATTCGTATCGAATACAGTATTGTCCCTCTGGAAATTGGTGCGGTTCTTACAATACCTATTTCTCTTTAAGATACTAATTACTCCCAGAGGTGCTTGCGCATGAAAAGAATTACGCCTATCAACTACACTGCTCGCGACTTTGATTCGATTAAAAATGAGCTAACTCAATACGCCAAAAGATATTATCCCGAAACTTTCCGAGATTTTAATGAGGCGTCCTTTGGCGCTCTAATGCTCGATATGGTTTCCTATGTGGGAGATAGCCTATCTTTTTACTTGGACTACCAGGCAAACGAATCTTTCTTTGATACGGCGACAGAAAGAGCGAATGTAATTCGACAGGCCCGCCAGATGGGCTATAAATATGTGGGAAGCCCTTCTTCGATTGGGTTTTGTGACTTCTATATTATCGTTCCGGCCAATTCTACTGGTTTGGGTCCAAATACTGATTATTTGCCGATTTTAAAGAGAGGGTCAGAGCTATCATCGACAGGTGGAGCAGGCTTCATCCTTATGGAAGACGTTAACTTTGGCAATACGACGAACCCAGTTGTGGCAGCTAGGGTGAACAGCGATACGGGCGTACCCACCAGCTATGCCGTCAGAACAGTTGGGAAAGTTGTTTCTGGCAAAATAGTCGTCGAAAGAAAGAATGTAGGCGGGTTTGAGAGATTTAAGCGCATTCAGCTTGCGAATTCCCGAGTTGCTGAGGTTCTGTCAGTCTTCGACGATCAAGGTCACGAGTATGTTCAGGTGGATTATTTGTCTCAGAACGTGGTTTATCGAGAAATGGCCAATCGAGGGGCCACAGCCAATGACCAGGTAACCTCCGTCATGAAGCCAGTTGTTGTTCCTCGTCGGTTTGTGCTCACACAAGAAAATGGAAGAGCGTACATTCAGTTTGGATATGGTTCAGATTCTGAAATATCGACGAGTTCGGTTGCTGAGCCATCAAATTTGGTTCTAGAAAGGTCTGGAAGAGCATTTATTCAAGATACTTCCTTCGACCCTTCTAAGTTACTCGATACCGACAAGTTTGGTGTTGGACCCTCGAATACAAATCTTGTTATTGCATACCGCGTCAATACGTCGTCCAATTCAAACGCGGCAGCACGGACAGTTACGAGTGTTAACAGGCCGATTGTAGAATTTCCAGACGCTACGAAGGTGAATTCTCAGTCAGGGGCCTCGGTGATTGGTTCCATCGAGTGCAGCAATGAGGCTCCTATTGTTGGAGGGATTGCGAGGCCGACCTTGGAAGATATAAGAAGGCGAGCAATCGATCATTTCGCCACACAGAACAGGGCGGTCACCAAGCAAGATTATGAATCAATGGCTTATGCGATGCCCGCTCAGTTTGGAGCGATAAAGAGGTGCAAGATTGCAAGAGACAACGACTCTTTTAAAAGAAACTTGAACATGTACGTGCTTTCCGAGAACAGAAATGGGACACTGACAGATGCTACGGCCCCTCTTAAAGATAATTTAAAAACATGGCTTGGCAACGTGAAGATGATTCACGATACAATTGATATTATTGATGGCCTCTTTGTTAATTTTGGAATTAAGTTTGCGGTCATCGCAGATCCAGAATTCAATAAATATCAAGTTTTGGAAGCGTGTACTAGAGCCTTGGCGAGTTATTATCACGAGCCACGTTATTTTGGTGAGCCGCTCTATATTACCGATATTTACTCGATTTTGAATAAGATTCGCGGCGTCGTCGATACATATGACGCAGAGTTTATTCAGAAAGAGGGCGGGAGCTATTCGACTACCACTTATTCATTCAAGAGCAATATGTCGTCTGACGGTAGGTACTTGACGGTTCCAGATAACGTATGCATGGAGCTTAAATTTCCAGCAACTGATATTCAAGGGGCGGTTAAATAATGGGCATTAAAAGATATTATGCAAATGCCGATACTACGATTACCAATGCCTTTAAGGCTGATCTAAGCACTCGTGGAACGGGCGCAAACATGGGCGGCGCTGACGTATTGGAAATATTTTCCATCTATGGCGAGGCAAGCGGATCCGTGGCAGGCTTGTCGTCTGAATTGACACGAGCACTTATCAAGTTCCCAGTCAGTGAGATTCAGACGGATCGTAGTTCGAGCGTGATTCCACGAAGTGGCAGTGTTAGCTTTTATCTGAGAATGTTTAGCGCTCCGCATAGCCAAACTGTGCCGAGAGATATGTATCTGATGGCGCAGGCCGTTACGCGCAGTTGGGGGGAAGGGACTGGTCTGGATATGGAGCAGTATACAGATCTTACATATGGCAAGCAAGGAGCAACGTGGGACGGAGGAGGCTTAACAGGCTCTTGGCAACATAAAGGTGGAGATTTTGTCAACGATGATAGCAGCCCAAACAAGGTTTTTAAAATCTATTTTCCCAATGGTACGGAAGACCTTGAAAAGGACATTACGCCATTAGTTGAAATGTGGGCCAATGATCACGGTAATGTTAATGGAGATTTGTTGAACTATGGCTTGATCCTTAAGCTTACAGGGACACAAGAGGCGTACAATGAGAGCTACGCCACATATGCCGTTCCCAATCTTTCAGGAGCAGTGAAATCATATTACACCAAGAAATTCTTTAGCAGGAGTTCTGAATTCTTCTTTCGGAGGCCAATCATAGAAGCCAGGTGGGATTCCAGCAAGAAGGACAATCGAGGCGATTTCGCTTACAGTAGTTCGTTGGCACCTGGAGTTGACAATTTAAATACCCTATTTTTATACAATTACGTCCGAGGGCAACTTAAAAATATTCCAGAGGTAGGCGAGACCGGCTCCGTTATGGTCAGTCTTTATTCGGGGTCAGCGGCTGACACAACCCCCTCAGCATCGGCGTTGGAGTTAAGTATTGGTGGCGGTGTTACGATTGCAGCCGAAACATTTGCGACAGGTGGATGGTATTCAACGGGCGTTTATACGTGTTCTGTCGCCATAACTTCCGCAGCAACCCCTATTTCTACCCTTTATGATGTGTGGTCAACGGGTTCGATTGTAGACGGCGATCACATGAAGACGAGGTTTCACACCGGCTCGATTAAACCAAAAATGCAGGACTCGTCTAATATCAATCCATCAACAAATTATGCTCTAGCGATTACTAACTTGAAACCCATCTATAGCAGAAAAGAGAAAGCTCGCTTTAGATTGTATGTTCGTAAAAAAGATTGGAATCCAACTATTTACACCAAGGCTACAACAGCTATCGAAGGTACGATTATTCAAAGTGCGTCTTACATGGTTTATAGAATAGCTGATGATTTGGAGGTAGTGCCCTATGGGACAGGAAGCAACTTACATACACAGCTTTCCTTTGATGTGAGCGGAAGCTACTTTGACTTAGATATGGGGATGCTGGACGGTGATTATGCTTATGGGGTTAAATTTGCTTTTTACAACGGAGCCATTGGGACTTGGGTCGAACAGCCAGATATGTTCAAGTTTAGAGTTGAAGAACAGCAAATTTAGGATTATTAATAATGGGAACTAGAGACTTATTCGATAAAGGAACACCCTATAAAATCTTAAAAAGCTCTGATCTTCAAAAAGTTACGGAGAAGGTTGAGTCTGGCAGAAATGTAAGGGCCAAAGTCGAAGAAAGAGAGAGGTTTATACCTCGTATAGACTATAGTGATCCCAACAATTTTGTTCGTTTTGGGTCTGCCGAGAAATATTATGAAGACGCTTTTGATCGAATTACAGACACTTTTCCGTATGATGGTTCTGAAGCGGAAATAACCGAATATTTCAATAGTTCTTCATATTTTGATCTGTATATCTTTGAGAAACAATATCCTCGTACAACCGGGTATGTCACTTTAGGTCACGGCACCTATACTCAGGCCAGTGTAGTTAACGGGTGGGGAACACCCAGCAGTGCAGAATATATCGTAACTAAGGGAGGCCCACATACAGCTTCTGGTGGAATGGCGGCTGGTTCGCTCGGCACTCAGTTTGCGGGTGCCAACTACTATGATACGGATATTTATAATACAGACAGGGAATACCAAGGTCTAAGATACGGAACTAGGGCATCCAATCTTCGTTTCCATTTAGAGACTGGCGTTTCGGTAGAGTTCTGGATAAAGAAGAACGGGTGGGACACATCACTCACGGAGAAGGAAACAGTTTTTGATCTCTGGAATGGTGAAGCATCTTCTAGTGCAGGCTATGGTAGACTGCTCGTCTACCTTACAGCGAGTGGCCATGGTGATGAGGGTAAATATCCTTTCAGGGTTCATATGGCTTCTGGCTCTAGCGTCTGGGATATGCAGTTTGGCGAGAGCATCACCACTTCTTCTTTGGATGGTAATTGGAATCATGTTGGATTCTCGTTTCAATCCAGTTCAGCCGACGCAGAGCTTAAGGCGAAATTCTTCCATAGTGGGGCATACATAGAGAGTACAGCCTCTTCAGATATGACTTTTGGGGAAGTAACGGGGTCTTTACAGAGCTTTATTGGTGGCTTGAGGACGACTCCTTCTGGTAACGCTTATGATAGCTTAAGCATGGAGGGCTCCGCAAGGCTTTCTGCTTCACTCGATGAATTCAGATATTGGAAGGATTATCGAACCGCAGAGGACATCGGTTTAAACTTCTTCAGGCAAGTTCGTGGAGGCTCTAATTCCGATGTATCCAATGCTGGTCTGGGCGTATATTATAAATTTAATGAAGGGGCTACGGGTACGGATTCGTTAGATTCCATTGTGCTCGATTACAGTGGAAGGATATCAAACGGTAACTGGGTCAATTATCCAGGCTCTTTGGCGAGAAATACGGGCTCTGCTATGGTGTCCGCTTCGGCCTTGGCCGCTGAGTTTGAAGATCCCATTATTCGACCAGAATATCCAACGCTCAAAACGAGGAGAAGTGACTTCATACAATCAGGAAGTGTATTTGATTATACGAACAACTCGACACTCTATAACAGGATACCGGCTTGGATTGTTGATGAAGATCCAGGGACTCTTAAGCAAATGTTGCAAATTGTGGGCAGCTATGCGGATTCCCTACACCTTCAGTTGGAAGAGTTTCCTCGCCTGAAGGACGCCACTTATGCAAGTAGCTCAAACAAGACCATCCCGATTGCTAATCGCCTTGTTGCAAACTATGGAATGCAAGCTCCTGAAATTTTTGCCGACGCCAGTATATTAGCCGAGTTTATGAGTCGAGATGAGAAGAGGAATTTTAATCTCGACTTAGGCGAGGTTAAAAACAGGATCTATAAAAATATTTACAACAATCTGATCTACATCTACAAGTCCAAGGGAACGTTAAAGTCTTTCAGGAACCTTATTCGTTGCTTTGGTGTTGGGGATGAGGTTGTTAGACTCAATCTATACGGCAACAACGCAACTTATAAAGTCAGAGACAATTATGATCCTGTGGTTTCTCGTAAAAACTATGCCAACTTCAATCACCCCGACAGTTTTTCGGGCGTTGTAACGCAACAGTCTCGTAGTTCGAATCCGCACGCAAGCAATGTTACCTTTGTTTCTGGAACGGTTGGACCCTATATTCCGACCACCGCCGAGATAGATGTAATTTTCCCCAAGAAGGTGGGAGATCGAGGCAGTCTATCCTGGTTTTCAACGTCGTTTCTGTCTTCCTCTATTTTCGGAACGCACAGACTCAAGACGGCAGGCGATGAAACTTGTTATGTGCAGGCTGCAACGGCTGATGACTATAGTTGGAGCCTCTACGCAGTTCGGCCAGATTTAGAATCCTCAGATGCTTATTTGGTCTTTAAATCGAATCAGGGAGCCACTCCCGAATTTTATCTGACAACCAGTGCCTATCCAAATCTCTACGATAATCAAAGGTGGAATTTCGCTGTTCGAACAAGGAATGTAAAATATCCTGTAGCTGATGGAGCTTCCGGTTCAACTGCTGGCAGCGCCACAGACTATGACATTGACGACACTTATCTTAAACTTGAATTATATGGTGTGAATTATGAGTCTGGCCTCCTGAAGAATGAGTTTCTCCTCACCTCTTCGGCTCTGACCGCAAGTGCTTATTTGACGGCAGATCATCGATATTACGTGGGCGCTGCAAGAACAAACTGGACAGGCTCTGTTGTTGAACAGTCTGATGTTAGAGCTTCCTCGCTCCGACATTGGGAAAGCTACTTGGAGAATGAAGCAATTAGAGCCCATGCGAAAGATCCAAGGAATTTTGGTTCGCTCCGTCCTTATCGAAGTACATTCTTGTTGCAGACAGCCCTAACAGGCACTTGGGTGCCAGAAATGGAGACTCTGGCTCTCCATTGGGACTTTGATAATGTTACGGGCTCTGACTCAAGCGGAGAGTTTTTAGTTGACGATTTCTCTTCCGGCTCGACAGGTAGATTCGATCGCTATCACGATAATGAAAATAATCCTCAGTTCGCTCGGACAATCGGATATCAATATCCTGGTCAAGCATACAATATGCGGACTTCAAGCACTGGTGCTGTAGATCGGGCATATATCGATAGTCTTCGCCAGAACGCACCGGAAACACTTAGCAGCCAGGATACAATTAGCATTCTTAGTCGACAGGATGACATAGAATTTACGAGAGACACCAGGCCAATAAATTATTATTTCTCCTTTGAGAAGAGCATGTATGGGACCATCACTCAAGAAATTATGAATTTCTTTGGGACGGTGGTAGAGTTCAACAATCTCATCGGGGATCCCAAGAATCGTTACAGACAAGATTACAAAGAGTTGGAGAAACTCCGAGAGCTTTTCTTTGAGCGTGTTGGAAACACTCCCGATCTTGACAAATATATCGAATATTACAAATGGATCGACAACTCCCTGTCAGTGATGCTTCAGCAACTGGTTCCTGCTACTGCTGATTTCTCGGACGGTATTCGAACAATGGTTGAGAGCCACGCTCTCGAAAGAAACAAATATTGGAATAAGTTCCCGACACTCGAAATGAAGGTTACAGATCCAGAAGCCGCTGTTCGCGGCATCACGGAGCTTAAATACGATTGGAAATATGGTCATGCGCCCATTAACGACAACGAGAATACGAATTGTCTTTGGTGGCAAGACAGGGCCGAGAGAACAAATATTAAATTTGATGACTTCGCAGGCTCTGCGATAGACTCAGATAGGGAGAAATACCGAGAAGTCATAGAGACTTACAGAACAGGTTCGCCTGGCCCTACATTGGCCAAGTCCACAAGGACTCTTCCAACTACGACTTATCAAGGCTCAGCCTTTGCGTTGAGAAGGTTTGATGAAATTTATAATTTTAATGTAGACGAGGAGAAGAGTGTAAAGAGCGGACCTAGTTTTACTCAACGTAAACGTTTTGGTTTTACGCGGGGAGCTTTGTCTCCGTTTGCGAGTGACTCGCTCGCAATGATTGGGTCGATTGAGTCTGAAAAAAGCTGTAATGATGCGCTAGTCCCCCCTGAAATAGATAAGAAAGAGGTCAGTTCAAAATATCTTTTCCAATCTGGAGATGCTGGGCTGCGGGGCGACGATTATACAGCCGAGGGAATAGGGGAAATTTATGCTCCGTTTAGCCTCTATAGTTCGTCGGTGACAACAGGATATCAGGCTGATGTTCCAGATGGTGCCGGAACCATGCAGCACATTGGCAGTGTGGGCCTGGACAACTATCATCACGATGTCTATGGCGGGGACATGGAAGTCCCGATGCAAGGCCCGTTCACTGAAAAGTATGTCGGAGGAAATCAGTATCGCCACATTGGCTTGGTTGCTGACCCGACCTTGACAAGCTCTGCAACAAGGCCAGAAGCTTGGAATTTAGGAATCACAGCAGGCGGCGTTTTAACACTTCAGTCGCGTAGAATGACAACGACATATGCGAATTCACGACGCCCTGAAGCTTCTTTGCTCCGTGATGAAGTGGCCAAACGCCCTGTAAATATTCGCAATATTCAGATGACTGCTAGTGACGTGGGGGCTTATAAAACAACATTGCCCGCTGGAACTTCCACTGACATCGGACCAGCACAGACAGAATTTATTTCTGGGTCGTTACGCTCTAATATCGGCAACTTTGAACATTTCTATGACATTGTGCAAACTTCTGGTCGAGACATTAACAATGTTTATTTTGTTGACAACGAGGGCGTGTCATCGACAGCCATCCCTTCAACTTATGTGACAGGCATTGTGGACTATGCTAGGCCCGATAGAGGCAAGCATGATTGGGTTTTCGTGGAGAGGTTCTCGGCACCAGGTGGTCCTGAAACCGCAGGCGATGCAAATGGAGGCTATTGCCTTGATCTTGAATCTGGTCAATATTCGCCTTACAATGCATTGCCGTACCGGAATCTGACAGTTAGAACTCCTCTTGAAAGGATCTTGTTGGTCAACCATGCTAACCAGTTTGGTTTCTTCAGCAATGTACAGGATAGGGGAGGCTCTGGAGCTTCGACTGTAAATGCGGCCAATTATAGTGGGACCGGAAGTTACCAGAAAGTAAACAGAAATACCCTTAAGCGACCAGAGCTTAGTGGAACGACGACCTGGGGACCATTGGCTGGATTGCCGTCCGGTGATGCGGTAACTCTTACAGCCAGCGTTTACGACAATGGATATGTGACACACGAAATCCCACAGATGGAGCTAAGCTACGCTTGGATCACTGCTTCGTATACTGGGTCTTTGAGCTATGGTCATGGTTCCCCAGACGGCCTACTGTCAACTTCTGCTGGAATTGTAAGTTCTATCAACTTTGTTTCCTCATCGGATTTTGTGAGTTATAACGATTCTGGAGTCCGAGATTATGGTGGAGATTACATCAATCTGGCAGCAGCAGCAGATTCATCAGTTCCCCAGACAAGGCACTTGAATACAAATATTGTGGAACCCATGACCGCTTCAGAGGCTATCTTGGGGCATCAAATTGTAACTTCTTCTGCGGGAAGCACTACTCCAGTCGGCTACTATGTGAACTATGGCGACATCGATACGGCTCCCGATACCACTACGATCACTGATTCTTTTATCCAACAGGTCAATGTTGGTGTGCAACCAGTTACTGCTTCCGTTCTTCATGATGTTCTTATCCATCGTGATGGCTATTATGGCTATCCATCTTGGAAGCAGACAAGAACAGCAGAGCACCAGCTTGTAAGATATTATCGGAAAAATAATACGATCACGATCAACCATACGCCTGGGATAATGCGATATTACACGGGTGCGCCTACAGCAGCGAGCGTGCCTGGGACTTTAATGACCTTCGGCAGTTTACTGATACCCCCCGTGGTGGATCGGTTTGGGCCTCTACAGACATTTACCGAGCCACCTGTTGATAAATCATCAAAGCCATTGCAATTTGTGCTGGGCATCCAGTCTCAAGTGGGTATAGAAACTGATGGCACTCCGAGAATGGAGGTAAAACAAGTTGTTGTTGATGCCTCTTATGGAAACGAAACTGTAAGGTTTTCGAATAGAGCTTTAGAAGAGTTGGTATCTGTCAATCCGAACACCATTTATACAGCTTATGATAGGATCAAAGAGGCTTATCTTAACGGGGCTCTTAACGACCCAACTACGCCTGTAAAGGAATTTGTATCTCTAAGGTACGGGCAAGTAGTTTATCCTGCGTCTTATAACGCTGGCATGGAAATGATCCGAGAGAGGCAGAATTTTAAAGTTAAGTTTTGGGACACTACGAGAGCTAAAAGAACAACTCTTGGTTTTGAAAAGAGCAGCAGCATGGGGGCTCCATACAATGGGCGGTTCAACCAGTTAACGCAAAGTGCTTGGGCTCTCGATGCTTCTCAGATTTTCTCAGATGGGGTCATCTGTACAGCCTCTAATGCTTCTTCAAGTGCAGGAGGAGAATTGCAAAATGATTATCTGATGGTCCATAATGGGGCAAAACAGTTTATCACCGCTTCAGCCTTATATGCGCGAAAGCATATGCTTTTTGCAACGATGTCTACGACTTGCATAACGCTGGATAACCCACAAACGGGCAGTGTTACGAATACAGTTGATCCAAGTCGTCGCCAAGGGGATGTTCAGATTTATAGTGGCGATGCACTCTGGGAAGCCAACAGGTTAGCGGGCACAATTAAAACAACTATTGAGAATTCAGTGGACGAAGCAGGCAACACGATTACGACAGCCGTTACTTCTTTTGTCTCTGGTGTAAGGGAGCCTATTGATCCTGATTATGAAAGCAACATGAAAGATGCTATTCTGAAAAGCCAAGAGTATTCTATCATACCGGAATTTAGAATCAGTGAGCACATCGACAAATATCTTAAGAATGGTGTGGGCGATTGGCTTGCCGACAATCCCAGAATGTTTGAGATTTTTGGGGCTTCCGGTACGTTACCACAAAACAGTAGTGGAAGCGATTTCTACAAGATCTTCAGCAATTCAGATTTTATGAGGCGCTTTGAGACGATATACACGGATCACGTAGGGTTCAAGAGCCCAGCCAAGATTACTTTGCGATGCAAGGCAATTAAAAAATTCCTTCCGTATGACGGATTCTATCCGGCACAGAGGACTTTGGACTTGGCATCGCAGTTCTCTCAGTCTTATGCGCGCTTTGTAAATGTGAAGGGTGGTATAGATTTTGCCAGTCCAGTAACCGATGGTGTCACTTACCCGAAAGCGGCTTTGAGGCCATTCTTACAGCCGTTCTATTCGCCAGGAATCATGTATAACACAATTAAATCCGGCATAGCTGTGGATTATGGAATGTACAGCGGCTCATATGAGGTTGTAAATAATAGTGGTAGTGGTGGTGCTGCTGAAATATTTATGATTGGTCGTCCAACTTCCATTGATGGTGGGGGCAGAGGCCCTGGTGGAGTCGCCAGTGGTTTTGATAATCGAGTTCCTTTTGAGGCGCTGGTTAGCCCAGCAGATTATATTTCAAATATGACTTTTGTGGATATGGAACCTCATCCTAGTGCCTCTATGAATATGACCGCTTCCTGGGATGGGTCAGGCGATCCGCTTTATGAAATGATGATCAACAACTTCTTGGCCGAGAGTGTCAATATGTTTTTGCCCAATGGACAAATGTCAACAATAATTTCAGCCAAGGAGAATGATTTTAAAAACTTCCAGCCAAACAAGGTTTATGCTATGAGGATCAGGCTCCGTAAGAGCTATAATCAAGAAAGAACTTATGAGGCTTCTTCAGGAAAAACAACTTATCCTATTCCGCAAGTTACGCCGGAAGAAAAAGCAAATGGTTTGAGAGAAACTTTTACAATGTATAGCCGTCCCACAGCTTTTGGGCCTCCTCTTGCCGGAAGAGACTTCGCAACCGTTTTAACTGCTGTACCAAAGATGGATTCCTTGCAAGGGTATAATCCGGCTTATACTCCTCCCTATTATGATGGAGAAGCCTGGTGTGACATTCTTTTCAAAGCATCATACCCCAGACACACTTTGGATGAAATCTTGAGCGATGCAAAGATCCTCAGTATGCGGGTAGATGGTTCTGAGTGGACAAAAGCAGGTAATGGCGTTCAAGACGCCACGAAGCCCTACAATAGCAGCAATGTGGATCAATATGCTATGCAAATAACAGCTTCCATTAATGTTAGTGGCAAAGCCAAGGTCAATTCTGTACAATATAGACCTGATGGTTCCCCGGTTATGGTGGTGGATGATCCAGCCTCGACACAAAACGTATGGGTCATTCAGCCAAAATTTGAAACACCAATGTTGAATTTTACCTCTACGTCTGGATCTTTAAGGCCGATAACCGAGGCACAGGGGAACTTAACGATGCCTGCCAATGGCAAGACAACTGTTCCTCGTGGCATGTGGCATCAATTTGGGTTGCCTCCCGATGTTGATGATAAGGGAATTTTTATGGAAATCTCAGACATTGGGAGCGATTGGGTCAGAAATAAAGTTCCAACCTTTGCAGGCGGCCTGGCAACTGATTACTATCAGACAGAGCTTCTTACTCAGGGGAAATCGTACCTCAGCTTGGCCGACCAGATGAAGTTTAATAAAACCGGGATCAAGTTAGGACAAATAGCAGAATCATTTGAGGTGAGCGAAGCTATTGTTGCTATTCCGTTTATTGAGGATGGTGGGGTTCGAACATTTTTTGAGATTCCAAAAGTGACCGTAGAGGCTTATCGATTAAATGAAAAAGATCCTGATCGTGCCTCAATGATAGAGTTGCCTGTAACCACAGACCCGGCACTTGTTGTCGGAGAGTCAATCAAAAATCAATTGGATCTCATGAAAAAATATGTTATTCCTCCGAAGTTTAATTTTATGGAATTTGACAGCGTAGATCCGATAGCCATGTACATATTTGAGTTTAAGCATACCTTTGATCGGGATGATTTGACCTATATGTGGCAGAATCTGCCGCCCAAGGCCGCTTCCAAAATAGAAATCTCAGAAAGTACGATAAGTCATCCCCTTCTTACGAACGAGCTTATGGGGGCCACCGGAAGAGCCACCGGAAGAGCCCTTCAGAGTGAAGTGAAATGGATGGTCTTTAAGGTTAAGCAGAGGGCGAATTGGAATTACTATAGCAAAGTGTTGTCGCGTGTTGGCGGTGATACAGATTTCTCTTTCAACTTTAAGATGGGCGGCGCTGATACAGAGGTATCGAATGTTAAATATTCATATAACTGGCCGTATGACTTCTTCTCTTTGGTTGAATTTGCCAATATCGAAGCTCAAGTCGACATCGAAGATACGCCCCCCGTCTTGAATTCAGACTTTTTGCCAGAAGAGTGATGCCTGATTAAACTCATTAATATTTCGATATGAGAGCTAATTAATACAATGACGACATTTTTTAACCAGAAACAAGATGTAATCGATATAGAGCTTACCAAATATGGGGAATATTTGCTTTCGCTGGGGAAGTTTAAGCCGGTCTACTATTCGTTTTTTGACAACAATGTGTTGTACGATCCACGTTATGCCGGATATTCGGGCTCTCAAAATGATTATGAAACTCGGATTCAGAGCGAAACGCCTTCTTCAAAGACTCAGCACTCATTTGAAGGTCGAGGCGAACAGGTCTTATCTTACAATTTGATTGTGGCAGACAACCCTAGATTGAGGGAAGATCAAAAGATTAGGTTTCCATCCACGGTGGATAAACACTTTACGGCTTTAAATGCTCCTCTGGGGCACTCTGATATCTCGGCTGATAAGGCCCCTGCATGGAAGATGAGGTTCTACAACAACGAGATAAGGGGCTCTACGATGGTCTATACGGGGAGCCACTCCCTTCAAAAAATCCCTCAAGTAGAGGCAACGATAAAATATAAAACACGCATTAAAAGCATCAACATGAAGCCAGAGTCGCCTGAAGGTAGTGAGGAAACTCCTGTAGTGGCTGACCCATACCAGCCGGTTGAGTCTGACCCGGCGCTGCAAGAGGGCATTTTTCCAGACGGGACTTTTGTATCGGTTCAAGCAGACCACATTCTGCTAGACTTAGAGGAAATAAATTCTCGTTATGAGAGAGAGAATTTTGATATTGAAATCTACGAGATTAAAACCGAAACGCTCTCTAATGGAGGTTCCAGAGAAAATCTCATTCCGATGAACTTCAGAAAGAAAAAGCAAGAGATTGTAAACAACATTTTAGTTGAAACTGATGATGTTAATGTGGAGTTGGACTCCAGTTTTACAGAGTATTTTTTTGATGTGTTCGTTGATAGTGAAATTGATGAAGCCACCATTTGTAGCTCCTTATCGAATTTGAAAGCACAAGGTGTCTATATCGAAACAGAATTCAAATGTCCTGATCTTGCCACCTCTTTGACTGCCGGGAACATATATCCCGATGAAGACATTGAAAGTGAAAAGTGTGAGATAGACAGTGGAGTGGCTTAATGGTGACTAGAGTTGATAACGCTGGAGTTTTTGGTAACGACACTTATGAAAAAAGACTGATGCCAACTGTGTTCGTGAACAAGATAACGTTGGAAAATAACTCGGCTTTTATTGAGGTGGAAAATCCCCACATTCAAGAGTATGCTGTTAAGCTTGATAAAAATGGGAATGTCGCTTATTCAAAATCTCAACCACCAACAACCTCTCCCAAAGCTTTGCTAATCACGGTTGATCTGATTGTTAAAGATGTCATCGAGAGTTCTGAGTTAAGCTCTTGGTTTTATGATGCAGAACTCTTGAAATATATGAAAATCAAAGTAATCCAAAGTGTGGACAAGTCGTTAACAGACAGGCTTATAAATGGAGAAGTTATTGCTTTAGACGAGGCCAATAGGGGAACATATAAAGAAAAAATTATATCACTCTCGAAAGAGGGAGAGGACACCAAGAGCTTCTATTCGACGGATGAAACTGGAAGAGACCTTGGCGCTGATATACCATATAAGGCCACCTTTAGCCTAAACGACTCACAGCCAAATCATCTGGCTTATTTTGTGTTCTGCTATTTCGACATAACTCAAATGTCTCAAGACTATAATTTGAACATGTATGGCTATAATATGAATCAGGGAGTTATATCGGAACAGATAACTTCAGAGATCGTCATAGACAATGGTTCTGTTGTTTCTGAATCGTATGTATTCTACACGCCCGAAGGCGAAATATGGAATGGCGCTGTTCATCAGCAGGGCGGCGTTTATATGGCGGGTGCTAAACATGGCTCCCATTCTCATTCTATCTTAACGCTTGAGAAGGTTATTAATACGACAGTGCAAGATTTTAGAGACATCGATGCGCCACTAGCAAAGGAGATTAATTTAAAGCCAATAGAGTCGTATTTGGATAGGGTTGGCGAGAACTACGCAGCCAGCAAAGTGACGGTCGAAGATCGATCAGCTTATTTTTCTGATGCCTTTGTAACGAGGGGCTTAGAAGCGGGCGGGACCATTTCTAATTTTGTTTTTTCATTCGATTTTATGGAACTTATAAAGCAACAAAGTCAATTTGGAAGTCTTTTCACTTTTTCACGTAACGCCGAAGCAAAGAAAAGAATGCTCAAGCTTTCCAGGGTCATAACCCTCAAGATTTTTAGACACAGAGCCAATCCGCAGATCACGTTTAATAAAGTGGGGTCTCCCGTAAAGGGAGGCAACTTGAGGATACACCCTTACAACGCATTTGGCAAAGCTCCGGTTTTGGTTGTGGAATCTGGTGATATAAATGGTAGCCTGAAGAAAGAGAAAAAGGAAACAGAGGGGTCAATTAGAGAAATTTATTTGCGCAACACTGGGGATATAAGAACTTATGCTGTGAGTGATTATACCATAGACAAGGAAACAGATGGGCTTTATCAGTATAGCGTGGAAGTAGAAGTAGAGGATGGGACCATCACATATATGAATGACATTCTGAGCAAGCTATCAAAGTCCCTCGGTGGTTTTTCTTTGTATTACAACCTGAGTACGTCTCCTAGTTTTTATGACGAAAGCACAGGTCAGTTTAAGCCCGAGTTTATGGACTACTATGATAACAAGCGCCCCCCAGTAAAGCCGTGGGTTGATGCGATAGCTCAGTTTTGTCAAGCCTTAAGCGTCTTAACCGATATGGGTACAGCAGAAAATACGAGGTTGTACAAGCGGTTATTCACGCTGTGCAACCCCAGGTCAGGAACTCCAGCAGGCATATATGGTATTCTTGGCTTAATTCAAAAGCTGGAGGCCATTCTGGTCGAGCGCTTGGGAGATAAGAAATCCGTCAACGTTAACAGGGTTGCGAAAACGGGCACGTCGCAATCCTTTGAAAAGTTTATTTTAAAAGACGCCCAGTTGTTCTCGCATTTGTTCGACAGCGAAGTGCCTGACCAATATGGTCTGGAGTTTATGAATTTGAGAAACAGGAATTCATATTCGGGTCCGCATACGTTTACTATCCGAGATTATAAGAACAGGCTTGTAGAAGAGAACAGTAAATATTTTGTTCCCAAAGGAGCCAAGCTTTCTCAACAGGTGCTCGGTGTTGCTCTGCCAGTAGCTGATTCAGATCCCTTCTCTGGATTGAAAGATTTAGAGACTTATGGAGCGACTTACTTAACTCCAGAAGCCGCCAGAAATGGATCTTTAACCTTATCTATGTCTGGGAAGTCGGGAGATATGCTGGCAAATACGGAAGGGTTTTCCGATTTTAGCGTTTCAGTGTTGACCAGAGAGATACAGAAGCATGGGAACAATGTGGAGCCAGCCCCTGCATCTACGGAGAATAATAATGAAAGAGCTAACTTTCTTGGCCAGCTTGGGGTGACGGTTCAAAGCCCTTTCGAATCCAAAGATTTGTCGACTTCAGCAGCCACTTCGGCAGCGTCTATTGATGCTACTGTAAGTTCTGTGGGCATGTTGGGAGTTGGTGATAAGTTTGTAAGTGATGCGTTGCTGATGAATAGCGCATTCGCCCCTCCAGTTCCTGACATAGATATGAAACAAATTGCAAACATGTTCTCTTCAAATCTGAACTTTATGAGGAATCAGAGATTTTCTCCCGACGCTTCATTCAAAGGAGGTACTAAGGTTGAGCAGATTAAAATTGGTGATCTCAATTTGGCAAATAACGGTGCCATTTTAGAGAACTATTCGGTTCCAGATAGCCCAGGCACCTATGATACAGAAGCTATGCGCGCCATCCCCAATCAAATTAAATCTGTGATAATGAGTACCGATGATATGGTTAAAGAAAGTTGGTTTGCAAAGGATTATGATGTAGCCAACGATACTCGTACTGCCGCCATGTTTATGTGGAACTATCAAAATATAGCACAAGTTGAATATCTGGTTTCTTATAAGCACACATCAACCGAAGGGATACAAGTATCAGCACCGGTTTGGGCTCCTCTTAAGTTTAATATTTTAAATACCTTGGCCAGAGAGTCTAGTGTTATCTTGTGTAGGCTGGTTATGTATAGCGATCCGGTTTACAAAATTGGAATGTCCCAATTTGCACAGATGCCTTATTACAATTCTTATTTTCTTTTGGCCTCGGACAACAAAGCAGCGGCATCGCCAAAGCCAAGGGCGAGATCGTCTAGGTCTTTGGCTTCAACCTTGTCGGGCCTTGGTTCTAGATTGAGCAATGAACTGTCGAAGTCTGGTTCTTCGACAAATATGAGAACGGTGATCAGACAAGAGAAGGCAAAGAACCCACAGTCTTATCACGATCCATATAAGGATAATGGTAGTTTGGATAACATTGTTTCCACTTTGATGGACGAGGTAAGTTGTCTCTGTGTAGGAAAGATCTTGATTCCAGAGACACGTCCACATGTAGCAGGCCCGACACAAGAGGTGGCAGCTTCGAATGCGGTAGAAGATGATACGTTTTCTTATAATCTGGATTTTATTGGAGCACCTCTTGAGACTAGCGGGAAGGAGCCGATACAAACTTTTGATTACGTGGACTCATATATGCAGGCCGTTGCTGGGACATCACCGACACAGGCATCACCGACACAGGCGACACCGCAGACACAGGCGACACCGACAGATATGGAACTATTGTCAGATTTGGCCTCGCAGTGGGACAGTTTAACGCTCGATCTGGCACAGCCTGCAATGTTGGATGGCATCACTGGTAAAACAGATTCTGTGCTGGGAGGAGGGGCCATGGACGAGCCAGATACAGCGGCTCCAAGTGCCTTTGGGGGTTCCTCCACTATGAGGGGCTCCTCCACTATGAGGGGTTATTGAGATGCAGATAGGCAAAAAAAATACATATATTTTTAAAGACAATGCCAAGGTTCGGAAAACCTCTCTTCCTGATACTCTTCGGGATGCAATGGGGAAATATTGGGTTGTTGGAAAATCAAGCTTAAAATATGGCAATGAGCAAAAGGCAAACAAGTTTAGCAACACTTACCATCTGGACCTTTCTTATGGCCAGGTGATAACTCGTTTGTTAAAGAACCCACCATTTTGCTCAAAAGAGCAGGAAGTTTATTTTTATGGTCACGAGTCGTTTTGGCACCCTCAGAAGAAAGAGGAGCCTCTTAGGGATTGGAAAAAGCTGATAAATACGCTGGTCCCGCAAAACCTTTCTATGCAGACGAATCTTGGAACCCTCACCAAGACAAAAAGATTTAAGGATTACTCTTTTAGAATTGATACTCCGCTGGATCAAAGGGAGCGGAAAAAGTTTGGGGATGTATCGAATATTGGATATGCTAACGTTGATTTCAACTATAATTTCTATGTCTCTGGTTTTGAGAAGACGATTAGAAGTGTTCGTGAAGAGCTTTTGCCCAATCTCTATGCCTTCCTCTCAGAAGATATTTCAAGGAACATGTATTACCTGCGCACCATGAAGGGCATGATAGCTGATCAGAAGGCATCGATACGGAGAACATCGGCTTCTGAAGCCCAAAGGGCTGTTGAGAGTGCATCGCCAACCATGGCACTTCCAGTGAACTATGGGGAGCTAGTTTATTTTAATTTGGTATCGGCTGCTTACAAAAAAGCAAAAAGAGAATTTATGAATAATTTCTCTGTGAGATATCAAAACTTTATTTTCCCTTTTGAGAATCTTAGTTTGTTGAGTGATGTAACGAAGAAAGAGTCATTCCCGATGTATGTGGAAGTTGATTTCTCAACCGACAGTGCAACTGAAATAGCTCAGATTTTAGAGGATGCGAGCCTATCCACTTCTTTTCAGAGGCAGGTAGCTGCTGCTTGTGGCGGCACCAATTTAACCCTCTTGAAACAAATCGGTGGTTCTATGGAGAATCTCTATGCCGTAAAACAAAATTCTTCTCAGTCACCAGGTGGGGTGGGACGGATTATTGCTGGCCGAGGAAGCTATAAGACGCTTGATCTTTTAACATGGTGGAAACAATATTTAAAAGGTTTGGTCCCCACGGTTTACAAAAATCAGACTTTTGTCGGACCAGACACATATTCAGCTTATATCAGTTCAGGGGTACAAAACAACAATCTTGCTCAAGCATTGAACTTGTTGGTTTTCTCTGGCAAGCTACGTGACATAGTTAAAGATAATCTTCGTTCTTTCGAAGAGGTGATGGAAGGGGTTCCGTGTCACACGGAAACGGTTTTATATCGGATCGCAAAATATTCTGGATCTCCCGAGAATAGTGAGCCCATACAGAATTACTGGTTTCCAAACTCAAATAATATCGAGATCATTAATTTTGTAGACACACAGGTTAAATACAATAAGCGATACACGTACATCGTGTACGCATATCAGCTAGTTGTAGGCACTGAATACCATTATGGGCCAGTAAGCTTCCAGCCCTTACAGCAGCGCACACGAACGGTAGAAGTGTGTCCCGAAATTACGTTCCCAAGACTTTCGGGCATGAAGTGTAATAGACGGGGCGATATTGATTTAACTTGTGTCAAGGCTGATTATTTAAAAGTGGTGCCTACTTTTAAGTTGCTCGGAACCGATACAGCAAACATTAATGCTCTTGCGCAGGATATCGTTACCATTTATGTATTTTCAGGAAGCTTAGATGCTTTAGCGTGGTCAGAGTATGTGGCAGCCCTTGCCAATGAGGTTTCATCGGATTATGGCTTTGAAAGCACTAATTTCTTGGACGCCCTCGCAGTAGCTATTGTAAATTATGGAACAGGAGAGATCGACTCTATATCAGTTCCTCCGGTTGAGCAACAGCGATCTATGCCACAGGGGCCGACAGCGAAAGTAAATGTTATGACCTATCCGCTTGTTAATGTGGTCGAGGTTCCATTCTTCTCCCATTCTGGTTTTGTGGTGGATAGTCCTCCCGTACCGCCAAACACAGTCATCACCCCTTATCGCGGAGACAATGGGAAAATCTTAATTTGGCTCAACTCCAGTGTGGGTGATTATGAGGCATATCCCATTCCTCTAAGCCAGAGCGAGAAAACAGAAATCAACAAGATAAGAAGGACAAATTATTTGAGCAATTCTGAGCCTATCCGCTATAGGTCGGATGATATTGCAAGCGCGTTTGAGATTTTTAGGCTCACAGAAAAGCCAGAAATATATCAAGATTTTGCAAATAGCCGTCGAGCTTTTTTGTCGACACTGATTAAGGATGATTCTTTACAAAGATCCTCTTCCGCATCCTACGTTGATACAGTGACTCCTAATACAAAATATTATTATATGTTCAGGGCAGTTGATATACACAACCACAAGTCCAATCCAACAGAGGTTTATGAAGTTGAGTTGGTTGACAATGATGGCGCGATATTTATGGTGACGAATATTATTCCTCTAGAGGAGAAGCCGCCACCATTCGACACAACCAAGGTAGCAAAGCGTTATATTAATATTGTTCCGAGAATAACTCAGGGGATCTTTAATAAAGAGAGGTCTGGGCTGGGCGCGGCACCATCGGCGTTGACGAAGGGTACACAATATGCTCTGGGCGTGGAAGATGAAAGTATTTGGGGGAAAAAGTATAAAATTCGGTTTATTTCTAAGTCAACTGGTAGAAAAATAGATCTAAATGTTACTTATAGCAAGGAGCACGTTGTATCGCCAGAAGAAATAGAGCTTAGAAAGTTAGGCCCAACAACGGTTACCACTCCCGTTACTATAGGGGCGGCACTTTCTACTGGGGCATTGGCGACTATGACGGGCGGTACCGTTATGGGATCGGCATCCGATGGAGACCCTGATGATACCACTGGTGCTACCCTTATTGTAACAGGAGTAGGCACGATACCTGAAGGAGTGGATGAGCCAGGTGTGGGTAGAGGCTCTGCTCTGAGGGGCATTATATAAAAAGAGACAAGCATAAACTAAGTATTATTTGAATTTTGGAAACTAATTACATTAAACACTATTTATAGGAGTAGAGGAATAACAATGGCTTTTTTAGATAATAGCGGAGACATTATTTTAGATGCGGTCCTGACAGACACAGGAAGGATGAGGCTTGCCCGAGGTGACGGAAGCTTCAAGATTGCAAAGTTTGCTTTTGCCGATGACGAGATCGACTATGATAATTACAACAAGAATCATGCTAGTGGCTCTGCTTACTACGATTTAGAAATCCTTCAAACGCCAATCTTGGAAGCTTTTACCAACAACACCTCTTCGATGAAAACAAAGTTGCTGTCCATTTCGAGAACGAATCTGCTCTACCTCCCGGTTCTGGAGCTAAATGAGGCAACTGGCACTGCTCATAAAAGATATTCGGGTGGGTATTTTGGGGTCGCCGTTGACAAAAGAACTGAACAATATGTTGGCAGTGGTGGAGATCTCGTCTCAGCGGCGGGCGCTGAAGGCTTGTCTGGCTTCATTGATGGAGCTAACCCTACTTCTGGTGGCACTTATATACGAGTCGATCAGGGGCTAGACACGACAGAGATTTCTGCGGACAACTTGCTTGATGCTGATTTGTTGGAAACACAATACATTGTGGAAATGGACAACAGGTTTGGAAGTTTGGTATCGAAAGGCGGCGAAACAGCAGCATCGGTTTCTTTTATCGACGATGATAGTATAGCAAGTTATTATTTATCTTTAGGGACAGATTCACAGTTTGTCACACAGAATGATGCTGGCGCGGGCGCTACCAATCAGTCTATTGCTGGACCAAGGGGGACCATGTTACGATTTCAGGTACAGGCTTCCATTGACTTAAATTCGAGCACCTTCCTATTTACAGAGTTGGGGTCGACGTTTACACCGGTTACCAGCACCTACTACTATATTGATACTACTATCCGTGTGACGGGGGCGACTACTGGATATCGAATTGATATCCCTATTCGTTATGTCAAATGGTTGAGCTAATCTTGAGGAAAGGATAAAAAATGGCTACAATATTTAAGAACTTTTTGAATAATGATGTTGCGACAACGCGCACTCTTCTTCATGAAGCAGTCCCAGTAACTGGAACAATCGTTTCAGGGACGTATGTTAACGAGGGTAATATTAAAAATTATGCTCACGGCATGTTCCAGAGCGTTTATGACTACCCCTATTTGAGTTCTTCGGCAAATCATATTCTCGACATCACCTGTGGGTTTTCAGCCGACAATACTGACCTTTCAAAGTCCGCTCCAGCAGTCCATTCACAGCAAGCCAAGAAGATTAACGTTTACAATCAAATGGCTCAAACGCTCGTTGGATATGATGCGGCAGGAAGCATTCGAAACTTCGATCAAGACGGTGATTTTAGTGGTGGTACTGTAGCTTCGGGCCTTAATACCGCTGCCTTTTTCATCAACTTTGCACGCCTTCTTGGGAAAGACGAAATTAAGAAAGGTTCTTTCTCGATGACACTGTTAACTGGTGGGCATGGGCCTCCGATGCGTGAAGCAACAACCGTTCCTACGGTCATTAATGATAGTGGGTCGCTCACAGATTATAGAGTAAATTCTCCCGCTGGCGAGTATGGATTTTTGTATGCGGCTGATTCATCTCCCGATGGGGGTGCCAAGGTTGGCCTGATCTATTACCAGGCTGGCATTGTGGTTCTGACAGCCTCGGTCTTTGCCACGGGCAGTGAATTGCCAGGCCAAACTCTAACTTACGGTAATGGAGGATTCGGACCTCCAGGTTCAGGATCTTATGATTTTGCAGCACACAGCGCTTCGGTTCAATCTTATTTAACAGGTGCCTCTATTTCTGGAGCCGCAGATGGATTCAGGAATTGTCTCCAGACCTTATCTTTCAACAACACGACTGAATTGAATTCTACGATTTACTTCTGTCGGGCGAATCATACCGACTTCAACTATTCTTCTAACCCCACTTATTTGAGTGCGAGCAAGATCGTTACAAAGAACAAGAGCACAGACATGCCAGTTTCTTATATTACGGCAGTCGGTCTATATTCAGCCGATAATGAACTGTTGGCGGTTGCTAAAATTTCTGAACCCTTGAAGAAGACTCCGACAAACGAGTTGACGTTGCGTGTTCGTCTTGATTACTAAGGGGGGTTTGAGATGCCTCTTTATAAGTTTGAGGAATCTGACAAGTTTTTCAATGTTCTAAAGACCTCCCCAAAGACAGAATTTGTAATTTATGATGGTCAAATCTATCTCAATAACAAATCTGAGCAGTCGGGAGCGTTTGCCAGCAGTGTTCCAAATGTTCCTGTTGGCAACCTAAACCTCTATGAGCTTAATGTTGACAGGCTTGAAGAGGCAACAGGGAGACTGATTGGATCCGATAATGTTGCTGACAAGGCTATAATCTACCCCTTTGTCACAAAACAGGGAAGTCTTACGTCTTTTAAGACCATCTCCACAACTCAGTTTAATTCTGATTTTTCGTATGGCGATGTTCTCTCTGGCAGCTATCCGTTGTCTGCGAGCATTACGAGGAACTTCTACATAGAAAATGCCACACGCCCTCGTATAGTGGCACTTAGAAACACTCTTAATGAGTACAAGCCAATAAGCCAAAATTATTCTTATGTTTCCACCATAACTGGAGAAGCATGGGACAAGAGTACGCAGCCTCTGAATCTCATTTCTATACCCTCGATCTTTTATGGGTCCGAGATCAAGAAGGGCACAGTCAAGCTAAAGTTCTATGTCTCAGGTACTCTTGTTGGCGAGTTACAGGACAAAAGACAAAACGGTGATTTGATCCAAGTTAGTGGGTCGGCTTTTTCGCAGGCAAATGGAAGTGGGTCAGTGGCTGGTGTGGTCCTTTACAAAGAGGGCTTCTTGCTTCTGACTGGCAGTTGGGGCATGACTGAATTTGCTGACGACTATATCAACGATGTCACCAACCCTCAGACTGGCTCATGGCTGTACTACGGGGTGGGGGCGAACGATGGTAATCCGTCTTCTATTATACCCTCTTCAAGCTATTCTTTGAGCTTTGAGGGCATTCAAGAAGTGCCGACACTTACAATGCTGGCTCACGCAAAGAAGGGACAGTTGAACTATTCTCCGAATCCCACTTATATCGAATATGAACAGAGTCAATCGATTACTTCTGCTATAACGGGAACGCACTTGTTCGAAGAGAATCAGCTTACGATTCGAAATATGGCGAGTTCTTCCTTCGCTTTTCCGACAGCAAGCTTTCAGAAGGAGACATACATAACGAAGGTCGCCATTTATGATGAAAACAGGAACATGATTGGCATTGCCAGCCTCGCAACACCAGTCAAAAAAACAGAGGGACGCGAATTCACATTCAAACTAAAAGTTGACTTTTAAACTTCGTCTAGACATCTAGAGAGAAAGTTCATTTTCTACCTCTATTACTGGCTATTTGGGTTCCTCGATACTATTTACTATGTATTGAAGGGGTGATGCCCTATGCCGCCTCGCAAGGAAATAGACAAGTACAACATAGACATAGAGAAGTTTATTTTGGCTTTTGAAGAAGATTATTCGCGCAAAGATATGGCCGAAATGTTTGAACTTACGGAAATGCGAGTTAGAACTTTGTGGAAAAAGTTAGGTCTTACAAGGAAAGGAAAGCCGAGGTCAAAAAGACACAGCGAAAAGATCTCAAAAGCCGCAAAAGAAAGATATGAAAATGGCTTCAAAGCCTGGAACACTGGCACCCCCTGGGACGATGCGACAAAAAAGAAGATCAGCGAAAGCAAAAAGGGTACAAAGCCCTGGAACTACGGTATGTCCTGGTCGCAAGAAGTGAAAGAAAAGATCGGACAAAAGAATAGAGGCAGAAAACACACCCCCGAGGCCAGAAGAAAACAACTGGAAAACACACCACGAGGTGAAAGGCACCACAATTGGAGAGGCGGCATAACTACAATAAATCAAAGTGTGCGAAAAATGCCCGAATACATAGAGTGGCGAAACAAAGTATTTATGCAAGACAACTGGGCCTGCTGTTCCTGTGGTGCGAAAGGCTCAATGAACGTGGATCACATAAAACCTTTCAGCTTCATTATGAGAGAAAACAACATACAAAGCAGAGAAGAAGCAAAAAACTGCGACGAGTTGTGGGACATAGAGAACGGAAGAACCTTATGTGTTCCGTGTCATAGAGAAACAGAGACATATGGAGGGAGAAGCAAATGATTCTCGGCCTGGATGTGAGTTCGAGCATAACTGGCTATACTCTCCTCGATCTTCAGGGGAACATAATCGAGAATGATGTCTGGGATACAAGGAAGTATAAAGATTTCTTTGACAAAGCGGAGGTGGTGAGAAAAGGTGTTACAGAGATACGCAAACGATATGGTAAGCAGATTGAACACGTTTATATTGAACAGTCACTACAGTCATTCCGTTCAGGTTTTTCATCTGCAAAGACTCTTTCAAGCTTGTCTCGCTTTAATGGGATTGTGTCTTGGCTTATTTACGATTTATTTCAGATTAAGCCAGAATATCTCGCGGCAACAAGCGCTCGCAAACTATGCGGCATTAAAATTCCTAGAGGAGAAAAGGCAAAACAAGTTGTTTTAAGGCATCTGCTTGACAACGAACCAGGTTTCGTGATAGGTTATACGCGCTTTGGAAATCCAAAGCCTGAGTCCTATGACAGGGCCGACTCTTTAATAATCGCAAAAGCGGGGGCTATATGCGAAGTGAAAAAGTTAGAATCCTAAAGACGGTGTTTGGCTCGTGCCATGAGCGTGGCCCTGAGTTGCTCTTCAAGTGCCCATATTGCCGTCATTATAAGCACAAGTTTTCAGTCAACGTTGAAAAGGACTATTACAAGTGTTGGATCTGTGACAAGCGTGGCAGGAATATCGGACACCCAATTCGCAGGTTTGGGACACTCACAAGCTTTCGTGAGTGGCAAGAGCTTGTTGGGAAGGTCGATCTCGGAGAGTTTGACAATTTGTTCGGCAACACAAAAGAGGAAGAGCAGGAGATGATCCTGAAGCTGCCTGAAGAGTATATATCCCTCGCCAACAAAGGCTTGCCTAGAGCAGCGATGCCATTTCTCAGCTATTTGGCGAAGCGTCAGTTGACGAAGAAAGACGTTTTCAAATGGAAAATTGGATTCTGTTTCGAGGGCGAGTATGCAAATCGGATTATCATTCCGTCATTCAACAAGGATGGATTTGTAAATTATTTCGTGGCTCGATCCATCGTCGACTATCAAAAGAAATATAAGAACCCTCCGGTGAGTAAGGACATCATTTTCAACGAACTCTATGTTGATTGGGATGAAGATGTGGTCGTGGTGGAGGGTATCTTCGATGCAATAAGAGCCTGCAATGGAATTCCCATTCTTGGATCAACGCTCCGTGAGGGAAGCAAGCTCTTTAAGGCTCTCGTCAAAAGCGGGGTCAAAGTCTTCTTGGCCCTTGATGAAGATGCCGAGGCCAAAACGAATAAAATAATCCACAGTCTTATATCTTATGGTGTTGAGGTGTCCAAGATTGATACGTCTGGCTATGATGACATTGCAGAGATGTCGCCAGAGGTGTTTGAGGAGAGGAAAAAGAATGCTGTCTTTATGACCCCTGACAGCCATCTGAGGGAGAGATTGGCTGCTGTTTGATCGAAGAACAAAACTTGACTTTTACGCCCGAGAGGGTATGAAATTGATAAAAACTTGACTTTTGCACCCGAGGGGGTTACATTAGTTTAGAAACCAAGAGGTGCATTTGAAGTTCGCACATATAGCGGATACTCATATTCGCAATCTGAAGCATCAGAAAGAATATCGTGTCGTTTTTGAAAAGTTGTATGAAATTCTCAAGAAAGAGGAGGTAGAATGCATCGTACATTGTGGGGATATTGCTCACACAAAGACACAGATCTCACCAGAGTTCGTCGAGCTTTGCTCTGACTTCTTTCGAAACTTGGAAGCCATCGCGCCGACATATATCATTTTGGGGAATCACGACGGCAATTTAAAGAACACTAGCCGCCAAGACGCCTTGACCCCTATCGTTGAAGCTTTGAACCTTCCCAACTTGCACTTGCTGAAGAAGTCAGGCGAAGTTGATTTGGAGAATGGCTTCAGCCTGAACGTGCTTTCAGTGTTTGACGAGGACAATTGGGTTGATCCCTCAAGCGAAGAGAATGTGAACATTGCTTTGTATCATGGATCCATTGCTGGCGTTGAGACAGACACTGGATGGATCATGGAATATGGAGACCATGCACCCGAAATCTTCAGGAATCATGATTTTGCGTTTCTTGGCGACATCCATAAGACCAATCAAATCGTTGATATGGAAGGGCGCGTAAGGTATCCTGGTTCCACAGTCCAACAGAATCATGGCGATACCAATGATAAAGGATTCTTGATTTGGGACATCACAGATAAAGAAAACTTTACCTGTAAGCATCACAAGCTCTTAAACCCCAAGCCATTTGTAACCGTCGAACTGACAAAGGCTGGCAAGATTCCAAAGAATGCTGTGGTCCCATCGGGTGCTCGACTTCGAATTATTTCCAACAACAGCTTGTCGTTGGTGAAGATGAGGCGAGCCATTGAGGTGGCCAAACACCTCTTCAAGCCAGAAGCAATCACATTCTTGAACCGTGCTGCTGGAAAGAGGGGCGATGTTAGCAGTCTTGCCGAGAGCTTAAAAAAAGAAAACCTCCGAGACATAGCTGTACAAGAAAGGCTGATAGCGCAGTATCTCAAGGACTATGAGGTTCCCGAGAAGGTTTTAGACAAAATCTATGAACTGAACCTCAAGTACAATAAGATAGCCGAGGACAAGGAAGAAGTTTCACGCAACATTAATTGGAGCCTACAGAGTGCAAAGTGGGACAATCTCTTCAATTATGGCGAGAACAACTCTATCGATTTCTCCAAGCTTAATGGAACCGTAGGAATATTTGGAAAGAACTATTCTGGAAAATCGTCTGTGATCGACAGCATCTTATACACCGTCTTTAACTCTACTTCGAAGAACGAGAGAAAGAACCTCAACATCATTAACCAGAACAAGGAGTGTGGTTCCGGCACTGTCAAGATTTCTATCGGAGACAAGGTGTATACGATTGCTCGCAACTCAGAGAAGTATATTAAAAAGTACCAGGGGAATGAGAGTCTTGAGGCCAAGACAGGGATTGATTTTTCCTGTTTTGATCGGGTTACTGAAGAGACAACGAACTTAAATGGCTTGACTCGAAACGAGACAGACAAGAATATCCGCAAGGTGTTCGGCTCCCTGGACGACTTCTTGACCTCCTCGATGTCCTCTCAGCTTGATGCCCTGTCTTTCTTGAGGGAAGGGTCAACAAAGCGTAAGGAGATACTCGCCAAGTTCTTGGATCTTGAGATATTTGAAAAGAAGTTTAGATTTTCAAAGGATGATGCAGCGGACTTGCGAGGGGCGATTAAGCGGCTTGATGGTCGGGATTTTGTTGAAGAGGTGAGAGAAGCAAGAGAAGCAGTTGATGATAGTGAAAGACAACTTGAAGAACAACAAGAGACTTGTGATAATCTCAAAACCCTCATCGCCAAGATCGTTGAAGAGGTGGGTGAAGTAACACAGAAGATAGAATCGATGCCCGTCGCTATAGTTGATATTGCCCATGTTCTTGGACAGATAGATCAAAAGACCAAAGAGCAGGTATACATGACGACCGACTTGCACAAAAATGAAACGGAGCTTAGGAAAAAGATCGAGGTCCATGATAAGATTAATAAGTTTCTGAGTGAGTTTGATATCGAAGACGCAATGGGTAAAAAAGAAATCATCACAGGTCTAAGGGATGAGATTAAGACCTTAGAGCAAGAGCTTCTTCGGATTGAAAAGAAGGAGAAGCTTCTTGAAGGGATACCGTGTGGAAACAGTTTTCCAAATTGTAAGTTTGTTTGCGATGCCAATAAGGCACTTTTGGAAAAAGGGGATAAAGTCGATTTTTTGAACGGAACGAGCCAAGAATTGACATCGCTGAGACCGGACGATGTGGAAGATTACATTGAAAAATACAGTCAACTTTGTGAAAGGAGAAGCACTTTATCGGAACGAATAGTCAAGTTGAACCTATTTATTGAACGTAACAAGAACGCAATTGAAAATCTCAAAAGAGAATTGCAAGACTTGCATGCTCAGAAGGAGCAATATCAAGAGAACAAAGAAGCTATAGAGAATTTAGAAAACTTTCTTGCCGAGAAGAGCAAGAAGGAGATTGACCTTAAGTTGAATCAAGGTCGCCTCGACAAATGTCAGGAATCTATTTTAAACCTCTATAAGGTTCATGGTTCTTACGAAGAGAAGTTAAACAATCTTGTTAGTTTACAAGAAGAGCTAGACGAGCTAAGGCAGGAGTATTCAGCTTATGATTTATTTATGCGGTGTATGCATAGCAATGGAATTGCCTATGATGTTATCAAGAAAAGGCTTCCAGCGATCAATGAAGAAATCGCTAAAGTTCTTGCCAATATAGTTGATTTTGAGGTCTTCTTTGAAGACGATGGCAAGAGATTAAACATTTTTATTAAGCACCCCAGTCACGAAGAAAGACCTTTGGTGATGGGTTCGGGTGCCGAGAAGACCATAGCAGCCATGGCTATTCGTCTTTCTCTGTTGTCGGTGTCTAGCCTGCCGAAGGGGGATATCTTTATCCTTGATGAGCCAGGAACGGCTCTCGATGCAGAAAACATGGAAGGCTTCATTAGGATTCTGGATGTCGTCAAGTCTTATTTTAGGACTGTCTTGCTCATTACCCACCTTGATTCACTTAAGGATGCGGTGGATACGACCATAGACATCGCAAAGATAAATGGATACGCTTTCGTGAATCAGTGACTATTTATAGTGTAGGAGGTAACATGGTTATGGTTAAAGGTGTTGTAGATAGAGCGTTAGAGAAAGCGGTTTCTCGTAAGCTTTTGGTATGGGTGACGGCCACCGGTCTTGCAGCATATGGCTTTCTGACTAGCGGCGATTGGGTGATGATTTCTGCTCTATATTTGGGCGGTCAGAGTGTTATTGATGCTATCGTGAAACTGAAGAGTGCTTAGTGCAGTTTATATTGTCTTTCGTCGCCAAGTATTGGAAAGGGATCCTTATTGGGTTCTTGATTCTGGTAGTTGGAACTTTTTGGTACAATGATCACTCTTCGCTGGTAAAGGCATTTGATGCTGCTTCTACTCGTTACGAGCAGGAAATGGTCGTTCTCAAAGAGAGTCATGCTCGCGAACTGCAAAAGAAGAAGGATTTAATCGAGGAGCACGAGAAGGCCCTTCAAGTTCTTCAAAGAAATTATGAAGAGACCAAAGAGAGAATAGAGTCTCTGAAGTCGGACAGAGTAAAAGAAGTAACCGCCTTAAGGTCCGAAGACCCTTCTGCACTTGCAGAACAGATAGAAAAAGCCTTTGGGTTTGAATATGTGGAGTAAGGTTGCACAAACATTAACTCTGAGTTTAGGTTTGTGCCAGTCCGCATATGCTCAAGATGTTGGCAAATTTACTTTGTTGCCCAAAGGGGCTACTGTGCCGTTTGAGGCAACGTGTTTTGATACTGTTGCCACAGCCCACCTCTTGACTTGGAAAGAGTTTTTGGAACAAGAGGTGAGAGAGGAGTTTGATTTTGCACTTGAATATCAAACGGAGCTATTTAGATACGAGATCGACAATTTAAAAATAGAGATGGAGGAAGCGAACTTCAGGTGCGAAGAGGGCTTAACACTCAGAGATGAAGAAATAGAATCTTTGAGAGACATCATCAAGACGAAAAAGAAAATAAACTTGCCATTCGTCATAGGTGGCTCGGTGGTAGCTGGAATCGCTATTGGTTTTGGAACTGCCTATGCTTTAGAGAAGTAAATGAAAAAGAATTTGAACAAGATCGCCAGTATCGAGAAAGCGATTGCAAAGAAGTATGGCGAGGAAGCAATTCAGAATCCGCGCAAGTATTGGACGGATGAAAAGGAAGAAGAATACAAAGAACAAATAAAAAAGCTCAACGACAAGGAGGATCGTTTCAGGGAAAAGACAGAGAAGATAGAAGTCAATGGCGTTTTTGTAACCAAAAAACTACTTAATAAAGAACATGACAGAATATGTCCCGTTTGTGATATCTTTTCCTTTAATCTGCACGATAGTGTATACATGACCAAATATAATTGTTGTAAAAATTGCTATATTCGTTGGGTTGATGGGAGAGAAGAACGGTGGGAAACTGGGTGGCGACCCAGTAAGGAGAACAAATAAATGTCAGCAGAAACACTAAAAATTTATCAAGGACTTGCACAAGCAGCCGCGAATGCATATGATGGAGCCTATGACAAGGACGGTAACCTCCTTGAAATTGGCCTGAAAAGAGAGGAAGGTCATCCAATATATGATTCTCGTACACTTGATGGCTTCAAAGTTAAGTTTCGTGGGCCTCAGATGATTATCAATTATCAAGCTGACATTCAGCTTAAAGAAGTTTATAAAGGCGGGTTTGAGAGCGAAGTCGAACAACGCATTGAAGACATTGCTTCATACCTCAAGAAAGAATACAAGAAGATTACTGGCGAGAGCGTTTCTCTAAAATCCGATGGAGAACTATTCGCAATCGTTCAGAATACGAGCCGAGTAAGAACCTGGGTCCAAGCACATCGAACGTATAATATCGGTAACCTAAGTGGTGTCGATGAGATCAAACAGCCTAGCACCGATACACTACAAGATGGTTTTCAGAAGTTTTTGGATCAAGGAGGTTGGGATGGCGATAAGCGACCCGACAACGACACCAGAAAAAATGTATAATGGCTTATGAGCTATCCAAGAAGGAAATTGTTAAAGAGATAGTTAAATCGGGTAAAGACCCGGCCTATTTCATAAACAGTTATTGTCGGATCTCTCACCCTATGAGGGGTTTGATTCCGTTTAAGACGTATGGTTATCAAGACGATCTTCTAAAAGAGTTTAATGACTATCGTTTTACAGTCATTCTAAAGGCTCGACAGCTAGGCATCTCAACGATTGTTGCTGCCTATGTTGTTTGGCTTATGTTGTTTCATCGAGACAAAAACATTCTTGTGATGGCGACCAAGTTCAGCACGGCTGCCAACTTAGTCAAGAAGGTCAAGAATGTTATGCGAAATTTGCCTCCTTGGATTCGCATTTCAGATATTGTTGTCGACAATCGCACTAGCTTTGTGCTGTCGAATGGTTCCGAGATTAAAGCAATCTCGACTTCTGGAGACGCTGGACGTTCAGAGGCTTTGTCTCTGTTGGTTATTGACGAAGCTGCCCACGTCGAGGGCTTAAGTGAGCTTTGGACCGGCCTGTATCCCACGTTGTCCACGGGTGGCCGTTGTATCGCCTTGTCGACACCTAACGGAGTGGGAAATTGGTTTCACAAAACATACACCGAAGCAGAGTTGGAAGAAAATGATTTTAAACCCGTAGCTCTCAGGTGGGACGCTCACCCGGAAAGGGATCAGGCGTGGTTTGAAAAAGAAACCAAGAATATGTCCCAACGCCAAATCGCCCAAGAACTAGAATGCAATTTCAACACGTCAGGCGAAACAGTTATACACCCTGATGACCTAGAGCGCCTTCAACTAGCGACTAGAGAGCCAAAATATCGAACTGGCTTTGATCGAAACTATTGGATCTGGGAAGAATACAAACCCGAATTCACCTATTTGGTCGTGGCAGACGTGGCTCGTGGAGACGGTGCAGATTATTCTGTTTTCCATATCATCAAGCTGGAAACAATGGAGGCTATAGCAGAGTATCAGGGGAAGCCAAGCCTTGATATGTATGCTAATATCCTTAATCAGATAGGTGGAGAGTATGGCGGTGCGCTGCTTGTCGTTGAAAACGTTGGAATCGGCATCTCAGTTTTGGAAAAGTTGATTGAGCTTGAATATCCAAATATTTATTACTCGATCAAGGGGACACATGAATTTGTAAATGCTACCCTGGCCGAATCTTCGCGAAATTCCGTTGCTGGCTTTACAACGTCCTCTAAGACCAGGCCACTAATTGTGGCTAAGCTGGAAGAATTCATCAGAAACAAACTAATTACTTTATATTCCGGCAGGCTATTTAATGAGTTCAAAACTTTTGTCTGGAACAATGGGAAACCACAAGCTATGCGCAGTTATCATGATGATTTAGTAATGTCTTTGGCTATCGGGTGTTGGGTGAGAGACACAGCTTTAACGGTTAATCATCGTAATGCGCAGTATCAAAAGGCTTGTTTGGATTCAATGATATTTACAACTTCGAAAATAAGCACCCAAATACCGGGGCAACTCGGCTACGATAAAGATTATGTTCAGAAGGCGAGCGAACAGAAAAAAGAATACGAAGAATATTCATGGCTTTTAAAAGGATAGGCAGAGATGGCAGAACAAGATAAAAACCCTCGTAATCCCGAATCGACTTTATTTAGGCGCTTAACCCGTCTATTTTCTGGACCGATCACGAGCTACCGCTCTCAGATGACGAGGAATTATAAACGAACACAGTTGGATTATTTTGCAACTAGGTTCAAGAGTGCGAGTGGACAACAGTTTAAACGCAGCGCTTATAATCCCTTTGCTCAGATTAATACCTCCGCAATGGCAAATCAGCGTCGTTCGGAACGCTACACTGATTTTGATCAAATGGAGTATACACCTGAGATTGCTTCTGCTCTGGACATTTACGCTGACGAAATGACCACTCACTCTTCATTGCGATCGATGCTTACGATTAAGTGTCCGAATGAAGAGATTAAGGCGGTTCTTGGAACGCTATACCAGAACACTTTAAACGTTGAATACAACCTTTTTGGCTGGTGTCGCACCATGTGCAAATATGGTGACTTCTTTTTGTATCTCGACATCGATGAACACTTGGGGATCAAGACCATAATCGGGATGCCTCCGGGTGAAGTTGAGCGACTAGAAGGCGAAGACAAAACAAACCCCAGCTATGTTCAGTTTCAGTGGAATTCAGCCGCTCTAACATTTGAAAACTGGCAGGTTGCTCATTTTCGTATTTTGGGCAATGATAAATACGCTCCATATGGAACCTCTGTGCTGGAGGCAGCAAGACGTATCTGGCGTCAGTTGGTTTTGATGGAAGATGCCATGATGGCATATCGTATTGTCCGCGCTCCCGAGAGAAGGGTCTTTTATGTGGACGTGGGCAACATTCCACCATCTGATGTCGAGCAGTATATGCAGAAGGTCATGACTTCTATGAAGCGTAACCGACTGGTTAACGCTGAATCTGGTCGTGTGGACCTCCGCTATAACCCGATGAGTGTGGAAGAAGATTATTTTATCCCTGTGCGTGGCGATACTTCATCGAAGGTTGAAAACCTGGCTGGTGGGCAGAACACAAAGGATATCGATGATGTAAAGTATCTCCGAGATAAACTGTTCTCCGCATTAAAGGTTCCCGCCTCCTATCTAACGCAGGGCGAAGATGGATCGGAAGATAAGACAACTCTCGCACAAAAGGATGTCCGTTTCGCAAGGACCATCCAGCGCTTGCAACGTGCAGTGATCTCTGAATTGGAGAAGGTGGGCATCATTCACCTTTATACTCTCGGCTTCAGGGGCGATGACCTTTTGAATTTCTCGCTGTCCTTAAACAATCCGTCCAAGATAGCAGAACTTCAAGAACTAGAGCACTGGAAGCTGAAGTTTGATATTGCATCCTCGGCAACTGATGGCTTCTTCAGCCGTCGCTGGGTTGCTGAACACCTATTCAGTCTGTCGGAGGAGGAATTCCTTCGTAATCAACGTGAGATGTTCTATGATCGCAAATATGACGCCCAACTCAATGCAGCCGCTGAAGCTGCGGGCGAGGCTGAGGCTGCTCTGGGTGGTGCTCTGGGCGGTGGATTGGAAGGCGAAGATTTTGGTGAAGAGTTTGGCGAAGATTTTGGTGAAGAAGGCGAAGAAGGTGGAGAAGAAATTGGTGGAGAAGAAATTGGTGGAGAAGAGGAAGAAGGAATCTTGTTGGCAGAGCCGCCAGCCAAACGAGACGTTCGGAAAGACGGATCATACATTACCCCTGGCTCTAATGGAAAGCGCTATAAGCCAGCCAAACGAGATAGGCGTAGTTCCGCAGGCAGAGGAAAAAATTATAGAAGCTTAGTGGGGCTAGAGAGTAGCCCTCGAACTTATTTCCCCGGTAAAAGTGGCCCTGGTGGACTTGACCGGGTGGCTGCCGGGATGTTGGAGAATAAGGAGTCTACTTATGAGAGGAAACAGCTACTTCAAGAAGAGCAGCTTTTTGAAACAAATTATGAGATCCAGAAATTGCTTAAGGGCTTGGAGTCAAAAATAAATGAAAGTGAAAACGAAAATGAAACACAATAAGAAAAGAAATACAGCTTTTTTATTTGAGGTCTTGGTGGGCGAGTTGACGAAATCAATCGTTTACAAGAATGAAAGCAAGAAAGAGAAGACTTTGCGTCTACTGTCAAAACACTTTCAAAAAGAAAGCAGCCTCTATAAGGAGTTGCAGCTTTATAGGGCTCTTCTTGAAACTCGTGGCTTGGATAGGTATGTGGCTGAGAAATTGATATTTGAGGTTCGTGCATCTCGTCGATGCATTATGGATTCTGATGTTTTTGAAGAGCAGTCAGAGTTGATAGGCGATATGAATAAGGAATACACGAAGAGCGTGTTTATGAATTTTGTCCCGAACTATAAGAATATCGCCTCCATCTCTCAGCTTTTTAATATGGGTATCTCGGTTAAGGATCGTGTCCTATTGGAATCCAAGGTCGCAGAAGCTTTAACAAAGTCCGAAGAGAAGAAAGAAAATAAAATGGTTCCTGTGGACAATCTCGTTTACAAAACCTTTGTTGAGAAGTTTAACTCCAAGTACAGTGAAACATTGACGGAGAGCCAAAAGAGCCTCTTGAGCAAATATATTTCATCGTTTGCTGATAATGGCTTGGAGTTAAAGATGTTCTTGAACGAAGAGATCGGAAGACTTAAAAATAAAATAACCGAAGCCAAGGAAGCACAGAAGATGTTTGATGCCGATGATTCCATGCTGAAGAACGCTGATATGGTTTTGGAGAAGCTTGAAAGCTATGGCAAAGAAGAGATCAACGAGAGCATGATAAAGAGTGTTCTCAAAATTCAACACCTGGTGCAGGAGCTTGATAGCTAATGGCCATCACAGTCAAAATCGGCGCAGCAGCAGAGGAAGAGGAAGCGCCTGAAGTTCAGGAAGCGCCTTCAGTTCCGATTACTTTTAAAATGAACATGCGTCGAAGCATGGACAACAACATCATGATTTATGATCACCCTGATGTTGATATAGTTTTGTCGATGAGGGATAAAAAGATCGTTGTGTTCCCCAAGGAAGTTATAAACGACATCGTATATGATATACAGGACCGATTCTTTCGATTCATGAGAAGGAAAGGCATCATAAACCCCGAAACAATCCGTGCAGGCAACGTATATGGGTCAATGGAAGGGGTATTTATTGGAGTCGAGGATCAAGAAAACTTTTTGCCCTTGGTGGTCATGAACATTTCTAAGTTTATCGAGGAAGAAAGACCCTATTTCGAGTACATTGAGAAGTATAAGCAGATGGAAGAAGATGAGATGTTGGATCCCGATGCTGCTGATTCGACAGAACTTGGCGAAGTCCCACAAGCTGCCCAGAAGGGTGGTATCCGGCCTGGATATGGTCGAGTTAGTCCTTATTTCTTGAGCTACATTCTTTGATGGAACTGCTTTATTTCATATTGGTGGCATTCGGAATGACACAGCTTCTGGTGTATGCATCGATTTTCAACAAGATCCGGCCATCCAAAGAGTGGTTGAGAGGATTTGGTGATTTATTTCATTGTCCCATGTGTATGGGGTTTTGGGTTGGTGTCTTTTTATGCGGGATAAACGGTTTCACAGAACTATTTACTTTTGAGCATACTGCTGTAAATTATTTTATTTTGGGATGCTTAAGTTCGGGCACCTCATACGTGTTAAGCGTGATTGTTGGTGACTGTGGGATTAAAATTCAAAAACTGGAGATGGAAAAATGACACACACTAGAATTGCTGCAAAGAGTTGGTATCTTCGTCCGGTTGCTCGTTGTTGCAAGGGAGCAAGATTCGGGCGGGTTGCGCCCGCTCTTAAGGAAGGATGAAAATGTCTAAAGTATTGTTGAGAGAATATTATGCTTTGTGTGAGGGCGGCGTTTGCCAAGACCTTCTCACTGAAGACGAGAAGAAGTATGTTGCAAATGGCGGCATGATCTTGTCTGGCAAACTGCAAGAGTGCGATGCTAAAAATGGTAATGGTCGAGTATATCCACAAGCTATTCTTGAGAGGGAAATTAAAAACTATCAGAAACTTGTACAAGAGGGCCGCGCCATCGGCGAACTAGACCATCCAGATGGCGAAGTGGTAAATCTTGCTAACGCTTGCCATAAGATGACAAAGGTGTGGTGGGACGGCCCGTCAGTCATGGGTAAGGTTAAAGTCTTAAACACTCCGTCTGGCAAAATTCTTCAAGAACTTGTCAATGGTGGCGTTAAGTTGGGCATTTCTTCTCGTGGTCTTGGGTCTGTAGCTGAGTCAAAGGGACGGACAATTGTCGAGGACGATTTTCAATTGATCTGTTTTGATTTCGTTTCAGAGCCCTCTACAAATGGGGCTTTTATGGCTTTGCAAGAATCAAAGAGAGAGCCCAATATTTTCACAAAGGCCGACAAGATCAATAGAATTTTGAATAGCATTGTCGGAGACTTCGAATAATGAATCGGGGCCGAGATCATTGAAGAAGCTAAAAGAAAGGGGCTGAAATGAAAAAGTCAGATTTAAAAAGGCTTTTGAAGCCAATGGTTAAGGAATGCATCAAAGAATGCCTTTATGAAGAAGGCTTGCTATCTGGTGTTGTTTCGGAAGTGGTGAAGGGCTTAAACGGCAACGTAATTCATGAAAACGTAAAGCCGCCTAAGCCTAAACCAGTTCAATCATCTATTTTAACAGATCCTGTTCGCAACAACAGGGAAATTCTCAAAGAGCAAAGAAAAAAGTTGATGAGTGCCATCGGAAAGGACTCATATGGTGGAGTTAATGTTTTTGAAGGCATCAAGCCAACATCTCCGCAGAGGTCGCCAGAGGCAGCCGCTTCCAGTCCCCTTGGGGATATGGATCCCGGTGATGCTGGTGTAGATATTTCAGGTATCATGGCTCTTGGGGGAAATAAATGGAAAGCTTTACTAAGTTAGAGACTATTTAATAGGAGAAGAGGAAGAAAATGGCAGTATTTGAACGTTATTCGGTTGGCTTTAACAATGTTGGCTCCTATCAGGCGAGCGCTAGACCCTTTCTTACGGGTGGGTGCGATTATCCTGCATCTGGCACCAATATGGCTCTGGCTTTCGAGGTTAAGTTTCCACAAGTTACAAAGTTTGTCGTGATTAAGAACGATGGGAATCCCGCTGTTGCAGAGCCGTGTGCTATGCGCTTTGCTTTTGCATCCGGTGGACTTGGTGAAACATATAATTATGTTGTGCTCCCAGCGTCAAGTTCTTTTTCTGCTGACTTCCGAGTTACAAGACTATATTTGATGGGTGATAATGATACGACAGCTTATCCGGGTCGAATTGGTAAAGCTACTGTAATTGCTGGCCTCACGAACATCACAGCCAGCCTTTTTGTCAACAGTTGGGAACATACCGCTGGTGTTGGTCCGGTGGATTAATGTATAAGCTGTCTTTGTTTAACAAGAGGTGCTAATGTTTAGAAGAGCTACGGGCAAGCGACCCGCTCGTGTTTCGGTCGTTACACGAAAAAACGAGTCTCCAGACCGACTAATAAGAAGGTTTCTTCGGAAAGTTAAGAAACAGCGGATCGTCGAACAGGCCCGAGAAGGGAGGTTTTTTGAAAAACCTTCCGTAAAAAGACGCAAAAAACGACTGAAAAGAGAAAGAACTTTGAAGAAGTTAGAGCAAAATGAGAATAAGTGACGGTGTTTTTCAAAAACGGCATCTTAATAGGGTAATTTATGATTTTTACATACTACTTATTTGTGAAAAATCTTCAATTGGAGAACCATTAGAATGTCAGCTTTGTTAGAACAGGCTATTGTAGATGCCTCCGCACTTAAAGAAGCGGCTCTTAAGAATGCAGAAAGCGCCATACTCGATAAGTACGCCCCGGAGATCAAGGAGGCAGTAGCTTCGTTGCTTGAGCAGGATGAAGGATTCTTGGGGGACGGGCCAGCTATAGTAAATAATATTTCATTGGCAGCGGCTGAAGAGGCTCCGTTGTGTCCGTGCCCAGAAGAGGGTGAGGAGATCGAGATAGACTTCGACCAGCTTCAAAAAATGGCCGACGAATTGACTGAGGGCGAGCCAGAATCGGATGAGATGCTGGCTGCTGAATTTGGTGCCGAGGGCGAAGAAGAGGAAGAGGATATATTTGCACTCCAAGAGGACTTCAATATTACCCAAGCTATTTTGGAAGCCCTTGAGTCCGATGAAGAAATTGAATTGGAATCTGTATCTCGCCCAGCAGTGGACCGCGCCCCCGGAAAGGCACGAGTTAAGGAGCCGAGCGGAAAACGACTTGAAAATGCTTTTGAAGAAGATGACGACGAGGGGATGTCGGCTGGCGAACAAATCGAGTTAACGGAAGAGAGTCTCGATGCAATCCTTGAAGAGTTGATTGTGGATATTCGCCCTCAAAAGAGTGGCTGGGCTGGAACGCCCGAGACCATCTCGAATCACTATACTGAGTTAAAGCTGGCGCAGATGGCGTCAACTGAGGCTCAGGAAGAAATTAAAATTATGAAACAAGCTCTTGGCAATATCAAGAAGGACTATGCTCAGATGAGTGAGAATCTCAAAGCAGCAAAATCCAAGAACAAGAAGCTTGTTGCAACACTTTCTAGCATGAAAAGCAAACTTGAAGAAGTAAACCTTTCCAATGCTAGATTATTTTACACGAACCGTGTACTGAATAGTAGCTCCCTGAATGAGCGGCAGAAGTCAAAAATTGCTGAAGCTATTTCGGATTCTCGTTCTGTAAATGAGGCGAAGGTCATTTATGAGACACTTCAAAACGCAGTGGGCTCTTCTCGCAAGAGTGGGCCAAAATCACTGAGTGAAGCCGTAAATCGAACCTCGCCCATGATGGCTCGCAGAGAGTCGTCAAGCAGTGCTGATACGTCTGCGGTCAAGCGTATGCAAAGACTTGCAGGCATTTCTAATAAACACACAAAGGAGGACTATTAAAATGTCTATTTTAGAAAAATTAACAGAAGGTATTGTTAATCGAGATCTCCGTAAAGAAGGTGCTGCTCTTCTCTCCAAGTGGGAAAGAACAGGACTTCTGGAAGGTCTCCGCAATGACCGAAAAAAAGAAACGATGGCGCGCTTGCTGGAAAACCAGGCAAGGGAACTTCTTCGCGAAGCTGCGGGGTCTTCAATGGCCCAGGGCGACGTTGAGGGTTTCGCTGCCGTGGCGTTCCCAATCGTTCGCCGGGTCTTTGGTGGCCTAATTGCTAATGATTTGGTCAGTGTGCAGCCTATGAGCTTGCCATCTGGTCTTATCTTTTTCCTCGATTTCACGTTTGGTGATACCAAGCTTGGTGCCGATATCGGGGAATCGTTGTATGGTGGAGGCGTTGTGGGTCAGGAATTGACCGGTGGCGTCTCTCTTGTTGGTGATAGCATCGACAAGGGTCCGTATAACTTGAATAACGGGTTTGCATCCCCAACCGGTTCTGTAACCGTTGGTGGAGCGGCTGGCGGCCCAGTTGTCGTTGCCTCTGGTACTATTGGCTTGAGCCGTCAAGGCTCCTCCACCATAACAGATTGGCCTATTACGGTAGCGGCTGGAGATGCACTCAATAAGCTTATTAATTATGACCCTGATCTTTCGGGATCGACTGTTGTTGTGGCTGAATACACTGGTAGTTCGGGCCTTGCGCAACTTAATACTCGTGATTTTGTTGCTATGTCGCTGACAGCACCCTCGGCAACCAAGGTTGGTCGTCTTACTCGTCATCTCACCAAGATCTCTTCTGGTTCTGTTGGTGCGGATCCAAGCAATGCCAGCTATAAGATTACCATGGTATTCGAAACTACTGGTTCGCAGGTTTTGGACGACGGTGGCGCAGTAGGCGGCGTTGGCCTTTTGAGCCTTGTTACGGGCTCGGATTATGGAATTGGATTCGCTATCTCCGACAACTTCGGTGGTACCCCATCTGCTGGTTCCGGTGAAGCTATTGGTGCCGTTCGTGCAACCACGAACTGGGGCCTTGAGGATACCGCCGCGATCCCAGAGATCGACATCAAGGTTGACTCCGTTAGCGTGACCGCTATCACCAAGAAGCTTAAGGCTAAGTGGACGCCTGAGTTGGGACAGGATTTGAATGCCTATCACAACTTGGATGCTGAAGTTGAGCTTACGAGTATCTTGAGTGAGCAGATCGCTCTCGAAATTGATCGTGAGATTCTTGAGGATCTTGTCAAGGGTGCAACGGCTGGTACGCAATACTGGTCACGCTCCCCTGGTCTGTTCGTAAATCGTACTACTGGTTCGGAAATTGGTGCTTCGGCATCTGCCCCCGACTTCACCGGTACGGTCAGCGAATGGTATGAGACTCTTATTGAGACCATCAACGACGTAAGCGCTCAGATTCATCGCAAGACTCTGCGTGGTGGGGCCAACTTCGTCGTCTGCGGACCCGAAGTTGCAAACATCCTTGAGTTTACCGCTGGATTCCGTGCAAGCGTTACGGGCGATCAAGACAAGGGTACCATCGGGGCTGTGAACGTTGGTTCTCTCTCCAAGAAGTTCGACGTATTCGTCGATCCTTACTTCATGCGGAATCTTATTCTCATCGGTCGTAAGGGTTCTAGCTTCCTTGAGAGCGGATACGTTTATGCTCCTTACGTCCCGCTACAGGTCACGCCGACCATCTTTGGCGTCGAAGACTTCGTGCCCCGGAAGGGAGTCATGACTCGATATGCCAAGAAGATGGTCCGTCCTGATATGTATGGACTGGTTGTCGTTCGCGGTCTGTTGGGTGAGTCTGGAGGCTGATAATAGCATTCATTCTTAAGCAATGACAAATACGCCCCCGCCTTCTTCAGAAGGCGGGGCTTTTTGCTTTAAGAGAACTATTTACTGTAAAGGAGTTTCTAAATGGGAAAGAAGCGAAGAATGATAGCACGTCCCCAAAAGTATGGGGCAAAATATGCCAAGCATCCGGCACTGAGTGGTGCCTCTGAGGAAGAGACGCCTGCTGTACAACCAAAGGTCGATCCAGTTGTTGAAACACCTGTCTTAAAGTTGGCCGAGGAGGCTATTGAGAAGCCCAAAGCCGCAAAGAAAAAGGCTACAGCCAAAAAGGCTACAGCCAAAAAGGCACCAGCCAAAAAGGTATCGAAGCCACGAAAGACAACTTCTAAGAAGTGAAGCACTTTTGTCTCATGGGAGACTAATTACATTGATAGGAGATCCCATGTATGGCTATTCCAAAGTTAAGCCCAGCTAGTCAGACTAGCGCAATTGTTCTGCCATCGACGGGTTCCACCCTCGATGTGCCCTCTGCATGCCCTTTGGGTATTTATACAGGCTCCAATGACTTTTTGTCAGGAGCTTCTGATCAAGTATCTTACACCTATCAGAAATTCGGTGGGGATGTCTTAGACCTTGAAGTAACCTCTGGCTCGGTTTATGCCAATTATGAAGAGGCTTGTCTGGAATACTCATATATTTTAAACACACACCAGGCCAAAAACATGCTTGGAAGCGTCCTTGGACAGGCTACAGCCAGCTTCGACCATAACGGCATCATGACTGGGGGCGAAACTTTAAGTGGTAGCCAGGTTGAGTTGAAATATCCTCGTTTTGAGCTTCGATATGGACATCGGGTTGGTGACGGGGCGTCACTGGAAGCTGGATTTGGAGGCAATCAAAACCAATATTCTGCTTCCGTGGCACTCACCGCAGGCGTTCAGGATTATGACCTTCAAAGCATTATTTCAGGCTCCTCTGCCATATCAGATTCCGGCTATTCCTACCAGCTTGAGGTGGGCAATAAAAAATTAAATATCACCAGGGTCTTTTATAAGACTCCTCAATCAATGTGGAGATTCTTTGGATATTACGGTGGCCTGAACGTCGTTGGTAATGGTTCCATTTATGGGTATGGCCAATATACTGATGACTCCACTTTTGAGATTGTTCCGGTGTGGCAGAACAAGATGCAAGCTATGGCTTATGAAGACCACTTGTATACGCGGCTCTCACACTATTCCTATGAAATCCACAACAACAAACTCAGGTTGTTTCCTGAGCCTGATGCCCAAATCGTGAAAAATCTTTGGGTTACATTCACGATTGAAAACGAATTGAACAATTGGGAAGAATATAGTGATAAGGATATCGGTTCAAAGGGTATCAATAATATGAATACACTGCCTTTTACAAATATTCCTTATAGTTCCATTAACTCCATAGGCAAGCAGTGGATCCGGCGATTTGCACTGGCCCTGACCAAGGAGACGCTGGGACAAGTACGCAGTAAATTTGGGAGCATCCCCATCCCAGGTGAAACGGTAAACTTAAATGGAGCAGACCTGATCACACAAGCCAAGGATGAGCAAGAAAAGCTGAGAGAAGAACTCAAAACGGTGCTTGATGAATTGACTTACTCCAAGTTGGCAGAACAGGATGCAGGAGTAATGAGTAATGTCAACACGGCTCAGAAATTTGTGCCATTACTAATTTATCAGGGGTAATGAAAAATGTCTACCGACAACAAATGGCAACAACCAGCGCAGCCTCCTCCTCCCCTCTTTACAGGCAAGAAGGAAAGAGACCTTGTTAAGCAGGTTAACGATGAATTAATCGAGAGGGTAATAGGGCAAAGTATAATTTATTATCCCATCGATGTGGGCAGAACAAACTTTCACCCTCTTTATGGTGAGGCCATCGTAAAGACGTTTCTCCCCCCTATCAGGGTGATGGCTCTTGTGGAAATGGTGGACTATGAGACCATCTATACCGACAACGTTGGCGTTGATTTCGATGCAAATATTACGATTCACTTCCATCGTAGACGTTTAACAGAAGATCAAGATTTATTTGTCCGTCAAGGGGACTTTGTGCTTTATGGCGATATTTACTATGAGATCGCCAATTTATCTGAATCTCGGCTCTTTGGTCAAATAGAACATCGGATGGAGATAGCGGCTCGTTGCACAGCAGTGAGGGAGGGAACATTCAATGCCAGGTGATAGTACCAAGGTTGGAGAAAAGAACTCCGCTGTTCGTGAAATGACGATGATGCCCTCAACCATTGAGACAATTGATCATTCGCTCCATGACTGGCTTAACGAAGAAGTGAATCCGTTTGCAACCACCAATGGCGGTTGGGAAAAAGTGGATATTCGGTGGGTTAGTGGCGAGAGAAGCTGGCAGGTAAAGGCCGACAGAGATATCAGAGACAATAGCAGTCGGATTATTCTGCCCATGATTACAATGCACAGGACAGGGATGCAGAAAGACCCGTCAATGAAGGGGGTTGCCTGGGCTCACATCCCTTCAGACAGTGATGCTAAAGGTGGTGCAAGAACGTTGACCGTCTCCCGAAGAATTGAGCCTGTGAAGACAGCCAAATTTGCGAATGCCACAGCAAGCCGACTCTATAAGCAACAAACCTTTCCTTTCGACAATAAACGGGTGGTCTATCAGACCAAGACTTTTTCGATACCGGTATATGTGGTCGCCAATTACACCATTTCAATACGAACCGAATACGTGCAACAGATGAATGAAATTGTGCAACCGTTCTTGACACGCACAGGCCAAATTAACAACTTCTTTATGCTGCGAGATGGACACCGATTTGAGGGGTTCATTCAGAATGATTTATCTGACAACAGCAACGCTGTTAATATGGGCGATGACAGTAGATACTATCTCAACACTTTTGATATCAAGGTTCTTGGTTATCTCATCGGTGGAGGTAAGAATGACGAGAAGCCTAGAGTTACAATTAGAGAAAATGCTGTTGAGGTCAGAATTCCTCGTGAACGTGTGATCTTTGGTGACATCAACGAGTATTTAAAGAAGGGTTTTTATAGAGACTAAGAGAGTTTCGCTTTTCAATACACTATTTATTATCGTAAAATATAAATCTTCAAAACGATTTACAGGAGACTAACAAGTATGTCAGACGTAAGAAAATTTAAGTTCGTTTCGCCAGGTATCTTTTTGCGCGAAGTAGACAACTCACAGCTTCCTGCTGTAGCCCCCGAAGTTGGACCTGTTGTTATCGGTAAGGCGCGACAGGGACCGGCAATGCGCCCCCATACAGTACAATCTTTCAGCGAGTTTGTGGATGTTTTTGGAGCCCCTCTTGCTGGCGGTGGTGGTGGAGATTACTTCCGTGATGGCAACATTTCTGCTCCCACCTATGGCGCTTATGCGGCTCAAGCCTATCTGGATGCTCAGGTTGGACCTGTAACATATGTCCGCATGCTCGGTGATGCACACCCTAATAATGATGCCACTACGGCTGGTATGGGTGGCTGGAATACAGAGGTGGAATTTACACAAGGCGGCCAAGCTCTTAAGTTTCAAAAAGGCGGCGCTTACGGCCTCTTTATTTGTCCCTCTGCATCTACGGGTGCTGCAATGGGAACTGGCTCGTTGGCAGCCATTTGGTATTGTAATAGTGGATCATCTATGATTCTTTCTGGCAATGCACGGAGTTCTGGTAACAGCGCTGGTGGCAATACGCCCTTACCGGCTTCGGGCTCTTGTCTTGTGGTTGAGTCAGATTCATCGCTCGGCTTTACTGCCATAGTGCTTGATAGCTTAGGGGCTAAAGCTCGTAGAACCACATTTAACTTTAATCGTAATAGTGGGCAGTACATTCGAACGGCATTTAATACAAACCCAACATTTACAAACAGTGTCATTACCGATCAGAGTAATCTTTCTGAGGCGCAAAACCTCTACTGGCTCGGAGAGACTTATGAATCTCACCTTTTTGAAAAGCTCGGCAGCAATAGCGGAACAGTTTATGGATTCATTGCGGCTGTTAACTCTGGTAGTCTCTCCTCCACGAGCGCTGGTTCCAATCAATGGGCAGATCGACAGACGAAGTACATTAATCCAAGAACTGGATGGTTCTTCTCTCAAGACTTGACAACCGACACTGCATCTTACGACGCAACCAATATGACTAAGCTATTTTGTTTACATGCCAGGGATCAAGGAGAGTCTGCCCAAGAACAATACAAGGTTTCTATTCAGGATATCAAGGCTTCCACCAATGATTTTAATAATTATGGATCCTTTACGGTTGTTATTCGAGCAGCTTGGGATTCGGATGCAAAGCCTGTAATCATTGAAAGGTATTCAGAATGTAACCTTGATCCACAATCGCCGAATTATGTTGCCAGAAAGATTGGTGATAGGTACTTGGTGTGGGATTATGAGGATGCACGGATGAGGGAGTATGGCGAATTTGCCAATAAATCTGAAATTGTCCGCATCGAAGTGAATCCAAATCTCAATGCAGCGGACACTCGACTGCTTCCGTTCGGTGTGTTCGGGCCTCCCCGCCCACCTGGTTTCAATCTTATTTCTGGATCTGGGCCTCAAACAGCCGGTTATCGTAACATCCTGCCCCTTCTTGGCGATGCCGGTGTGTCTGTGATCTGTTCTGCTTCAGCGGACTACGATTCAACTGCTAATTATTCTTATGTTGAGGGTACGAGTTCTTGTGCGGGCTCCTGGCTTGGAATGGCTCCGAAGGCTCCGGGTGAAGCGCCGTGGCTGACGGGAATGGCAGTTCAAACTTCTATTCAGGATAGTGCAGACTATCGATTTACGGGATCGTATTTCTTCCCATCGACTCTTACGCGACTTTCGGGTACCGACCACGGTATGGCAAGTCCGAAAGATGCTTATTGGGGCCTTCAAACGAACGAGTGGTCTGCGAACAGGCAATCCACAAAATTCGATCCGGGTTATCGGGACTATCTGCGTGGCTTGCCGCTTGGCACTTCGGGGTTCGACACTATAAGCGGACCTCCCGCGAACAACGAGTATTCTTGGATTTTCACCTTGGATGATATTGTTGTACCAGGTGGCGTTGCTGTGAAGACATATTGGATGTCGGGTTCGAGAAATGGCATAAGCAATATCAATACGGTTTCGGCGGGCGATTCAGTCACTTCGGCTTCTTATACCGCAGTGCTTGATTCTGGCTTTAACCGCTTCACTAGTCCTCTGTATGGCGGTTTTGATGGTTTCGACATCACGGAGAAGGATCCTTTCCGAGATGGATTTGTAACTTCTGCTGCGACAATAAGAAACAACTACGCTTTTAACACTGTTAAGAAGGCTATCGATACCGTTAAGAATCCAGAGTTTGTTGAAATGAACATGTTGAGTGCTCCGGGTATCGTTAACCAGAACCTCACACAAGCCATCATTAATACTTGTGAAGACAGGGCAGATGCTTTGGCAGTCATTGATCTACGTGGTATCTACCAACCGTTCACTGAGAATGCTGACAGCTTCCAGACCAGGGTTGACGCTACGTCGCTTGCTGGCGTTGTGACTGCTCTCCGAGATCGAAGCATCAATTCGAGCTATGCTTGTGCTCACTACCCGTGGGTTCAGATTCAGGATACGATGACTGGCCAATTCTTATGGGCACCCCCTTCGGTTGCTGTCATGGGGACACTGGCGAGTTCTGAGAGGAAGTCTGAAGTATGGTTTGCTCCTGCTGGCTTCAACAGGGGCGGCTTAAGCAAGGGAAGGGCGGCTGGTATTCCAGTTACGGCTGTTACGCAAAAGCTCTCTTCTTCGGATCGTGACACCCTCTATGAGGCGAACATCAACCCCATTGCTTCTTTCCCGAGCGAAGGCATTGTGGTCTTCGGCCAGAAGACTCTTCAAGTTACGCCTTCTGCTTTGGATCGGATTAATGTGCGGCGCTTGATGATTTTCATTAAGAAGAAGATTTCAAGGATTTCTGCTGGTATCTTGTTTGACCAGAATGTTCGGGCTACATGGCAGCGTTTTACGGGACAGGTTAATCCGCTGTTGGCGAGTGTTAAAGCTCGAATGGGTCTTACGGAGTTTAAGGTTGTTCTTGACGAAACAACTACGACCCCAGACTTAATTGATCGCAACATCTTGTATGCTAAGATTTTCCTTAAGCCTGCAAGGGCGATTGAGTTCATTGCAATTGACTTTAATATTACGAGGACTGGGGCTTCATTCGAAGATTAAAAAGAGGCGATTTATTTCGCTTCTACTACTTATAAACAGAAGGGAGAATTAAACAGATGGGATTTTGGACAGATGCAACCATGCAAGACCCAAAGAGAGCATATAGGTTTTTGGTCACCATCGGAACGATGGAGAATGGAGCACAATGGTATGCTAAGAGCGTTACAAAGCCAAGTTTTACCATCGGTACAACTGAGCACAAGTTTTTAAATCACACCTTCCATTATCCCACTGGTACAGAGTGGGACGAGGTAACTCTAACTTTGGTCGATCCTGTTTCTCCAGACGCAGCCAACCAGACTTTGGCGATTATTGCTGCATCTGGCTATGATCCATCTAAACTGACCTCGGCAGATTATGGGACCACCACGTCAAAGGCAGCAGCAGTTTCTGCATTGGGTGGCTGTATTATTGAACAGATTGATTCTTTGAGTGACCCGATTGAGACTTGGACCCTTTGGAATGCTTTCATTACAGGCGCTAAGTTTTCTGAACTGTCTTATGATAGCGATGATATGTCAACAGTTGAGTTGACACTCCGTTACGATTGGGCTTATCTTAACACTGTGGTTTCGAGTATGGTCGGTCCTATCTCCAATGAAATTGTTGGAGAAAATGCGACCATGGATAACAATACTTACTTTAAGCCGGGCGATGAGGAATCCCCCTGAAAGCGATTCAGGGCTTGAGAGATAAAGATTTTTTTAATTAGAGGTGTGAATGGCTAGAAATAGTGGAGACCGCTTGGGGGCTCCAACCGCGCAGGCAGCGAGCCCTCCTATCAGTGAGGCTCCTCCCAATCCCATGTTGGCGTTTGCAACACCAACCATGTTTGTGGAATTGCCATCCAAGGGGACTCTGTATCCAGAGAATCACCCTTTGCATGGGTGTGAGCAACTTGAAATTCGTTTTATGACGGCGAAAGAAGAGGATATCCTAACCTCTCAGTCCCTTCTGAAGAAAGGAATTGCAATTGATAGGATGCTTCAGAGCATCATTCTTGATCCCAAGATCAAGGTTGATGAGTTGGTGGTGGGAGACAAGAACGCCGTAATCGTTGCAGCACGTATCAGTGGATATGGCAAGGATTATGAAGTTGGCGTAAACTGTCCCAGTTGCGCTGCTAATGTGAACTATTCCTTTGACTTGGAGAAGGGCACGATTAACCACGGGGAGGATCATGGGGACTTTGATGTTACCAAGACCACTGATGGGACATTTATTATCAAAACCCCCAGATTAGGGGTCGATGTAGAAATACGACCGATGTACGGTATTGATGAAAGGTATCTCGCACAACTTACAGCCAACCGAAGGCGCAAGAATCTTTCCGAAACGGCCCTTACAGACCAGTTGAAGAGACTGATTCTCTCTGTCAACGGCGATACCAATTCCCATATGCGAGAAGCATTCATTTCCAACGCTCCAGCGCTGGATACACGGTATATTCGTCAGGCTTATCGAAAGATTATGCCAAATATTGATTTGACGCAGGCTTTCTCCTGCTCCTCATGCGGGTTTGAGACCGAAATGGAGGTGCCCCTGACAGTCAAATTTTTTTGGACTAAGTGATAAATATATTGAGAGCGTATATGAGATGTTTTTCCTTCTCAAGTATCACGGAGGATGGAGCTTCTATGAAGCCTACAATCTCCCAGTGCAAGTTCGCATGTGGTTCCTAAAGAGGTTAGAAAAACAGTTAAAGTCAGAACAAGAACAGATAAAGGCGGCTCAGAAAAAGGGCCGCTCAGGAGGCCGTCCCCCCTAAGTGCCTCCAAAATAAGACCGGAGGTGAAAGCCTCCGGTCTTTCTTTTTTAAGAGACTATTTATAAGAGTAGTCCTTGCGGAGATTTGTAAATATGATAAACGAAGAACAACTCGACCCCATTGTTATTGATTTTACGGAGATACGTCAGAACAAGCTTGATGAGTCGTTTTTGGGTGCTTTCGGTAACTGGATCAAGCTCATCACCCAGAGAATGTTTGATAATCCTGGTGTGGGATCCAGGTATGGTGGCGTAAAGGTTCGAGGGACGCCAACTGAGGTGAGGGCTTTTGCAAGGGCTCTGGGCAATGAAAAGAAATACATTGATATTGCCAAGAAGTATGGTCTTGACGATCCTCGAACAATTTCCAACAAAGCCAATCTGAAGAAGGCGGTGGCCTCATTTGAACGGGAAACCGGCATCAAATGGCCATTCAAGTGAGGGTTTGATAGATGGCAAAACAAAGGTCTAAGGCTGAAATTGATGAACATATTGCGGCTCTCACGCTCGAAAAAGACGCGCTAAAGAAGCTTAATAAAGGGAAAGAAGAAAGCGTAGAGAGGACTATACGCCAAAAAGAAGTAGATTTAGAATTATTAGAAGTACAGAAAGAGAGAATAATTGTTACAAAGGGCACCGCCGCCGCCCTCGCTGACCAGATTAAGAAGATTGAAGAGCTTAGGCCAGAAGTAAAAGCTCTTAAGGATGAATTAGCCGAAGCCACTAAGCGACAACGAGAACTAGGAAAAGCTGCCGAGGGGCTGGGCAAACAATTAGCGGGCTTAATCCCCATCTTTGGTGGCAATAAAGATATATTGGGTTCGTTCGGTGGGCAACTAGCCCAGGCAGCCAAGAATGCAGATGGCCTTGCAGGGGGATTGGGAGATGTGGGGAAGAGTCTTTTTGCAAATTTAAAACCCCAGCAACTCGCGGCGAATGTCATGGCAGCCTCAGAAGAGCTTATGGCTGCCATGATTATGTCGGCAGTACAACTCAGCATAAGTGTTCAATCTCTTAACGCTGAATTCAACAAAGCCACGGGAGCACAGGGAGCATTTAACGATCAGATGTTCACGTCGTTCAGGGCAACAACTCAGGCTGGCGTGTCATATGCTGAGTTGGCGAACACAACACAGGCTCTTTTTACACAAACTGCCAAATTTACTGATATGTCGAAAGCAACTCAAACTTCTCTCATAGAGACCGCAGCAGTCATGGGAGAACTGGGTGTCGATACCAGCGTGAGCGCTCAAAACTTAAACATCATGACCACCAGCTTGAATATGAATGCAACCCAGGCTGAGGAGACTTCCAGAAGGTTGCTTACAGCAGCCGAGGCCATGGGCGTTGCTCCAGGCGAGATGGCATCGGAGTTTGCAGCGGCTGGTAAACAGTTTGCCTCGTTTGGCGAGAATGCTGTTGATGCATTCATCGAACTTAGGGAGATGGCAAAGAAGACAGGCATAGAGTTACAAAGTCTTTTGAGCATCACAGAGAAATTTACAACTTTTAGCGGGGCGGCTGAACATGTTGGAAGATTAAATGCCATGCTGGGTGGTCCCTTCCTGAATACCATCGATATGGTCAATGCCAGCCTGGAAGATCCCGCAGAAGCCATGCTGATGGTCCGAGATGCCGTCCTTGATGCTGGAATGTCTTTTGACGATATGAGTCCCGCCATGAGAAGGGCGGTTGCAGAAGCGGCTGGCCTTGAGGACGCAGGACAATTGGCATCCCTTATGGCCGGTGATCTGGATTCTTTGGGGCTGGCATCAAAGAAGTCTGCAAAAGATATGGAGGAGCTTAAAAAGGCCACCAAAGTAACTCAGTCACTCGCTGAAGAACTTGAAGCAACGCGGGTAGCGTTTACGGTTGCGTTTGCCCCCATTATTCAGAATGTTATAATACCTTTGTTGGATGGCTTGCAGGGGCTTGCGGAATGGCTTAATACAAATGTTGGCGAGAATGGGGCAGCTACGGTTGCTGTGATTGCTGGGGTGGGCCTGATGGGTATTGCGTTTACGGGCTTAATGATGACGGTAACGGCAGCGATAGCACCTCCGCTGGCCTTGGCTGCCAGCCTGGGGGCTTTGAACACTACATTGGCAGCCGCAGCCGCAGGGGGACTCCCCGCAGCGGCGGGAATCAAAGCAGTTGATAAAGCTGCCAAGCCTGCCGGTCCAAGCTTGCTCTCGTTGGCTGCTTCTGCTCTTATGGTTGGAGTTGGCATAGGGGTGGCTGCATTGGGGGTTGCTTCTTTAGCAACAGCCTTGGGGGAGATTCCTCCCGATAGACTTTTGGGCGTTGCTGTGGGTATTATAGGCTTGGGCGTGGCTTTTGTGGCTTTGGGCGCAGCGTTGATGTTCTTTGCCAATCCG
>Ga0208299_1000064_pt1 | contig 103523 bp, 95 predicted proteins | sample 15_taG_FD_184089 | JGI IMG/M metagenome (GOLD analysis project Ga0208299, IMG submission 184089) | Marine viral communities from the Subarctic Pacific Ocean - 15_ETSP_OMZ_AT15312 metaG (SPAdes) (version 2) | ecosystem: Environmental > Aquatic > Marine > Oceanic | place: Pacific Ocean... | reverse complement strand
TGACATGGCACTGAGTCAAGCTGCCATCGCTGCGAAGGTAGCCGCAACACCGGCCCTTGCGGCATGGAATAAATTAGCTAAAGACACTAAAAACCACTTCACCCCTGGCTCCGATCCCAAACTGGACCAGGACCAGATGGGTGAAGAAGGCGCGGAGGCATCAGTACTGCAGGAAGCTCTCGAAGGCCAGGGAACCGACGAGCCCGGGCAATCTTGCGGTGACGACGGCGCAGCACCTTGTTGCGGTGACGAAGGCGCAACGTGCCTTGTACTTGAAGGAGAACCAGACACGTGGAAACTCCCTCTAGAAAAAACCATGGCGCCCCCTCCCGGAACGACCGAGGCGGGCGACGAGCCCGAGGATCTGCAACCAGAGCAGGGATTAAGCGACCCCGAACAAGCAAAAAAGGACGCCTTTTTGGAAATTTTGGACGAACTACTTGATGCTCAGGAAACGTATATCGCTGCTAAAAATGTTTCTGAAGCTGCCGGCGATGAGCTAGATTCAGTAAGAGATCAATTAGATAATGCTGTAAAAGAGGCAAAAAAGATCGTCAGCGCCGCGCAGTCTCCTTACGCGTTGCCAGCCGTTTGGGCTTCTCTTGTCCCATGTACTATACCGCTCTTGGGCGGCTTATCCCCGCTCGGCGGCCCATCAGGCACTATTCCTGGTATGGTGTATCTTGCTTTAATGTTTTTGGATTTGTATGAAGAAAGACAAGCTCTGGATATGCAACTTTCCGAGGAAGAAGACTGTGATGACCAACTATAAGTTTCATTTTGCACGATTTGTCTTGCGCTACTATTTATGTTTATAAGTTATAGGAATTTTTTGATATGAACGGAATCGGTCCTAAATTGCCACTTTTTCGAGATAATAGTTCTGGAAATTACTCTTTAATAAAATTATACAAAGAGGAAGTAAAACAAAATTTTAAAAATTTGATGTTAACGTCTCAAGGTGAAAGGATGATGATGCCTGATTTTGGTGTTGGTTTGAGACATTTTCTTTTTGAACCAGACCATGGTCTTATAGTCGAAATAAGACAACGCATATATTCACAGGTAAAAAAGTATATGCCTTTTGTTCAAATTAAAAAGATAGAATTTAATCCGGCAAGAAACAATCGTGATAATCCTAATATGTTATCGATTAAAATTGAATATGGAGTACCAAATATGAATTTAAATTCAACTTTAATATTGGTTTAAAAAAGCATTAATTTATAGGAAACAGATATATGGCTAAAGACAGCAAAAAACTTATTAGGTATACAAATCGTGATTTTAATACAATTAAAGAAGGTTTAGTAAACTATACAAAAAGATATTATCCAGATATTTTTAAAGACTTTTCTGAAGCTTCTTTCGGTTCATTAATGTTAGATACTGTTGCTTATGTTGGAGACGTTCTATCCTTTTATTTAGATTACCAAACAAACGAATCTTTTTTAGATACAGCTGTAGAGTATAACAATGTTGTGCGGCTGGGAGAACAAGTTGGTTATAAACAACCGCTTAAGTCAAATTCATTTGGCATCGTCGCTTTGTATATTATAGCCCCCATCGATCCCAATGGTTCAGGACCAGATCTAAATTATTTACCAATTTTAGTGAAAGACACAAAATTTACATCCAAGGCAGGACAAGTCTTTACTTTACTTGATAATGTTGATTTTGCTAATTCTGATAATGAAATCGTTGTTGCCACGAGCGATTCTAACACGGGCGTCGCTAGCTCTTTTGCTATTAAAACTTATGGGAGGGTTGTGTCTGGCGAGATAAAGCAGGAAACTATAAATGTAGGAGATTTTAGAAGATTCTTGACTGTTCCATTGTCAAACCCTAATATAACAGAAATAATTTCTGTGGTCGATGCAGAGGGACATGAATATTTTGAAGTAGGATATCTTTCACAAGATACTGTTTTCAGGACAATAATTAATAAAGATCCTGGTACAAGAGACCGAGTACCAAGCATCCTTGTCGCTACTTCTGTTCCTCGTCGCTTTACTGTTTTTAATCGTGCTACTCAAACACTTCTAAAATTTGGTTATGGGTCTGAATCTTCTTTAAAACTAGATAATATAACTCATCCTTCGAATATCGTGTTAAAAATGCACGGTAGGGATTATGAAACGGATACTTCGTTCGATCCCTCTAAATTATTAGAAACTGATAAATTTGGAGTCGCGCCGGCCAATACTGCTTTAAAAGTCGTTTACAGAACTAATGTGGCTTCAAATGCTAACGCCGCCACAAATTCAATTACTAATTTATTGAGTCCATTATTTATATTTAACGAAGATGCCACCAACCAAGGCAAGATTAATTTTGTTAAAGATAGTTTGGAAGTAACAAACGAGGAACCTGTGACTGGAGATGTGTCTCTTCCCTCCCTTATGGAACTTAAACAGAGAGTCAACGATGTTTTTGCCACACAAAACAGAGCTGTAACAGCAGAAGATTATGAAGCTCTTATTTATAGAATGCCAGCGAAATTTGGAAAAGTAAAAAGAGCAAAGATTATTCGAGATTTAGATTCTTTTAAAAGAAATCTAAACTTGCATCTGCTTACAGAAGATTCAGATCAAAACCTGGTAACCTGCAACCAAGTTCTGAAGAACAACGTTAAAACTTGGCTAAATCATTATAAAATGATAAATGATACTATTGACATACTTGATGCAAGAGTAATCAATATTAGCATAAAATTTATTGCTGTTACCACATATGAACAAGATAAATTTGAAGCTCTTAACGAAGCTATAAAGACGATTCAACGAATGTTTGTTCAAAAGCTTGATATTGGACAGCCAATATACATTACAAAAATTTATGATATGGTAAATGAACTTGATGAAATTGTTGATGTGACAGATGTTCAAGTAGAACATAAATTTGGTGGTTTATATTCTGATTTTTCATATGATATAGAAGAAAACATTTCTGCCGACGGCCGCATATTATATGCGCCTGAAAATGTAGTTTATGAATTAAAATATCCAAATCTTGATATTAAAGGAACTATTAAGTAATGGCAATTAAAAGATATAAAGCGTCAGCAGACAATACTATAACCAATGCCTACAAATTAAATTTAAGCACGCGCGGGACCGGTTCAAACATGGGAGCTTCTGATATTTTAGAAGTGTTCTCAATTTATGGTCAACAAACAACATCTTCGGCTGAATTATCTCGCGTCTTGATACAATTTCCAGTTGATAGTGTAACTTCTGATAGAACAGCTGGTCTGATTCCAGCATCTGGAAGCGTTAATTTCTACTTAAGGATGTTTAACGCAAGACATTCTGAACAACTTCCAAAAAACTTTACTGTAAATGTATTAGCGGTATCATCATCTTGGCAAGAAGGATATGGCTTGGATATGGAGGGCTATACCGACGAAACGAAAGATGGCATTGATGGCTCAAATTGGATAAATGGCACCAATGACTTTGCTTCCGCTACTACTAATTTAGTGCTTCAAGGTGGAGCAAATTTAGCAGCGATGGATGCTCAAACTTTTGTTCTTACTGACGCTAATGGAGTGTCTCAAACTTTTACTTTTGATTTTGACGGCTCTGTCAATTCTGCAGGCACTATTGGTTTTACAGGTGATTCGAATACTACTCAAGCGATTGATTCAATTAAGACTGCAATCAATAATGTATCTGCTCTTGCGATAACAGCTGGAACCGCAGTGGCTGCTGGTGACGCAGATTCGCAGATGACGCTGCCCTTGACGCAAGACAATACGGGCTATAGCGGTAACACTACGGTAGATGTCAGTGGTGTTGCTCATCTTACAGCACAAAATTTCTCTGGAGGGACTGGAAAATGGGTAACAGTTGGCGGCGATTATCATACATCTGCTTACGTTGCTGGCTCAACTATGCCTGGCTATTCTTGTACTTTTAAAAGTGGTGATGAAGATTTATTGCTTGATGTGACGTCAGCAGTGGAAGAGTGGATAGATACAGACGGGCAACCAAATTATGGTTTCGGTGTTTTCTTGACTTCTAATCAGGAAGCATATGCCGCAGCAGCAAGTGGTAGCGTCCTGGCCAATACTTCTGGCCAACGAAAAAGCTTTTATACAAAACGATTTTTTGCAAGATCCAGCGAATTTTTCTTTAAAAGGCCGGCCCTAGAAGCTCGTTGGGATTCTAGAGTTGCAGATGATAGAGGTAATTTTTATTCAAGCAGTTCTATCGCTCCTGCTTCTGATAATTTAAATAATTTATATTTGTACAATTATATTCGTGGAAAACTTAAAGACATACCACATAGTGAGACATTAAAAGTTAAATTATATGAAAGTACAAGTAATACTCCTACAGGCGCCGTATTAAAAACAGCCACGGCGACAAAACAAAGTACAGGAATTTACAAAGCTCAAGTATTTTTAACTTCTTCTTCCTCTTTATTGCATGATGTGTGGTCAGGTAGTATAGGCGGAGAATATAAGACTGGTTCAGTTGCTGTTAAGAACTTTAATGATACTTGTGTATTAACATCTAATGATTATAATCAGTTCACGACAAAAATAACCAACTTGAAACCTTCATATAGCAAAGAAGAACAAGCTAAATTTAGAGTCTTCACCAGACCAAGAAACTTTAGTCCAACAATATATTCCGTTGCTTCTACTGATATTCAAGGAACTACAATTCCTAGTGCCTCTTACGAAATCATTAGAATGGCTGACGGTGAGACTATTTTCAATCATTCAACGGCAAGTTCAAATACCACTTACCATACTTATTTGTCTTATGATAATTCTGGAAGTTATTTTGATTTTGATATGACTTTATTGGAACCTGGCTATATGTATGCTATAAAATTTGCTTATCATTCTTCGGATGGTTGGCGAGAACAGCAAGAAATGTTTAAATTCAGAGTAGAGAGCAATTGAAATATAAAGTTGGGATTGTAACATGGGTATAAAAGATTTATTTGATAAGGGCCATTCGCTAAAGTTTCTTAAGAATAAATCCCAAAATGATTTAGCAAAAGATTTAGAATCTGCAAAGTATATTGATGTTTATTCAACTCGAAGGGACAGATTCTTTCCAGATGTAGACTTCACAACTGCATCTAACTTTGCTCGTTTTGGGCTAGCCGAACTTTATTATGAAAACTCCATTAAAAGGGTGTATCAAACATATCCATATGATGGTTCATTAACAGAAAAAATTGAATGGGAAAATGAGAGTACTTATCTAGATCTTTTCATTTTTGAGCATGAATATCCCAGAACTAACGGGTACATTACATTTAATAGCGGTTCTAGCACTTATACTTCGACTGTATCTGCTTTACAATATTCTAGTAGCGCCCCTCAATATATCTCTTTTTATGGTGGCCCCCATGCAGATCCATCTGGTGATTACAAAAGCGACTTCTCCGCCGGCCCTTCTGGAATAGGAGTATCAAAAGCAAATATATACCATACTGCCAGTCAAAGAACTAATAATTTAGAACTTGACTTGGATAAAGGTGTCACTGTAGAATTTTGGATGAAAAAAGATGGCACTGCTCCGGATGGTTCGCTCGAAACTATATTTGATAATGTTTCTTTAGACGCATCAGGCGCCACAACTGATTATCTCTCTATTAAAACAAGTAACATCCCCGGCCAAGAAAACACCCTGTGGGCCGTCCTTTATACACAAGAGGGGTTTGTTGGGTCTGCGATCCAGGGTAAAATTTTTACTTTAGAAACAGGAGAAAGTATTGCAGACGGAAAGTGGAAACACTATGCTGTCACATTTAAAAATAAAGGATCCGCACCCGTATCCGGCTTACCAATAACTACAGTTAATTTGTATTTAAATGGCGCGCACAAAGATGTCGCTACTCTTAATGCCCCCTATCCTGCTGCTTCGGGTACTATGGTAGCGGCTCTCGGCGCCATGGCCGGCCCCGGCGGCGCCTACCTCAATTCTGGAGAGGGTTGGGGTAACATTGTTTCTGCTTCTTTTGACGAATTTAGATATTGGAAAACAGAAAGGGACGCACAACAAATTGGAAGATATTATAGAACTCAAATAGGCGGCGGCACCAATACTGATAATGAAAAATACGATGATGTAACAAATAAAGTAGATCTTGGCGTTTACTATAAGTTTAATGAGGGCATAGTAGGAGAAACTTCTACTGATTCTGTAATACTAGATTATTCTGGAAGAATTTCTAATGGTAAATTCATAAATTATAACCCTTCCGAGTCAAGAAATACAAATTCTGCTATTATCCTTTCAGAAGCTGCTGAATATGAATTTAAAGATCCAATCATATATCCAGACCACCCAGAAGTTTCTTCTTTCTTAAATAGAAAAATAGCTATTGGAAAAATACACGATCATTTAAATGGTTCATCAATATACAAGTCAGTACCAGGGTGGATTTTAGAAGAAGACGAATCTGAATCGGGACATTTAAGGTTTTTAACACAAATCATCGCGAGTTACTTTGACAACTTATATCTTCAGATGGAAAGTCTTCCGAGGTTGAGAGATATAAACTATCCTTATGATAACAATTACGAAAAACCTCTGCCTTTTGCTAGCTATTTGTTGAGTTCGCGCGGATTTGACACGCCAGAATTATTTGCTGATGCTTCAATATTATCAAAATACCTTCAAAGAGGAGAGAAAAAACTTTATGAGAATAAGCTTTATGAAGTAAAAGATACAATATACCAAAACATATATAATAATTTAGCATATATTCAAAAATCAAAAGGCACTATAAAATCTTTAAGAAATCTCCTTAGATGTTACGGCGTTGATGAAGAATTAATTAAAATAAATATTTATGCGACTAACGATACATATGAGTTAAAAGACACCTATTCTCATACTTCTATAAAAAAGAAATTTCTTGATTTCGATGATCTAGAAAATCGATTTGACTCCTCAAACAAGACAACGTATTCTGGATCTTTTACCGCAACTGCTTATCAGTATTACGATTCTTCCGATTCCAATTCGTTATCTTTTATACCTGGTATTCTTGGCACATACGCTTCCGGCGCCGCCATGACAGTTGAAGCAGAAGTCATGTTCCCAAAAAGATCGTTAGCTGGTGATCCAAATTATCAGATGTTCCCATCTTTGACTTCTTCTATTGTGGGGATGGATGCCGTATACGACTCAAATACAGATTTAACGTATCACACAGATAATACAACTAATTTTAATATTGTTGCGATTAAAGGAAACAATGATAGGAGAAACGTTAGCTTCGCCTTAGTGGCTGATGGTGTTTCACCAATAATAGCTACATTGAAATCAGATTCCTATATGGAAGTATATGATAACCAAAAATGGAATTTGGCATTTAGACTTAGACCAACGAAATACCCTATTGCAAGTTTCGTGGACGAAAGCTTAGAAGAAGAAAACATAGCTTATACATATGAATTTTATGGGGTTAATTATTTATCTAATATTTTACAGAATGAATTTGTTATAACCGGGACTATGAGTGAAACAGACGCAGGAAAATTTTTTGGGTTCCCAAAGAGACTTTACGCAGGCTCTAAAAGAGAAAACTTTACAGGAAGTATATCAAGATATTCAGATGTAAAAGTATCCTCTGTTAGATTTTGGTTTGATTATTTGCCTAATGAAACAATTCGTGCTCATGCAAGAGATGCTAATATATATGGTACATTACATCCTTATAAAAATAGTAATTTTGCTGCCAGCCACGTAGAATTATTTGATGATTTTATTCCACAAATAGAGACTTTAGCTTTAAACTGGACTTTGGACAATGTAACTGGTTCAAATGCCAGTGGACAATTTTTAATTGAAGATTTCGCTTCAGGCTCAGCTTATGATAAGAGTATATCAAGATATGGTTGGGTTAGTGATGTGGCAAAACACAACTATTCTGGCCGCGCCGACTTCTTTCTTAGGGATCCCAATTATGCAGATCAAGCTATAGACGTCGAATTTGTACAAGCTGCCAAACAAAAGCTTCCGGAGACGGTTAATAGTGATGATTTTATTAAAATTCTATCACAACAAGATGAAGTAGTCTTTACACGAGATACAACTTATGTTCAGCACCTTATTTCTATTGAAAAGAGTATGTATCAAATCATTTCTGAAGAAATGATAAGGTTTTTTGCAACAATTGTCGATTTTAACAATCTTATTGGAGATCCTGTCAACCGCTATCGATCAGATTATAAGCGCATGGAGAAATTATCTGATTTATTCTTTGAAAAAGTAGAAAATACACCAGATTTGGATAAATTCATTGAATATTATAAATGGGTTGATGAAGCTGTTACTTTAATGATAGCACAATTAATGCCTGCTTCTTCTAATTCTGTAGAACTTCTCAGAAACATGGTTGAAAGTCATATACTAGAAAGAAATAAATATATGACTAAATTTCCAACTCTAGATACGGAAGTTAAATTTCCAATTTCTTCTTTGGTGGGGATTAACGAGATTTTATATAATTGGAAATTTGGGCATGCCCCCTTACCTGAATCTCCGCTAGCACAGAACAGAAATCATCTTTGGTGGAAAGAGAGAGCAGAAAGAAGTGTTTTAGAAATATCTTCTAGTGTCGATAATGTAAACGATAATAAAGATATCTTATTAAAAAGAATTATTACTGAATTAGATGCTAAAGGCCCGACACTAAAAACAATTGGTAAAGCTCAATACGAGGGTTCTCAATATAAACCACGTCGTCTTTCTGTTCCTGTTCATCTAGATAAGAAGATCTCACTTGAACTTAAGGGAGGATCAAATCCAAAAAATAATAATATACATGATTATTACAAAGGCGTTATTAAGTGGGCAAGTGACAATGACTACATTTGGATCGATCGAGATCATGAAATTAAAGAAATTGATATTATCGATAAGGAAATTCCTGATGAATCAAATAAAAAGCAGTATACAGTAAAAGCTTTTACAATGACAGCAGAGGAAACTGTTAATTCAAACGCAGAAGGCACAGGTCTTAACGATATAAAATATTCTGATGCGAAGAGCACGCTACTACTGCCTTTTAACATGTATTCTTCTTCTATAGATACTGGATACATGTCAGGCCATAAAGACATCATACCAGTTGATTTTACAAATGTTCATCATGATGAATATGGCGTTAAACCAGAAGTCCCCATGCAGGGTCCATTTACTGAAAAATATGTTGGTGGTATGCAATATCGGCATGCTGATATAAATCGATATGACCCTATTGTTAATTCTGCTAATAATAACAAATTAGACCATGAGTTAACGAGGCCTGAGGGCTGGGAGTTGGAGTTCTTTGGTAATTTATCAAGTACTAGTTACGCTTTATATGAGCAATTTGAACAGGTCGACGTTGCTCTTACCAACGATTTCACCATTCTTAGTCCGTCTGGCATACCTGATGATCCTAGTATGGAAGACAATTGGCAAACAGGTACTGGAGTAGGTTCTGAGTATGGTTGGTCTCTCACTAATACTTCCACTCCATCTGTTGGGACAGGCCCAGATGTACTTGATCAAGCTGGTACTGGCTATGCTTTCTGTAACGTAACTTGGGCTTCTGTAGGACAGACTTTTGGATTAGTTACTCCACTAATTGATCTTCTCCAACTTGATTCTGGCGATATTACTTTTCGTTTTAAGTACCACATGTATGGTATTCATATGGGCTACTTAAAAGTTCAACATTCACAAGATTCTACTTTTCAAACAGGAGTTACCGATATACCGCTAGTATGGGATTGGCTAGGTGCCAGTCCATTTACTAGTACCAGTATTATAGGTCAGCAGCAGACTTCTGGTGTGGATGATTGGAGGTGGGCGAATACTAGTGATCTTGCAACTTCTTTGGGTAAAGAAGTTTTAGGTACAAGATTTTATTTAAGATTTCTTTATACTGCCGGAATAACTCATCTTGGGGATTGCGCAATTGATCGAGTGATTGTACTAATTCCCTCCGGTGTACAACAAAATAGTGTTAGATTAATAGATGCGATGCATGATAATCATCACAGACCAAGAGCTATATATACTCGTGAAGAATATGCAAAACGTCCACTAAACATACGCAATATTCAAATGACAGCCTCTTCACCAACGAAAGCAGGTAATTATCTTGATAGATATGAATATATTAGCACGGTAAGCCCAGAAGCAAATGACCCCTGGTTCGTTAAACACGTTGACGAGATTACTAGTATCACAGCAGAGATATTAGGAATTGGTACTGGTAGTATTGAAGAAGTTTTGTCTATACCTCCCGGTACAGTTAGAACTGAATTGAAACGTATTGATTACAACTGTCTTAATAAAGATTATATATCTGGATCTGTAAAAAATAGAACGAGATTTAAAAACAAATTCAGTTCTCCAGGTGGTTTTGAAGTTATGTCACGTGGCTTTCGAGATCCAGCCCACGAAACTTATTCTGTTTACAATGCAATGCCGTGGAGAAATAATTGGGGTAGAAAAGTTCTCAGTACCCAACTTCAAGCACACATGGGCCAGTTTGGTGTAAGTACCCATGGCCCAAGTACTGTTTTTGCAAGAGTATACGGATCAGAAGTGTCCGGCGCAATAAACTCATCTAATTACCAAGTTGAAGGCGACGCGTCAAAACATAAATATCACAGGAACAATCTCGAAAGACCTTCTGAAGTACCTATTTCAGTACCCTTATCTGAAAATAAAGCTGCTTCCTTCAACGGAACGGATAGTTACCTTCAAGTTAACGATTCTGATTCACTTTCTTTTGCCGTCGCAGCTGCCGCTGGCACACCTGCTACGTCAACTCTTGCTATCGCTGGCAACTGGCCTGCTGACATAACAGGGGTCTCTGCCCAGGCGATTCTTGAGGTCGCCGGCGATTGGCCGGCCAATATCCCCGGCGCGGCAGCTACAACGACAGACACTTTCAAAATTCCGGCTTATCCACAGGCATATTTCACGGGCGCCACTGGCTGGCTAGCCCGCCTGGATACTGAATGGTTCACTCTACAGGACCACGCCGACCGCCAAGTAAAATTCACGTTTGACAATACTGATGATGTTATAACTGAGGATACTGCAGTTACTCCTGTAAATATAAGTGTGGGTATTAGAGATCAGAATAATCCATATTTGTTAGCTTCTGCAATTGTTGGCGCGATAGAATTTGCGCAAACTCAGCATCATATTGACATATTGGTTCAAAATCCACATCCCGGATCCGGCGACCCAGGTTTAGAACAAACAATTGTTCTTACGCAAGGTCAGCTAGGTGTTATTGGAAATGGAAATCCTATTGCAGCTCTCAGCGCACTCGATGCTGTTGAGGATGCTGACACCCTTACTTTACTTGGTTCTATAAACTTCACAGGTGGAGAGGACGCAATCATACAGCCGCTAGGATTACAATTCGAAACCTTCACTTTAACTGACGGTGCACCAGTTTCACCTAGCACATTTAAATTTTCTTTTGATATCACCGCGGCCCTCATCACCTACACCCACAACGCCATCACCGGTCAGGGATTTGTAGTTATACCAGCTCTCAATATCACTACTCCACAGGAGTTAGCAGTCGCAATAGAAGAAGCTATTAATTATATGCAGAGTACCCCCCAGCTTCTGTCCACTACTGCTGTGGCTGGTCTCTCTGGCGATCCCACCGCCCCACCCGGAAGCTGGGCGCTTATTCTCACACAAGACCACGAGGGCCCGCAAGGGAATACAGCCGTCGAGACAACCTACACAGCCCCTTGGCTCATCGAGGTCTTTTACGGCACCACAGCCACGTTGAGTTTTTCTACAAATAACTTTTTCAACGGCGTCGATGAAGTTAATCAACCGGTAGGATTAGATGATGAATACTTCATTTTACAGGATGTCGCAGGCCAACAAGTAAAATTTACGTTTGATACCTCCTTGGGCATATCTACTTATGATGACACTGTTACCCCTATCAACTATATTATAGCTGCTAGCGAAGCAGTAATCATCGATCCCTTCGACCTTGCAGAGATGATTGAAGCAGCTATTAACGGTGCTAGTTCCAATAACCATATTGATATTACATCTGGAAGTCCTCCTTTTGTTGGAAGCTTGCTAGATCAAACGCTTCTTCTTACACAGGGTACAAATGGCGATGCTGGTAATGTAGTAATGACATCAAAGCAGGACCATGATGTCGTGGGTTTGAATTTCGTGCCGAAGGGAACCGTTACGTTGCCGAACTTTACTGGCGGCACTGACGACATTGTGGCTGCAGATCTTCCATTTTCTATTAGCGCTTGGGTTAAAATGACTGATGCAACTAACTTTCCTATTTTTGAAAAAGTTGACCACAGCGCTGCAGCTTACGAATATAGATTTGAAGTCACTGACGCTGATAAATTGTCATTGACAGTTTATGATCAAACTAGTTCTAAATACGAACAAGAATTCTCCACCACCGCCGCCATCGCTACGATCGAGGGAGCGTGGGCCCACGTAGCCGCTACAGCCAACGCAGCTGTCGGCGCTAAAACTATTAAATTATATATAAATGGCCAGCAAGTTTCATCTATTCATGCCGAGTCAACAGGCGCAAATGATTACGCTACTATGCACAATACCTCTGCACCTGTTAACATTGGCAAGGAGGACGACTCTACTGATAAGTTTGCTGACGGTGCTATAGACGAGGTAAGTTTGTGGAAAACCGAGCTAACAGCAGCAGAAGTTTTAGAATTATACAATGGGCATTCATGTGTCGGGATTGTCTCGGACCATCAACCCGGCCCTGGAGATCTTGAAGAACATTCTCAGTATAGTAACTTAGTATCTTGGTGGAAGATGGGAGATATCGGTGATATATTAACAGCCAACGGCGCCCTTATAATAACCTCTGTTGACCGAAAAAGCTCGAATAGCACAAATGTAGGACCAGGAGGCTCATACCCCCAAGTAATATCTGGTCCCGACTCTGCATCCGGACTCTGCCTGGGGACAACGCAAATGTATGATAACGCTTTTATCTCACATATGATACCAAGAACAGATAAACAATATGCATGGATAACAGGATCAATAATTTAGGGTATAATCTAATTATATGACAGGAAAGAGGTAAAAAATGGCAACGACTGGATCATTAAATTTTTTGAGCGCAAGTGAAGTTGGAACACACAATAGCACTGGAACTAGCATTAGGTTTTATTCGGCTCTCGGAGCCGGCGAGCAACATATTGTTTTTAACGATTTTGTTGGCTTGAATACAAATATTTATGAGCCAGTCACATCCAGCGAGAATTATTTAGGATATCCAAACACCACTAATGACCCATCCCAGGATGGAGTGTCCGGATTTTCGTGGAAAAATGACTATTTGGGAGGCCTCCAGGAATCGCCAATACGAGATGCCGTTGCGATAATTGATAATGCTGATTACGCGTATATTCTAAATGGTCTTATACATCATCGTAACGGCCCCTATAGTTGGCCAACATGGAAACAATATCGAGGCTGGCAACACCCTGTTGCAAAAGATCAAAGATTGCACAATACGATGTCGATTGACACGAGGAATCCCAAACACATTGTTAAATCGATCAATATGGACAATTATGGTCCCGAAGGACCACCAGGTTATCACACCACAGCCTGGTCTGGCAGTGTGTCCATCCAAAATTTAAAACAATTTTATGAGCCATCAGTTATATCAAAATACAAGCCTTTTATCTATGATGTTCCAACTGATATTATTGGTGGACAACGTATATATGTTCGTGCAAGACAAAGTATGTTTAATCAAATGACTTATTTTTCTAATGATAAGTTAAATGATACTTTAAAACTTTCCAATGCAGATCCCAGAGCGAGATCTCGCCATACTAGAAATAAACAAGAAGTATATTCTCTATTCTATGCTGCTAGAAATCCCGGGGATTATAAGCCTAGTGCCGTTGATTATGTATTCCATGAAACGATTTATCCACGTGGTATTAATGCTTATCGTAAATTTAAATTAGAAAAACCAAATTATGAAGAAGTTGCTGGTTATGGCACTGACGGATATGACCGGAATCATGGTTCAACAAGAAGTTACTGGCGAGATATCCAATATTCAACCGCTTCTTCCTCACGATTTCGAACGATAGAACAAGCTTTAAACACACAAGATATTACACAAAGTATGATCTACACTCCTCAACTGGACACTCTTACGGGCATCTACGGCCATTGGGTACAACATGCATATGATTTCGACGCCATCATCGGCCAAATGGGCACCGGTCCACTCGACACCTGGTTTGGATCGTATTTAAAGTATCTTCCCAATGGCATTATAACAAATCAATCTTCTTCGATGGTCGTCGACGTGATCCACGACGATCTATTCCCTGGCGACCCATCGGAAATTTCCCCCGACGAGGCGACCACGGCCCGAAGCACTTCGATCGAAGAACTTAAAGGCTATATTCAATTAGATTCATATCAACCATATCAGATTAATCTTAATAGTATGTGGCCATTGGATGCTATCCCATATGGCATGGCTCCCTCGGGAATTATTATTCCACACGTCAAGGGCAGCTCGGACCCGCCCGTCGACCCCGCCGCGGCGATTACTAAATATGATTACTTTACCCCGGGCAACGACGGCACACAAATTGGTCTTACACCACATGCACAATGGAGGAATTCTTGTATTACAGGCGCCTTACAAGAACAAATGGTTTGCGCGTCCCTTCCTTCAAACGCTTCTTATAAGAGTTCAAGTTTCAGTGATATAGGGACCATAATCAACGGGTTCTCGTACGCTTTATCCGGCCAGACCTTCCATATTCCACCCACGTGGGTAACCAGATCTGCTGGAGAATTAGCATACAGCACCAAACCAACAATATTCTTTTATAGACACGTGCCGTCTCGCCATCTATTCGAGGCGGCAACGCCGGCCGCTTATGATAGCTTTACCGGCGATGGCCCAATAGGTTATACTGCTGCAACAGCTTCAATGCAATATTTACGTCATACATATCCATATCAATCGCCATGGTGGGTAACTAATTTGGTTATTGGTCGAAATCCAATGTACGATACTTACAATGATTTCATTGGTAATGATATTAAATATATTGCCCGCGATTACACGATTTTACCCGAATTCAGGATATCTGAGCATTATGATCATTACGACAACTTTATAAAAACTTATGAAGAAGCAAAAGATACTAGAATATTTGTTGAGCACGAATCTTATGTTCAATCTTTAGGCGCGAAAGCTATAAAAATTAAAAGAAATTTTGGTGTTCCAACCAGCACATCCGATCCAAAGGCCGGATATATTTCGCATAAGTTAAGCTTTTTAACACTACACGGCGCCGAGATAACTTCTAGTTCACCCGTAGACGATTTAGAACAGGCCGACCATACAACAAATCGTTATGAATACGATGATATTTATGGTGTAGAAAGACTTAGCGATAATACGAATACTTCTAAACATTATAGAAATGTTAGTGGAAGTGTAATTTTTAATCAGAAATTTGTGCATACAGATGATCTCAGAAACTTTACTTATTTAATGCATGAAAAGGGATTTAGACAAAATACGGTACCTAAAGAAATCTCTTTTGAGTGTGATGGCATCAAAAAATTGTTGCCATACGAAGGTTTTTACCCAATGGCAAGAACTGTTCAGATCGGTTCTTATTTTAAAAAAGCTTTTGAAGACCATATAGAGGAAGGATATTCATTTAAGAATACCGTTACTAATGTAGCTCATTATACAATCCCCGCCACCCCCGCCTATAGTGTACATTCAACAATTAATGATAACGGCGAACCTACAGCACAAGAATCAGGTTCTAAAGGGCAAGCAATGATGCAGGCTTTGTTAGAACCTTTCTTTGCTCCTGGCTTGTTATATAATTCAATTAAATCCGGTATTGCTGTCGATTATCCTGTATACCTGAAATCACCGCCGGAGTATTATAACAGTTGTATGAGTGCCTCTCACGCTATAGCTCTTAACGAGAACATGCTCACCCACTTCGTCGAGTTCGGCACACCCGACGTCTACGGCGAATTCGGCGCCGGTATTGATTTGACTCTTTCAACTGGCTCTTTTGGTCATGGTGGATATCACATGATGGGTGTTGCAAATGCCATGCCAGCCTATCTTAAAAACAGACCAGATTATAGAATGCCATTTGAGGCACTTTACGATTTGAGCAAATTAGCTAAACTTCATTTTACTGATAACGAGAGAAATCCATATGCAAATTATTTAGTTTCTGATTTTTTGTGGGGTTCTGGAAGTGTCATGGCAGCCGGCGGCTCTTCGGATTGGCTCGGTACCGCCGCCAACTACAATATCTCTGCTTCTGCGCACGGCTCAGCTTCCCTCGATTATCAACCAAATGTTCGACTTAAAAATGATCCCACAACGATTGATAATTCAATTTTAAGATTATATGAAAGCGCTATTAATAACTATCTTTCAGAAACTATGGAATTTTTCTTAGCGCCACAAGATGAGGCATTAAACATAAAATTTCCTATTATTATGTCCAAGCCACAGCGTTTTCTGAATGTGGCACCCAAGGGCAAGAAATTTCAGATGGATTTGAGATTGGAAATGGGCGTTGACCAGGTAATGTGCGAGGGCCCAAGAAAGAGCAACTTTATTTATTCTGGCAGCATACCGTTTGGCGAGGGCCCCCTTTCGTCTAGTTTACGTGGATATTTATATGGACCACCAATTGAAGTCATCCCAGAACTTCCCTCCAACCTGTCTGCGCTGGCCGGCGCACTCGTTGGAAGAAAAGACGGTCTGGGCTATCATATGCCAACAGATTTCCATTCAGCATATGCTGCCAATCTAAGCGATCCAGCTTACCAAGCTTGGACACCCCCTTACTTTTATGGGAGCAGTCGTATTATACTTAGTGTCAACGGAGGCCGCAGCGCTCTTCCGATTGCTGAAGCTTTTGAAGAAATTGTAACGAGTTCTTTTTATCGTGCACAATATGACATAACCGGCGGCCTTACACCAAAACTTCCTTCAATCGCTTCTACCGCTCTTGCCTCTTTCACAAGAATGAAAATTGATGCTAGCATCGATATTTTTAATGAATTAATAAATGTTAGTCAGCCCCCTGCGCCACAGGAAGACGTCCTCGCCGGCTTCTTGGGGGGCTTCGGCGCAGGCAGCCAGCAGGATCCCATAAAAATATGGTATGCAATGCCAAAGTGGGTCTGTCCGGTACTTGATTTTTCATCTTCCTATACTGCACACTATGAAACTATTGGGTATACAGATGAAAATGTGCGCAAACTCGGATTAAACCTAGTATCTAATCCATATCATAGTGAAAAAACAGGCAGATCAATGTGGGGAGGATATGGAACAGATCCTTACGATCCAATTATAAAATTAGCTACCTGGGCTGAACGGCCAGGGTACAAGGCTGAAAAAGGTATCTATTTTTCAATTGCAGACAGTTTCCCAAACTTAGAAGAAGAACCTGTATCCTCGCCAACTGATCTTATTCCAGGTGATTTTTCAGAACCAGGTTCAATTTTCTTAAAAAAATCACAGATGACAACATCTGGTAGTATGACAGGTTCTTTATCTTATAGATTAGGTATAGAAAATGTACCTAAGAAGTTTGAAATAGGTAAAATGGCCAATCAAAAAGATATACATGAGGCTATAGCTATTATTCCTTATTTTGAAGAACCAGTCAGTCTAAATTTCATCTATACCACGTCGGCAGATCCAGCTCCACTGGACGGCGATATGAGAATGCTTGAGGATGTCTTCACTACGAGACAAATAATACCAGGTAAGCATTTCTTGGGAATTCATAGCTTGACTTTTGAAAATATTTTGAGTGCTATATTGACTGAAAAATATTATAAAAGAGATTCATTAAATTATGAACAATTGACAAAACATTGGCTTACACATAAAGAAGACAATCAATCCACGCTCCAGAACGCTATGAACTGTGATGTCGGAAAGATGATTACATCGCTGATAGGGCATACTGATATTCCGGGATCCCGAGGATTTCAACTCCCTCCAGAATTTGATTTTATTCATAATAAAGATATCAAACCTTTTCAAATGATTGTTGTGCCTTTTTCACATCAACTGAACAAACAAGATTTAATTAATATATATCAAGGCATAATGCCGGATATTAGTCTCCGCGCCGAAAAAATATTTCGTAATTTAACAGTTCACCCAGGGCCCGATTATGCTGTAGATGATCCTAATTTAATACCTAGTTATGCGAGACCAATAACCTCCATCATCGGCGCTACACCTCCGATACAAACACTAGCAACTTTTAATTTGGCAAATTTTCTTTCACCATTGCCTTTGGTCAGCGAGCTAAGAAGTATAATCGAAAAGGACCTTTCAATTCCTGCAAAAGGACCGGTTTCTGCAACAAGTCCAACAGGGTTTACAACTACAAAAGAATATTATGAAAAAATGAAATTTATGGTTTTTAAAATTAAACAGCGCGCCGTTTCTAATTATAAGAGATACAAAGATAGAAGTGTAGTTACTATGGCAGAAAATAGAGCACAGAACCCCTCAGCGCGAGCAGCGGGATTCCGGATAGATAATTTAAGCCCATCTTCGGATATATTTGCTAATGAAGTTTATGGAATAAATTGGCCATATGATAATTTTTCTTTAATAGAGGCAGCTAAAATGGATATAAAAATAAAGGTTGTTAAATAGTGGAATTTTTTGATAAAAAACAAGATGTTATAGATTTACAATTAACTCAATTTGGTCGATATCTTCTATCTCTTGGTAAATTTAAGCCCGTTTTTTATTCTTTCCATGATGATGACATACTTTATAATGTAGAAGATGCGGGACTAACTGAACTACAAAATAGTTCAGAACCTCGAATAAAAGAAACTCCAACACTACAGCCTCAAATTTCATTTTCTTCATTGGACAAACAATTTGAGAATGCTTATGAAAAAATTCTCTTAGGAAAAGAAAAGCCGGGTTCTCAAGCCTTACAACCAACTGCAATAAGAAATTATATGTTTTCTACTCCAATTGGAACCAGTGATATAAACTCTGATTATGCACCTGCATGGGGTTTACAATTTTTACAAGGTCAAATGAGCGGATCGACAAGTTATATAGATTTAGTAGGAAAATCAGGAGGAAAAAATACTTTAAAAATTTCGCAGCTTGAAACTGAGGTAGTGGTTGAGATAACAGATATCGATGAAGCAGTAGGCGATTCAGGGGAAGACTTCTTATCAGATTTCGCTGTCTTAACAAGTGAAGAGGACATGACAATTTTGTTAAAGGTTGCTGAGGACAATGCGCCTTTTCAAAAGAAAAATTTTGATATTGAGGTTTATGAGATTATTGAAGAAGTCGCAGAGGGCGTTACTATAGAAACTTTAAGACCATTATATTTCACTGCAAAACAACATCATGAATTATCAGAATTTGGTTTTATTAACGAATCTATGCCCGATTTTGATGTTACACATATACAACATTATTTTGATTTGTTAATAGATGATGAAATTGATGATGAAATATTATGTAAATATGATCCTGTTCAAACAAAGAAAGGTGTTTTTGCAGACAGAAGAACAAAGATCTGTCAAGATGTTCTTAACGAAGAAGAGAAGAAAGTATTTGATATTTATGAAGATGAATCAGATTACCCCGGTGAGGTCTGTTAGATATGGCAAATGAATGCAACATAATGGACACGGTCGTCGGTGATTTACTACCTCATATATATTGTAAGAAAGTAATACTAGAAAACCATTCAACGGATCCAGAAAACATGTCTAAAGCAACTCTCTTGCTGGAACTATATGAGGAAAGGGAAAAATTAAACAATGCAGGTTGGTTAACTAGTGCGTCAACCGGTGGTTTCGTGATCAAACCCGGCGAAGACGCGCGCCCTCAAAATATTTTAGATTCACTTTATATCCAGTATCACGTAATCACAGAAAGTTCTAACCTTGAAAAATTAAAACCTGGCAATGATCCAGAATACAAGAATTCGGGCAATGTTTACGTTATAAAACGAAAATATCCTGAAAAGGGTTATCACGAGGTCCTCTCTCCAACTCCTGCTTTTTCAGGAAATCTTCAAATTTCGACATCTTCTTTGCTAGGTGATTTTAAAAAAAGTGATGTTTCCTCTTTTGGGAAAATGAGAGAAGAATATAAAAATGGAAAATGGTATTATGTTATTCCATATGAACTTTCGATTCCTTTTTCTACAACTACACATAATCTAGGGATCGTTTTCTACAGCTATTTGAATTTGAAAACCCTTTTCCCAGATACATCCACGTGGGAGCCGGCGCCCAGCCCGGGCTCATATGACAGTGACCCATATATTCAAAGTTTAAATTTAGAAGGAACAGTTAACACAGAAGTTATACTTGAAGGCGGTAGTTTAGCCAAAACAAGAGAAGCCTTCATAGCCCCTGGAGGGCTTCTTTGGGAAGGATCTGCTCACTATCATGGACTAGACAATCCAGGCCCTGGAGCCTATAAAGGATGGATGGTTGGAAGTGAACACAGATATGCAGCGGATCAGCCTAAGTTACAACTTTTGGAAGTACCAAATACCAAAATTTCAGATTTCAGAGATTCTTCTATAATAATGCCGGGTGGTAAAGAAGATCCTATAGTAGGTGCTGGTCCAAATTATAAAAAAGCGGAAGGAATTATCAATGGTATTTTAAGCCCCTTTCAAAAAGAAAAGAAAAGAGATTTTATTTTTGATAATGATGACGAATATTCAAAATTATATTTATCAAGGGATAAAAAAAATAATGCTCATGGTTTGTTTTTTATTAATTTTAAAAATTTATTACAAAATAATTCTTCTCTGTACTCCATCTTGGGTTCAGATTACCAACAATTTGGCCTAGGCGATGAAGGAGAGGTGCTAAGAGAAATTTTACAAGAGTCTAAGATACTTGAAATGAAATTATATCGCGATCGCGTCCTCCCGGTTAATTTAACTCAACCATATAAAAAGTTTATGAATGGTAAAATATACGAAGAACCATCTCGATTAATTGGAAGAATGTATGATGTAAATGGTTACAAAACATCAAGAGCGAGTTATAAAGCTGGTCAAACATTTATTAAAGAAACAAACTTGTCTCCCCGGGCCGAATCTTATGTAAATAGATATTTTGTATTTTCTGATTATGAAGTCGGTTCATATGATGCTGGTTTATATCGTTATCGTGTTGAGATAAGTTTTATTGATGGAACTTTTGCTTTTGTCAATAAACTTTTAAATGAATTGAAAAAAATTAAGCTTGAGATAGAACAATATTATGAATTTGCGATATCTGGCAGAAAAACTAATAAAGATTTTTCGTATAAAATGAGTTATTCTTCTGAGAGCGCTACAAAAGTTCATTTTAAACCTTATTATGATGACGCATATAAGTCTTTTAACGATGAATTTCTTGTTGACGCGACATATAATTTTGCTACAAAATTAAATACAACACCAATATGGACCCGCGCCTCTCGATGGCTATTAAAAACATATATGTACTTTGTAGATCGCCCGTCTGATCCACACGAAGCCATGAACTGGGGCGTAAATTTAAATGATTGGTATAACAACATGGTCAGTATGTTAAATCCTACAAGCGGTTCACCAGCTGGTATTGATTTTTGTATAAAAATGTTAGATACAATGGTAACAAAAATTGAAAGCATAATTGGTGCAACAAAAACAGAAAAAAATAGTAATAATTTAAATAATACAAGCTCAGGATCCGACCAATCATATCTGCCTATTGAAGCTTATGGGCATAAAGCTACTACAAGCAAAAATATAATATATGAAGAACATTCATATGATAATGTTACAGAGATTTTTGATGCAACGATACATGAAGGTGTCTACGCAGATTACCTTTCAGTAGGAGCAGGTTTTACTTCTGTTGGCTCTGGGTTAAGGGGGATAACTCCGGAGTACTATCAAAGAAGAATTCTTCTTGAAACTGCAAAATTTTTCTCCCTCGGGAGAAAGTCCCTTGAAGATCTCAACACGCCTGTACCAGGAGATGGCAATTTAATAAATCAAGCTTTTGGGTATTTGACCCCATCCGCAATCAAAATATCTGATTCTGCAAAAACGAATAAAACATTTAATTTTACACAAGAATCTTTTACCAATTCTGCTTATACTACATTTAGCACACCTAAATATTATTCTGGCGATGCTTTACTTTCGCCTGGATATTCAAATTATCAAAATTATGATAGTATGTTGATTAGTTTAATAAATTATAAATCAGATAGAAAGAATAATAGAAATATTGATTTAGCAACACCACCAATTCTTTTGTCCGACAAGCCTTCTTTACAGGAAAAAAAGTCTTTGAGAAGAGAGAGTGTCAGCAGAAAACTTTTGGAAGAAATGAGTATAACTTTGCATGATATCAAAAAACACGATAGTTTTTTTGATCCACGAAAACCAATATCAGAAGATACAGATGATAGTTTAGAATTCCCCTTGGAAAAGAAAAACTTTTCAGAAGCTTTAGGCCTAACTTTCACCTACCTTAAAGAACTTCTTGCAAATAAAAATCAAAAATACGTAAAAGTTCCGGCGGGTGTCTACAGCTATGGACCTTATAATATAGATCTGCCAAATAATTTTAAAACATGGGGTCTTCATCAATGGGATACCATTTACGCGAACAAATCACCCTCTGGCGCCATAAAAACTTTATTTTCAAATCCAAAAGATCAAAAATTTAATGCTTTTAAATTTTTTAATTTTAATATGACGGCTCGTATTGAAGTTTTCACTGGCACTGCTGGACATCCTTTAAAAGATCTGTGGCAAGTGTGCAACCCGGCGCATATAACATCGCTTGGTGAATCTGATGTATTATTTTGTAGAATAAAATATTACGATATTAAATTGCTTGGTGGATTAGATATGCCAATAGCTGATGAATATTTTATGATACACCATGGCGCTGCATTATCCGCTCCACCACAATCCTTAGCAGAAAAAATAATTACGTTGTCATCCGTTGTGGCTGCACCGACCACGGATTCTTCTAATAGCAGCTTCTTAATCCAGCAGGCTAATATAAAGCTAAAGGGAGTAGGGACAACTTTAGCGAAGGGGGTCCTTCCTGAATCCTATACATCAGATTCTATTGTTTCTCAAGATGTTACCCCCGGCCCAGGAGGCTCTGACGCTGGAGGCGGAGACATGTCTGGCGGCAGTTACTGATGGCATGTTTATTTATAAATATAGAGAGCAAATATTATGGCTGACTTTGAATTAGTAGGAAAAAAGAAAAAAGTGATAGACCATGCTTCTTATGGGCGCAGATCTGCCGCGGCTGCCGATTCTTTTCCGTTGCCAGACGATAAAGGCAGAATAGTATTTTTGGAGAAAGGTACCACTACGGGCCCCGACGCCCCTTCCCCTGATCTTCGTAAAGATATCTTAAGAATGGCTTTGGGTAAGAGCTGGATTGTTTCTAATGATGGAGAACTAATAAATACCTGGGCGCCGAAGCCGAAAATTTGGTATGGCCAAGAGCTATATATAGAGTGTAATTTTCCTCCTGAAAGCACGAGTGATTTATCAGGCGACCCGGTGGGGCATACTTCTACTAAACTTCCAAGAGGTGCCGTCCCGCCTATCGCCTATCAGAGTGATATGGTAACAGAACAAAAGATTGTTATAGCCTGTGATTTACCAAAGGACCAAAGTGAATACGTGGAACATCCTGAACGTGCCCCGACTCTAGAAAAGTGGATGTTTTTAATGAAAGCAGGTCTTTATGATACTGACGGCGTGATACTACAGCCAATCGTATCCAACCCGAACCATACATTTTCTGATTTATATCATGAAACATTTTTGCCTTTTACCAAAAAAGAACTGGCCTCAAAACAGCCATCGGGCAAAGCTTTTTTTGCAGATGTAAGAACATTTTATAATGAGAGAGTTGGGTCAAGTTCTCGTACTGGCGGCAGAAATATGAGTTTTGAGAACAAGATAAAATCCGTTGGTTTTAACAATTCGATTCCTTCTGTATACGGTTTTTTGGATATAATGTACGATGAACTTGATTTAGATAAAATATATCAAGAGCTCTCTGGATCCAACGATATGAGCCCTTCTCTAGTCAGCCGTCCCTTTAGTGTACTTACCACTTATTACGGAAAAATTAATAAAGAAACAATACAAAAATTTACAAATATAAATTACAAAAGAGATGATGTTACTGCTTTTTACGAAGATTACTTTGATGAGTGGGCTGAGGAAGTATCTCCCGCAGTTACTTGGTTAGAGTTACTTGGGTTGACACTTTTGGAAGCCACTTTTACAAATATTGCTTTTAGTCCTGATGTTACAAATTTTATCGATAAAATTGAGAAATATAAAAATTATTTTCCTTTTTATGGTGAAATAGAATTTACAGCACAAATATTGACTGAAATAGGTGATTTAATAAAAAACACTCTTATGACAAAATATTTATCTAATATAATAGCTGAAAACTCCACCCATAGAATAAACCTAACAACTTTTAAAAAAGAAGACTTATTTCGTTCGTTAGCTGGTAACTCTGTCGGCTCTGGCCCAGGCGCCCTGGGTTGGTATAAGGGCCAATCTTTTCATGACTTTTACGAGGAAAAAGTTTATGAAGATATCAATGCAGATTCACAGTTATCTGTAGCAGAACTAGCAACACCGCTTGCAACACAAAATGAAATAAAAAGTAGCAAAAAAGATGTTTTAAAAATTTTTAGAGTATTAAAAGAATTTATAGACGATAACTCACTTTATACATACCCAGAGGAAGATGGTTCCGATCTTGACGATATACAGAATTTTTTGTCTTATGTACACAGCGAAACATCTACTGGAATGGGCGACATAAGCACGTGCAATGCAATTTTTAAAACCATATTTGGCAATATTTTATTAGATAAAATAATTAAAACATATAAAGCGCACCGAAGAGATTATATAGAAATTATAAATGGAAAACCAGCCTATACGGAAGATATATTTTATAGGATAGAAAAATTAGTAAAACACAAAGGTACAAGTTCTTTTGTACATTTACAAAATATTATTATTCCTAATACTTCTGATTTAGATATCGTTAAATACGTGGATACACAGGTAAAATATGCTGACGATGCTGTCTATAAATATAATGTTTATGCAGAGAGAATTGTATTTGGTAGTTTGTATCGATACATTTGGATTAATTCTGCTGGTAATGAACAGAAGCCGACCGAAGATTATAAACCTGGCAATATAGAAGAGATAAACATTATACCTGATCCCGTTTTTGCAAGTAGCAATCCTCTTGCCGGCACCGGAGTCAAGGATGGCGGCAGTGTAGAAACTTACAACGCGCAATTGCGGGTTAAAATTGAACCAAATATCGTTATGATGGAGGATTTAATTTTTTCAACGCCAGAAGTTAGAATACTGGACAAGCCCCCTGTTGCACCAGATGTTAATATAATTCCTTATAGGGCTGTCAATAATAGAATCAAGATTTTATTTAATGGAATGGTCGATAGATATCGCGATTTTCCAATTTATCTTAATAAAGAAAAAGACGAGGCAAAATTTAACTTTATCAAAGATGCACAATTCTCACCAGATGGTAAGGTAGAATTTGGATCGGATGATCCAATTAAGAAATTTGAAATTTTCAGAATACAAACTAAACCAAAAAAATATACTGATTTTGAACTTTACAAAACAGTTAACAAAAATTTCTATGAAGAAGAAATATTGCCCAATACAAAATATTATTATACTTTTAGAGCTATCGATAACCATAATCATATATCAAACCCATCAGCGATTTTTGAAGTAGAATTAATTGATGAGCATGGAGCAGTAAAACCCATGATAAGGGTCGTTGGACTTAAGAAACCCAAATTAAAAGAATATGTAAAAGAGTGTCAAAAGTATATTTATATTAAACCAACGCCGCAACAGGTGTATACTACTGATAGTAAAGGTGTGGATTACATGTTTACTAGCTATAGCGAAAATACAAAAAGAAGATTTAAAGTTAGGATGACTTCAAAAAGCACAGGTAAAAAGCTTGATGTCAATTTAGCTTTTAAAAAGAAAAAAAAGACTGTTAAAACATAATTAAAGTTGTTAACTACTTATTATAACGAGGAGCAAGAATATGGCTTTTTTAGATAACTCTGGTGATATTATTTTAGACGCGGTTCTAACTGACACTGGAAGAATGAGATTAGCTCAGGGAGATGGAAGCTTTAAAATTAGCAAATTCGCCTTGGGTGACGATGAAATAAATTATGGTTTGTATGACAAAACACATACTAGCGGAAGCGCTTACTATGATTTGACGATTTTGCAGACACCCATTTTAGAGGCGTTTACAAATAATACTTCCAATTTGAACACGAAGTTAATGTCAATGTCACGAACAAATGTTTTATATATGCCGGTATTAAAACTTAATAAAATTTCTGCCGGCGACACGAGCGATACTATCCAGCGCCACCGTTCTTATATGTTCGCCGGCGCCGCGGGCCAAACCGCGACGTGGCAGGACACTAAATTTGTTGTCGCTGTCGACGCGGATACATTTAAAGCACTCACGAAGACCAAGGACGGCACCCCCGTCTGGGGTACCAGCGCTGTAATCCAGGGCTTCGGCGGAGCCGGCACCACCGCACACGGCGGAGAAATTCGAATTGACCAAGGTCTAGATACAGATGCTATTAGTCCAGTTGTTGGTCTAGACGCAGATTTAACTGAAAATGCTTATATTGTTGAACTGGATTATCGTTTGGGTAGAATAAAACCGCCGATATCTCAGACTCCCGCCCCTGTTAATTTTATAGATGATGATAATATCGCTTCATACTATGTAACTGATTCTACTTATGTAAAAAACAACCCTAGCATTGATATAAAAGGTGTTGATGACGACCACCCCAACGGTCCGCAGGTTTTCGCTGGTCCCCGTGGAACTACTTTCCAACTTAGAATACATGCTTCGGCTGAATTACAAAGTTCTACATATTTATTCACACAACTGGGTTCTTCTGAGGATACCCTCGGTTCTAACAACATTTTTGGGTTTGAGACTACTGATACGCGCGATGAAGTAGTGGGCAAAACAACATTCTACCTTGACACAACGGTCAGAGTTGTCGGGGCAAACACTGGAATTCGGATGGACATACCGGTCCGATATGTTAAAATAGGGTTATAAATTATGGCAAGCACATTTAAGACATTATTAAACGATGACATGGTTAATACGAGAACTCTTTTACATGAGGCAATTCCAATTACCGGTACAATCGCATCTGGAACTTATGCAGATAATAATATCAAAACATTTTCACATGGTATGTTCGAATCTGTATATGATTATCCTTTTTTGAGTTCTTCTGCAAATCATATTTTTGATTTGACTTATGGTTGTAGTTCAAACGCTAGCTCCTCGACCAATGTACAAAATTCTAAAAAATTAAATATTTATAATCAAATGGCTCAAGTGTTGATGGGCTATACTACTAGCAGCCAGATTAGAAAATTCGATTCAGACGGTACCATTGACGATGCAGCGGGTACAATGGACCATTGTTTCTTTATGAATTTTTCTAGATTGCTTACAAAAGATGAAATCAAGAAGAACTCTTTTAGATTTGGATTGCTCACTTCCGGAACATATGCAACACCAGATACAATGCTAGTTCTAGGTGACTATGATGCAGCAGACGAATATAGAACATCACCAGCCGGAGACTATGGTTTAATATTTACTGCGTCAACTGATGCAACGGATAATACCAAGAGTGTTGGTCTGTTATTTTACCAGGCTGGTATTCTTGTTCTAACTTCTTCCGTATTTTCAGGCTCCAATACGGGCGGTGCCCTCAACGACCAGGGCGAAGCCCAATTTACTAGCGGAGATTATACGTCTGCTGCATTAACTAGCTCTACAATAGAACAAATATCTGACAGTTTTAGACATCGTATTTACGATATCGATTTCAATAATACTATTGAGCTTAACTCAACAATTTATTTCTGTCGTATTAATCATAATGAATTTAATTATAGTTCTAATCCAACTTATGTTTCTGAAAGCAAATTAGTTGTTAAGAACAATGTCAATGATTTGCCGGTATCTTATTTGACGACAGTGGGGTTATATTCAGCAGATAACGAGTTATTGGCCGTCGCTAAATTGTCTGAGCCAATTAGAAAAGACCCGAATACGGAGCTTACTTTGAGAGTGCGCTTAGATTACTAGGGAGTAACCTATGCCTTCTCACAAGCCCCAATACGGCAACTTTTTTAAATTCGATAAAGATGATATATTTCACAATAGGATGAAGACACATCCTAAAGTGGAGTTTTTCATTTATAGTGGTTCTGTATACTATAATAACGAAAACCAGAACGTTATGAATTCAAATACACCTAATGGTTGTATAAACTTATATGAATTAAACGTCCATCGACCTACAGATCAACTAATATATCCTTTTATAACAAAAGAGGGTTCTTTTACAAATTTTAAGACTATCTCAACAAGCGAGTTTAATCATGATTTTGTTTTTGGTGATGTAATATCTGGCTCATATCCTCTAACAGCTTCTATATCAATAGACAGATACGATACAGAACTTACTACTGAAAAGAAAAAAGTATTGTATGCACTTAGAAACAATTTAAATTTTAATTCTAAATTGAGTATGCATTATGCTTATTCTTCTGCTCACGGTAACAAAGAGGAGCAAAAATTAAATATAATCAGTATTCCTTCTATCTTTTATGGTTCCAAAATAAAAAAGGGCACGGTAACATTAAAATATTATGTTAGTGGATCTTTAGTCGCTGAGGCAACAGACACTAAAAGAAACGGAGAGATGGTTCAGACGACTGGTTCCTTAACAGGCGACACCGTCGGCGTAGTCATGTATAATGAGGGCTTCATTATATTAACATCTAGCACAAATTTTGACAATCATACTGAGATATATGAGCCGCTTAAGCCTGACGGCACCGTTCCAGACCCCGTTGCTGCTTCTTGGCACTATTTTGGAGTCACTGGCTCTGTCACCCTAGCTCCTTCCTCTAGTTACGCTATTGATTTCAAAGGTACGAGTTACGTCAATACTTTGACCATGTTTGCTCATGCTCAAGAAAATCAATTAAATTTTTCCAATAATGTGACTTATCTGTTAACAGCCTCTATTTCGCCGACCACGTCTTCTGCACTATATATTGAGCCGAATAAAACAAATATTAAAAATATAGTAGCTAATGACTACGAAAATTATTCAGCCAGCTATCAGCCTGTAACTTATATTTCTAAAGTTGCTTTATACGACGAAGACAAAAATTTAATTGCAATTGCCGGCCTGGCAAATCCGGTTAAGAAGTTAGAAGAACGAAGTTACACATTTAAATTAAAGATAGATATATAGTATAATTTATATATGATTCTTGGTTTAGATATTAGTACAAGTATAACTGGCGCAACAGTCTTAAATGAGGCGGGTGATGTTGTCTATTGCGTTGCTTGGGATATGCGTAATAAAAAGTATTTTCCTTCTTTGTTCGACAAGGGACAATTTATTAAAGATAGGATATACGAGATAGAGGACTGGTATCATATAGACGCTGTTTACATAGAACAATCCTTACAGAGTTTTCGGAGCGGCTTCTCGTCGGCCAAGACACTTTCTATCCTCTCTCGTTTTAACGGCATCGTTTCATGGCTGTGTTATTCGATATTTAATTTAATACCGGAATATATTGCCGCAACTTCTGCAAGAAAAAAATGTGGGATACAAATACCAAGAGGCTCAAAGGCAAAAGAAATTGTCGTAAAATACGTTGTTGACAACGTCCCAAATGTTCTTATAGAATATACTAAGCATGGAAATCCAAGGCCACAATGTTACGATAAGGCGGATAGTTGGGTTATTGCTAGAGCCGGTTGGGTACAATGTCAAGAAATACAAAAGTAACAATTTTAAAAGATACGTTAGGTGATTATTACAAAAGTAATACCGAATACCTTTTTTATTGTCCTCGTTGTGAACATCATAAGCGCAAGCTATCAATCAATATTGAGAAAAATGTATTTAAGTGTTGGGTCTGTGACTGGTCTGGTCGTGATATATATCGAATTATTCGTAGATATAGTTCCTTTCAAAATCGCAATGAGTGGAAGAAACACTTCGGCCAGATTGAAATTGAGAATTTTGCTGATAAGCTTTTAAATAGCTTCAATAAAGAAGAACAAAAGAAGGAATTAGAATTAAAATTGCCAAAAGAATTTATCTCTCTTGCCAACAAGGAATTACCATCTACTGCTTTATATCCTTTGAATTACCTACAAAGCAGAGACATAACAAAAGCAGATATTATTAGATGGAAAATAGGATATTGTTTTGAAGGCGATTTCGGTGGTAGGATAATTATACCTTCTTTTAATCTGAACGGTAAAATAAATTATTTTGTTGCTAGATCCTATTCTCCTAGCGAATGGAAAAAATATTTAAATCCAGCGGCATCTAAAAATATTATTTTTAATCATTTATATCTAGACTTTGATGAAGATCTTATTTTGGTTGAGGGTTTGTTTGACGCTATAGTGTCCGGCCCCAACGCGGTACCTCTGCTGGGCTCTACACTGAGAGAAGGACACAAACTTTTTCAAGAAATTGTCAATAACGACTCTCCAATTTATATTGCTTTGGACGACGATGCTGTAAAGAAAGAACTTGAAATCATCAAATTACTTTTAAGGTATGACATTGAAGTCTATAAAATTGATATTGCACCCTACCGTGATGTTGGCGAGATGCCGAAATCTATTTTTTTACAAAGAAAACAAGAGGCAACCTTTATTAATTCTATTAATTATTTATTAAAGTCAATTGGTGAAATCGGTTAAAATACTAAAAAAATCTGATTTATTACTTCATAAGTGTTGTTATAGTATCTATATGCTATAAAATTATAGCGTGTAAGAGGTATTAATGAAATTTGCACATATAGCAGATACTCATATTAGAAATTTAAAGTATCATAAAGAGTACCGTATTGTTTTTGATAGACTTTATAAGAAGCTGCGCCAGCAATCGGTTGATTATATCATCCATTGTGGAGATATCGCACATACAAAAACTCAAATAAGCCCTGAGTTTGTTGAAATGTGCTCAAACTTTTTAAAAAATTTAGCAGATATAGCACCAACGTATGTAATTTTAGGAAACCATGATGGAAATTTAAGAAATTCAAGCAGACAAGATGCTTTAACACCTATTGTGGAAGCGTTAAACCATCCAGACTTATATTTATTAAAGAATTCGGGAGAAACAATATTAGATGATAAATTTACTATTAACGTTTTATCAGTTTTTGATACAGATAACTGGCAAAGTTCATCCGACACAAGTAGAATTAATATTGCTTTGTACCATGGCTCTATTAGCGGAGTAACTACCGATACTGGTTGGAAAATGGAGAGAGGTGAGAATGATATTGGTATTTTTAATAATTTTGACTATGCTTTTCTTGGAGATATACACAAGACCAATCAAACCCTTGACAAAAAGGGAAAAGTACGTTATCCGGGATCCACGGTACAACAGAACCACGGGGAAACTAACGACAAGGGAGTTTTAATATGGGATATCGTCGATAAAGACGCTTTTACTTGCAGTCATATAAAACTAAAGAATCCCAAGCCTTTTATCACTATCAAGTTGACACCCAAAGGCAGACTTCCGAACAAACTTGAAATTCAAAAAAGTGCTCGCCTGCGTTTGATTTCCGAAAATAATTTACCACTGGATGTTGTTCGACGAGCAGTTGATGTTGCTAAAGCTCGCTTTAAGCCAGAAGCTGTAACTTATTTAAATAGAGCAGCTGGCGAAAGAAGAAATATTGAAGAGTTTACTAACTCTCTTAAACAAGAAGATTTAAGAGATTTGGCCGTACAAGAAGAGTTGGTTTCTGAATATTTAGCCGATTTCCAGCCGGAAGAAGATATCCTTAAAAAAATATATGAATTAAATAAAAAATACAATGCTGTCGCCGAGCGCGAAGAGGATGTGCACCGCAATATAAATTGGAAATTGAAGAAGTTAGAATGGGATAACTTGTTTAACTATGGAGAAGCTAACACAATTGATTTTAGTGGCTTAAATGGAATTGTTGGCGTTCTAGGAAAGAATTTTTCTGGAAAATCAAGCATTATTGACAGTTTACTATACACAATTTACAACACGACTTCTAAAAATAATCGTAAAACGATTAATTTAATAAATCAAGATAAAGAAACTTGTCGAGGCTACATTGAAATTGATATTGGGCCAAAGACTTATAAAATTGAAAGGACCAGCGCCAAATACAAGAAAAAATTAAAAGGCAAAGAAACCTTAGAAGCGAAAACAGATGTTGAATTTACTGTAACGGACAATGCGATTAAAGTGACGCACTCTCTTAATGGCGTAACTCGCATGGAGACTGATAAAAACATTAGAAAAGTCTTCGGCACAGTAGAAGACTTTTTAATGACTTCCATGGCCAGTCAGCTAGACTCGCTGTCCTTTATTAATGAGGGGTCGACTCGAAGAAAGGAAATTCTTGCTAAATTTTTAGATTTGGAGCTTTTTGATCGAAAATTTAAAATGATTAAAGAAGACTCTGCAGATATCAAAGGCGTCTTGCGACGACTTTCAGATAGAGATTATGACCAAGAGTTGAAAGAGACCAGAACGGATCTAGCGAGATCGGAAACAGAATTATCTTTAAAAAATAGAAAGTTTGATGAATTAGAACAAAGTATTGATTGTGAGTCTCTTGATTTAGACACGACAAGGGAGCAAATTGATTCTATTCCAGCAGAAATAATTGATATTAGAAATATCAAAAAGAAAATTAAGAAAAACGAGGAAGAGTTAACTTCCATTTTGGAAGAGAACCACAAGAAACAAGAGGAGCTTAAGAATGAAAAAGAATTTTCTAAGAAGATCGAAAATTTTATTAGCAATTTCGATGTTGCGTCTTATGGTGATAAAAAACAAACTATCGAAAAATATAAACAGAAAATACTACAAATTGAAAAAGATCTTCTGCAGTATGAAAAAGAAAAAATAACAAATGATAAAAAAATAGAATACCTAAAGAACGTTCCATGTTCATATACTCTTCGTGACCGCTGCTTTTTTGTCAAAGATGCTAGATCGGCCATCGAGGATACAAATAGAGTTAAAATTGCCACAAATCAACTAACTTTAGGTAAAAAAACAATAGCCAAAAAGATAGAGGATTTAAATCCAAGTAAAATTAATGAATACTTGGAAAAATATCAAGTAATTCTCGAAAAGCACTATAAGCAAAAGAACAAAATAACGAATTTAGAGCTTTCTTATGAAAGAAACAGAACAAAGATTTTACGTCTTGAAGCAGATTTAAAAGTTCTGAACACAAAAGAACAAGAATACGAAGGGAACAAAGAGACAATTGAAAATCTAGAAAATCTCTTAGCGAAGAAAGAAAACCTTTCAACCAAGTTGAAAATATTAGAAAATAAACATAAAAATGCCAAATCGGGTTTAATGGAACTATATAAATCTAATGGAATTTTGGAGCAGAAATTCAATGAGATTGATAAGCAGAGGCAAGATTTTTATGACCTTGAAAATGAATTCACAGTTGCTGATTTATTTATGCGATGCATGCATCCTAATGGTATATCTTATGATGTTATTAAAAAACGATTACCAGTTATTAATGATGAGATTTCTAAAATTTTAACAAACATTGTTGAATTTGAAGTCTTTTTTGAAAATGATGAAAAGAAATTAGATATATTAATTAAACATCCGAAACATGAGCCCCGCCCGATCGAAATGGGCTCGGGCGCAGAAAAAACTATTGCTGCCATGGCTATTCGTTTGGCCTTATTGAATGTTACGACTCTGCCAAAGGGCGATATTTTTATTTTAGATGAGCCAGGCACAGCTTTGGATGCTGAGAATATGGAAGGATTCATTAGAATTCTAGAAATGATCAAGGTTCAGTTTAAGACAGTATTATTAATATCTCATTTAGATAATTTAAAAGATGTTGTAGATCAGCAACTACTTATTGAAAAGATAAATGGTTACGCACATGTGTATGAATAGACTATTTATATAAAGGAGGTCAGAATGATGGCAAGAGTAAAAGCATGGTTAGATAAACACGTAAACCGATTTATATCTCGTAAATTTTTAGCATGGGGCACTGCAACTTATTTGGTCGCAAGCAGTTCTTTGACAAGCGAGGACTGGGTTGCAGTCACTTTGTGTTATATTGGTTCCGAGGCATTAGTTGATATTGCGGCTAGGTGGAAGCACGGGAGCTAATTTCTGTGAAAATGTTGTTTGAAAATTTTCGAAAGTTTCTTAACGAAGCTGGCGACCCGGATTCAGATGCTGATGACAAAGCAGAACTTGATGATATGTCCGACGGCATGACACGGGATATGATAGAAAAAGCAATTGAAGAATTCAGCTTCAATTCTGGAGATCCGAAAAGCTCAAAACATCGATGGGGAAGCGGCCAGCCAATAATCGATTATAGTCGCGCATGGGACGATGGCTCTCCGATGTACACGGCGACTTTTCCATTAGAAAATTGGAAGGAAACTCCTTCAGAGCCAGGCGAGGCCTTCGTCGACTTCTTAACACGAATTAAAGAATACTCTAGACAGTTAACACTGCCCTTGCAAACGGATCCAAAAAAAGAATTTCGTGACCGAATTCGCTTCAGGGGCTCAGGCCAAGGTCGAACACCATATGCAGATGAAGATCTTGCAAGAGCTAAGGCGAATTATAAAAAGGATATTTAAAATATGAAAATAGCAAAATCTAGATTAAAGCAAATTATCAAAGAAGAGATGAATAAGGTTCTTAAAGAGGCAGATTTTATTGGACCTTTCGCACCGCCCCGGGTTGGACTGGACACGACCGGAAAGCTTAAGCCCGGCGATGTTATTCCTGGAGGGATGGACCCAGTTGATGAGCCCCTTGATCCGATAGAACAATTAGCCGCTGGAGGGCAGTCAACTGACGAAGTTCTGGACGTGCTAAGACAATTATTTGATCTAGTGCCCCCCGAAGATGCGCAGCGCTTTGCGGACGAAGCGCAAAGCCTAGCTCAAACTGTAGGGGGCGATGAACCACCATTCCGCGGTCCAGATCCGAGAAAGACAGCAGAACTTAGACAACAGACTCGTGCCCAGGGTGGCTATAGCGGTAAAGGTGCATGGAAGTCAAGAGAGTAAAGTAATGTTTACAGCAATTTTTTGGAAAAAAGTTTGGGCTTGGCTTAAACATTATTGGTATTGGCCTGTTATACTAGTATTACTAACTTTCTCATTGATGTCTGGCAGGAGTTCAAGAAAAAAACTGTTTGATATGCTTGACAAGCAAAAGGAAAGTTATGAAAAAGAAATACAAATCATTAAAGAAACAACTGAAGAAACCGATAAGAAAAAAACTGAGATATTCACGGAACACATAAAAGAAATAGAGAAAATAGAAGAAGAACATGATATTAAGGTAGAAGAACTCGAAGAAGAAAAACAAAAAGAGCTTGTTGAAATTCTTGAAGAAAACAAAGATAGCCCAGATAAACTGGCAGAAGAAATAGCTAGAATTCTTAGTGCAGAATATCTTAAAAATAGTAGGTGAACATATGTTTAAAAAAATTGTAGCATGTTTCGTATCTGCTTTGATTATTTTAATTCCATTTGAAATAAATGCAGAAGAACTTGAAGGTAAGGTTACTTCTATTTCTTTAAACGAGAAAGCACCGTATACTGGCATCTTGTTGGACCCTATTGCCGCATCAAAAATGGTTGTAGATCAAAAATATTTAAAATTTGAAATTGAGTTACAGCTTAGAAAAGAATTTCAACAGGATTTAGCTAACAAAAGATTGGCTTTTGATTTGCTTAAAGTAGAATATGACTCTTTAAGGAAAATACATGAAAGCACTCTTTCGCTAAGAGAACAGCAAATTAATGATTTAAATATTCTCTTAAAAGAAGAGATGAGCGACGATTACACTGAATGGTGGGTCATTGGTGGCGTCGCTTTAGGGATCGTTTTATCTGTGGCTGTGTTTTATGCTAGCGTTGAAGTGGTGAAATGAAAAAAAAGGATTTTGATTACATTGCAAGGCTAGAAAGAGCCATAAAAGAAAAATATGGTGAAGATACTATACAAAATCCTGCAAAATTTTGGGATAAAGATAAAGAAAAAGAATATTTGGAGCAATTGAAAGCCTTTGTCGCAAAGCAAAAAATTAATGAAACCACATCTGATTTTGATAATGTAGACGGTATTTTAATATCTCGTAAACTAATTAATAAAGAAGCAATTTTAAATTGTCCCGTATGTGAGGTTAGGCTTAAAACGATTAATGACGATATATACACTATCAAACATAAATGTTGCGAAAAATGCTACGTACAATACGTAGAAGGGCGAGAAGATCGCTGGCTACAAGGATGGAGACCAAAGAATGTCAGAAAAAACACTTAAAGTAATAGAAGGAATCGCCCAAGCCGCGGCCGATAGCTACGATGGAGCTTTGGATGAAAATGGCGAAGTAATTAAAATCGGTCTTAAAAGAGAAGAAGGAAATCCACTTTTGAATTCCAGAATGATGGATGGTTTTAAGGTCAGATGCAGTGGTTCGACAATGATTTGTACGTACCAATCGCAAATTAAATTGCGAGATGTTTATGCTACCAAATTCGAAAATGAATTAGAACAAACGATGGCAGATATCGTAAAACATCTTAAGAAAAAATATAAACAAATTACTGGAAATACACTTGGGCTTAAAGCTCAAGGAGAAGTAGACGCTCTAGTCCAGAAATTAAATAATAATCTTATTTTTGTCGTAGCTACGAAAGCATATAAAATTTCTGGTATGGATGCAGAAGATAAACTAGAGCCAAGTGAAGATAACTTAGAAAAAGATTTTAAAAGTTTTCTTGAGCTAGGCGGCTGGGGCAAAAAGTCTGCGAAACCAAAGAATGTGACTCGCCGAGCAGAATAAAATGGGATTTAACATCCCGAAAGAGCAGATTGTAAAGGAAATTATTAAGTCTGGTAAAGACCCAGTATATTTTATTAACAATTATGCCAAGATTTCTCATCCTTTAAGGGGCTTGATCCCTTTTAAGACTTATGGTTATCAAACAGAATTAATTGAGCACTTTAACGATTACCGCTTTAACTGTATACTGAAAGCCAGACAACTTGGTATTTCAACAATCACTGCTGCATATGTTGCGTGGCTGATGATGTTTCATCGCGATAAGAATGTTTTAGTTATCGCAACTAAATTTCAAACAGCGGCAAATCTGGTTAAAAAAGTAAAGTCAATACACAAGCATCTTCCAGATTGGATGCGCATTTCTGATATTGTGATTGACAATCGTACTTCTTTCGAATTATACAATGGTTCACAAATAAAAGCTTCGTCAACTAGTTCCGATGCTGGTCGTTCTGAAGCTCTTTCCTTTCTCGTAATAGATGAAGCTGCTCACGTTGAGGGATTGGACGAATTGTGGACTGGTTTATACCCTACTTTGTCGACTGGTGGACGTTGCATTGCGTTGTCAACTCCAAACGGTGTTGGCAATTGGTTTCATAAAATTTGCGTCGACGCAGAATCTGGCGCCAACGACTTCAATTTAATGACTCTGCCCTGGGATGTTCATCCCGATCGAGATAAAGAATGGTTTGCTAAAGAAACTAAAAATATGTCTCGCAGACAGATAGCCCAGGAACTTGAATGTAATTTTAATATGTCTGGCGAGACTGTCTTCCACTCAGAAGATATGGAGTGGATTAGGGAACAATTGTGTGAGCCGAAATATAAGACAGGATTCGATAGAAACTTTTGGATTTGGGAAGAATACAATCCTCAAAATTCCTACATGCTAGCCGCCGACGTTGCCCGCGGCGACGGTCAAGACTATTCTACATTTCATATTTTTAAACTAGAAACCAACGAAATAATTGCTGAATACAAAGGCAAACCAACTCCTGACATTTACGCCAATATGCTTAATGAGGTTGGGAAAGAATATGGTAATTGTATGATCGCTATTGAAAACAACACAGTTGGCTGGGCAGTTTTAGATAAATTACAAGAATACGCATATCCAAATATATATTTTTCTAGAAAGTCAACTCATGAGTATGTAGACCCTTTAATGTCTGATGTCTCAGGTGTGATACCTGGTTTTACTACTTCACAAAAAACCAGGCCATTAGTCATAGCCAAAATGGAAGAGTTTGTTAGAAATAAACTAATTAAAGTTAAGTCAAAGAGATTATTTAATGAGATGAAAACTTTTATTTGGCATAATGGAAGGCCCCAGGCCATGAAGAAACATAATGATGATTTAGTGATGGCATGTTCAATTGGGTGTTGGATAAAAGATACAGCGTATTCTATTAACCAAAGGGATCTTGATTACCAAAAAGCTTTTCTTTCTTCTTTATCCACGACAAATAGATCATTGAACACAGCTATACCAGGTATGGTATCATATGAAAAGATCAAGATAGAAAACAAGCTTGAATCAACAAGAAAAGATTATGAAGAATTTACATGGTTGTTAAAAGGATAATATATGGCATATAATAATCAAAAGAAAAACAATCCCAGAAATCCTAAAAATCCGCTTTTTCGACAGTTAACTAAATTATTATCTGGACCTCTTGTCAAATATAGAAGACAAGATACCAGACAATTAAAAAGACGTCAGCTGGATAAATACAAGTCGCGCATCCGATCGTCTAGTGGTCAAGAGTTTAAGATGTCTGCGTATCAAGATGTCTACGGCGCCCTACAAATGGAGTACTATTCAAATCAGAATAGGTTAGATAGATATGTTGACTTTGACCAAATGGAGTACACACCGGAAATAGCTTCTTCATTGGATATTTATGCCGATGAGATGACAACGTCGTCATTATACACACCACTATTAAATATTATTTGTAGTAACGCTGAAATTAAAGCAGTTTTGGAAACTCTCTATTATAATGTGCTAAACATTGAGTTTAATTTATATGGTTGGGCCCGCTCTATGTGTAAGTATGGAGACTTTTTTCTTTACCTAGACATTGAAGAGGATGAGGGAATTAAGAATGCTATTGGCTTACCTCCAAATGAAATTGAACGTATGGAAGGAGAAGATAAAGAGAACCCCAATTATATACAGTATCAGTGGAACACTGCCGGCCTAACTTTAGAAAATTGGCAAATGGCACATTTTCGAATTTTAGGTAATGACAAGTTTGCTCCGTACGGAACCTCTGCTTTAGATTCTGCCCGACGCATTTGGCGCCAATTGACTTTGTTAGAAGATGCTATGATGGCATATAGGATCGTTCGTTCTCCTGACCGTAGGGCATTTTATATCGATGTTGGCAACATACCACCAGAAGATGTAGAACAATATATGCAAAAAGTTATGACTCAGATGAAAAGAAATCAAATTGTCGACGTTAATAGTGGCCGAGTTGATTTACGCTATAACCCATTGAGTATTGAAGAAGATTATTACATTCCAGTCCGAGGCCAAGCTTCAAACACAAAGATAGAAAATCTCGGCGGAGGCAAGTATACTGACGCTATCGATGATGTTAAATATTTAAGGGATAAACTCTTCAGTGCATTAAAAATACCTGCTTCATATTTATCAAGAGGAGAAGGGTCTGAAGAAGATAAGGCAACATTAGCACAAAAAGATGTTAGATTCGCTAGAACAATTCAAAGATTGCAAAGATCGCTTGTATCAGAACTTGAAAAAGTAGGGATCGTACACCTTTTCACAATGGGTTATCGTGGAAACGATTTATTGTCTTATAAATTAGCTTTAAATAATCCTTCAAAGATATCAGAACTGCAAGAGCTTGAACATTGGAAAGCTAGATTTGAGGCTGCAGACGCCGCAAGTGAAGGATATTTCAGTCGACGCTGGGTTTCCAAGAACATTTTGAATATTAGTGAACAGGAGTTCCAAAGAATGCAGCATGAAGCATATTATGATAGAAAACACGATTTTGCTTTAGAACAAGTTGCTGAGGCTGCAGCAGCAGCCGGCGGAGGCATGGGCGGCGCCCTTGGGGGCATGGAAGATTTTGAAGGAGCAGGCCCCGAGATGGGAGGTGAACTAGAAGGCGCTGAAGAATTAGGCGCCGAAGCACCCGGCGCTCCAGAAGGCCCAGAGGAAGAGGGAGGTCCACTTCTTGCCGGCGCCGGCCAAGACCCAGGCGACGCCGCCAAAGCACCCGGCAATCGCGACGATTGGCCATATACTAAAAGAGACAAATATGGTAGACGACAGACCACTACGTCTAAATCTCATGGTTGGTATAAACCGCGCGACCACGATAAGAGAAAATCGTCTGGTCCTCGAAGACGCTCAATGCTTGGTATGGTCGGCGCAGAACTGGGTAGTGGCACTACAAGAAATACTTTAAAAGGATACGCTGATTTAAAATCACTTTATAATCTTTCGGAAGAAGTAGAATCTAATTATGATGAACAAGAAGCTAAATTATTTAAAGAAAATTACGAAATTAAAGTTCTGATTGATTCTTTGGAGAAAACTATTGATGAAACTTAGTCATAATAAAAAAAGAAACACTGCTTTGATTTATGAAATATTAATCAAAGAGTTAACTAAAGCTGTTTTACGAGAAGACACTACTAAAAAAAATATGATTGTTTCTCTTCTTAAAGAGTCCTTTGGCAAAGGAAAAAGCTTAGGTAAAGAAAAAGATATATATGATTCTTTTACAGGAGTTGAAGGATTCTCAAGGGAGACTTTAGAAAAATTAATAATTGAAGCTAAAAAACAATTTAGTTCACTGGACAGAAAAGATATTTTCAACCAACAAACCAAATTGATTAATAAGATGAATAAGTCTCTAACAAGAAGTGTTTGGAAAAATTTTGTTCCTTCTTTTAAAAAACTAGCTACCATCAACCAACTTTTACAAGAGAATTTAAGCCCTAAAAAGCAAGTTTTACTTGAAAAAAAGTTTTTAGATACTTTTTTGGTAGAACAGAAAGATAAAAATAAGTTTCCTAAAATTAATAATTTAGCTATGAAAAATTTCGTTGAGAAATTTAATCAAGAATATTCAACGAAGCTAAACGAATCACAAAGAGACCTTCTAAACAAATATATTACATCATATATGGATAATGGCTTGGAGTTTAAAGCTCTCTTATACGAAGAGATCTCCAGACTTTCAAGTACGTTAGAAGAAAAAATAATATCTCAAGATGATATAACAAAAGAGAAGGTACAAAAACTCTTAGAGCGTATATCGAATTATAATCAGAGAAAATTAGATAAAGATTTAATACTTGAAATTTTTCAAATACAATCACTAGCTAGCGAGATGAATAAATAATGCCGATAGTTATTAAAATCATAGAAGAGCCTTCGATTGAAAAAATCAAGCTTAAGGCAAAGAAGACTATTGATGGAAACATAATAATTGTTGACCATCCAGAGCTTGATATTATGATTTTGCCGGCCCAAAAGAAAATAGTTGCTTTACCAAAAGAAGAGTTAGACGATGAAATTTATGAAACACAAGCTCGACTTTTTAAGTTTTTAAATTTAAATGGTGTCATAAATTATGATACTGTACAAGCTGGAAATTTATTTATGTCTATGGAGGCTTCTTATCCTGACCCAAAAGAAGGTGACGCTGTTCAATACTGTTTATACGCAATATCTAAGTACTTTGACGAGGACTTACCGTTTTATAAAGATCAAAAAGAGTTTGAAAAAGAAGTGGAGAGGAATTTGCTTGAACCAGAGGTTGATGAATATACAGAATTTGATCCTGCAAGATATCATAGTGACAGAAAAGGCTCCATGCGCCCGAATGGGCCGGCCTATGGCATATCGTCAATTTATCGTATATAGGTAACTCATGGAATTAATATATTTTGTTTTGTGTGCTTACGGCTTAACGTATATCCTTATTTACGGCTCAATTTTTGATTGGATTAGACCAGCTAAAGGTAAATTAGGTGAATTGTTCCATTGTCCTCTTTGTTTAGGATTTTGGGTAGGTGTTTTTTTGTGGGGGATCAACTGTTTTACAGAACTATTTACATTTGAATACAATTTAATAAACGGATTACTTTTGGGATGGTTATCAGCCGGGACAAGTTATTTCTTGAGCATGTTATTGAATGATTTCGGCTTAAAATTTAGAAATACACATGGAGGTGATGAACAATGAAACGGCGTAATATTCCACAAGTCCGTCGCTGCTGTAACGGTAGCGATATCGCGTGAGGGGGAGCCTCACAAATTGTATAAACTTTTTAAAAGGAGAAAAAAATGTCTGAGAAAGAAAAAGGGACTAGTCAGTCTACTGGCAACGCAGATTCAATGAAATGGGGAGTTAAAAATCCGGGTAAAGTTGCAAATCAAGCACCCCCAGGCGCTGGTAAAGGTAAAATTGGCCCGAACTTGACAACAAAAGTGAGAAAATAATAAAAAATGGCACAACAGCTTTTACAAGAATACTTTGAGCTGTGCCCTGAAGGTCGTTGCCCAGTAAATGTTTTAACCGAAGCTGAAAGAAAAAGAGCTATGGACGGGGCAGTATACCTCGTGGGCGTCTGTCAAAAGGCCGGCACTAAAAATGGCAATGGACGGGTGTATCGCAAAGAGACTCTTAATCGTGAAGTTGAAAATTATCAAAAAGCGATTCGAGAAAGGAGATCTCTAGGTGAACTCGACCATCCGGATGATAGCGTGATCAATCTTAAGAACGCTTCTCATCTTGCTATAAAAATGTGGTGGGATGGCGAGAATGTAATGGGAAAATTTGAAGTACTCGATACCCCTTCAGGCAAAATTCTCAAAGATCTTGTAAAAGCCAATGTCAAACTTGGTATCTCATCTCGTGGCTTGGGCTCCGTCAAAGAAAAAGATGGAAAAACAATCGTTGAAGATGATTTCCAACTTATTTGTTTTGATATGGTGTCAGAACCTTCAACGCCAGGTGCATATTTAACGCCGACTACGGACATCAGTCCAGAAGTTAATTTATATTTGAGAGAATCAAAAAATAATAAAATTGATGAACTATTAGATTCAATATTAAGAGATTAAAATGAAAAGAGCAGATTTTAAAAAAATTCTTAAACCCTTAATTAAACAAACAGTTAAAGAAGTAATATTAGAAGAAGGAATATTATCAGGTATTATTACTGAAGTTGTTAAAGGTTTAAATTCAAATGTCGTGATGGAAACGAAAAAGAATAAAAACTCAGAAAAAGAAGATTTGGAAGAACGATACGAACGAGATCGCCAAGAACGAATTCGACGTTTAAATGAGTCAGCAAAAGTTAAAGCGGATGTTTTTGAAAATGTTCCGGAAATAACGGACTCGCAGCCTGGATCTCCACTTGCTGGTGTTGCTTCTAACGATTCTGGTGTTGATATCTCTGGTATATTAAATATCGTAGATGAAAAGTGGAAACAAATGATATGAGCAAAAGACCCGCCAACGTAACAGTTGATATAAGAGAAGTAGGCGGTGATATAAATCGCTTAATAAGAAAGTTTATTAAAAAGGTCAAAAAAGAAAGAATAATTGAAGACTATTTAGATAGAAGATTCTATGTCAAGCCATCAAAAAAACGCAGACAAGAAAAAATTAAAAAATTCCAGAATGCCAGAAAAGCTGAGCAGGAAAGGAATAGAAAACTAAATATAAGGTAGGAGAAAAAAATGGCTGAAAATCCAAAGGTAGCGACTGATCACGTAGTATTTGGGGGCGCCCCCAGAGTTGGATTAAGAAACGTAGGTTCATACCAGGTTTCTGGCATGCCGTGGGTGACCGGGTCTTGGGATTTAGATGATGGCAAAGTACACATGATTGAATTTCCTTATGTTACAAAAACGATTACTGTAGCTAATGTTAGCGCCGCGGATAAACCGATTTTAGTACATTTTCAAAGCGGTTCAGCAGCTGCAGTTACAGTACCCGGCCCCACCGGCCACCAGGACATCGCCGCGACCGCCGATGTGATTGCAGGCTTCCATTATATGCCCCTTGTCCAATTTGCAACCACTGGCCTCATGAGCGTTAAATGCACAAAATTATATATTTCTAATTTGACAGGAGATACTAGTAATTTAAGGTATATGGTTTATGCTGAATTAACAAATATTCCAACTCAAAGGATGCCTCACTTAACTGGTTCAGGCATAACTGAATGAGAGTAAAATGGTATACTCTCCTCACCAGTACCATCGCCACGAACCCGTTCGGATGGGCACCAGGGTAGACAGCAATATTAGGCGTTGATTAAAAAAGTTTAACAAGACGATTTTAATTGGAACTATCTACTTATCTGTAGCAGGAGAATTTTCAACATGCCAACAGCAACAGGTAGCATATCCTTTCTAGGAGCAGCCAGATTCCAAGGTTTTTGGAACGCTGATGCTAATACTGGTGCAGGAGCCGACATCGACGGTTCTGTGCAGGGCTCAGTTTCACCTTCTGTTTTTGCTACAACCACTGCTGCTGGTGGTTATCACTCTACAACCAATCTCACAGCATCAGTTGCAGATTACTGGCAGGTTAATACTGCTGGAACCACAACAGTTGATGGAATATCAAATTGGCAGAATAACGATTGGGTTATATATTCAGGTAGCTGCGTTGATGACACCCTCCCACGTAAGTGGATCAAATTATCTTTTCAAGATACGATTGCTTCGATAGTAATAGGAAACACCTGCACGGCCGGCCAAATACATGAAGGCCCGGGCGACCAGGTTTCGATCGCAACAGGGATACAGTCCATTGTCTCTGGCGATACACGCCTTTCCATGTTTACTGATACTGAGATCCAAGGACAAGTGCTGGTCTCGGGCGAGCTTGCATTTGATAAAACATGGAACCCCTAAAATTGATTAAAAGGAAAAATAAACATGGCTAACCCTAGCAGATTATACGTAAATAACATCGGACCGCTATCAGGTTCTTATCTAGCCTTGAGTGGTTCACGTGAAACTGATGCGGCAAAGGCAACTTTGAGCGGTTCATATCTAACCTTGAGCGGTTCCCACATCATTGTTTCAGGATCATTTCTCCAGTCTGGTTCTGGCAACGCTGTTTCTTTTATGGATAATGTTGGTATCAAAACATTAAATCCAGCTTACGAACTTGATGTTACGGGTGACGCTCGTATTACTGGTAACTTATATGTTACTGGAACTCTTGATGCTCACGTACAAGATTTCAAGATTTCAGCTGACACTACAACTATTGGTGACGCAAGTGGCGACAATCTTATTATTAGCGCATCAGCTGTCACAATCCCAAATAATCTAAACTTTGATTCAAACACTTTATATTTAGATGCTAGCAACAATAGGGTCGGCGTTGGCACGGCCAGCCCAGAAACATCACTTCATATCCAAAACGGCTCTGCTGGCACTATCGCAACAACCGATGGCGCACTTTTAACCTTGGAGTCTAATGAAAAGCCTAAAATACATTTTCAGTCTCCTGGTGGTTATGGCGGCTCTATTATATTTGGATCTCCTACTGATAACGACGAAGGGCAGATTGATTACGACCATGGTTCAGATAGATTTCTGTTTAAAACAGGCGGGAACACCAAAATGACAATTTTGGGTGACAGTGTTGGCATTGGCACTGCGGCCCCCGACACCATTCTTCACGTAAAAAGCGCCGGATCAAACCCAACCGTAAAGATAGAGTCCACAGAAGTTGATGAAGTAACAGTACTAAGGTTTGATAACAACAGAACCTCCGATGGCGATATTGCTGCCCTCATACAGTTTTACAATGAGGGCGCCTCACCCATCACAGGTATACGCTGTTTCAGAGGCTCATCTGATACAGCCGGGGACTTGACGCTTCGCACCTCGGATTTGGAGCGATTGCGTATTGATGAGTCCGGCAACGTCGGCATCGGAACAGCCACCGTGGCATCAAAGCTTGATGTTGCAGGAGGCGTCACCATCGGCGCCGGTCAAGCTGGATCAACTGCCGCTCCCACAAACGGGTTAATTGTCGAGGGCAACGTCGGCCTAGGCGTGGGAGATCCAGATACTCAGCTTGAAGTGCTATCAACCAGCACACAACAAAAATGGTCATATGATGGATCAAAGTTTGCCACTCTTACAGTTGACGTCAACGGCGCCGCAGCCCTCGCTGCTGTGGCAGGGATTACGCTTGATGGCACCGGTGATATTTTACTTGATGCATCTGGTGACATTATTCTTGATGCGGCTGCAAACGATGTTATCCTGAAAGACGCTGGAACACAATTCATAAAATTCACCAACAACAGTGGTGATTGCGAAATTTACAACGGCGCCGCAGAAAAAGATATCAAATTTATGGATTCTGATGGCAACGAAATTTGTAGAATTGATGGAGGCCGCGAGACCTTCCTCATAGCTAGCGGAAAATCGCTTGAGTTCGGCGACAGTGGTGAAAAAATCTCTGGCGATGGCACCGATCTCACAATCGAATCAGGCGCTGATATTCTATTAACTCCCGTTGGCAACGTCGGCATCGGTGGCAACGTCGGTATCGGAACGGCTAGCCCAGAAACATCACTACACCTTCAAAACGGCTCTGCTGGAGCTATCGCCACCACGGACGGCGCTATTTTAACTCTAGAGTCCAATGAAAAGCCAAAGATACATTTTCAATCTCCCGGTGCTTATGGTGGTTCTATTATTTTTGGGTCGCCCACTGACAACGATGAGGGACAAATCGACTACGATCACGGCTCCGACAGATTTTTATTTAAAACTGGCGGAAACACCAAGATGGCTATTTTGGGCGATAACGTCGGCATCGGAACGACATCGCCTTCAAACAAACTGCAGATTGATCATACTGGCGTCGACGGCGACGATGGCTTAATGATCGTTCGTGCGGATAGTTCAACTGCAGACACTAATTTGCTCGGCGGCATCGGTTTTGATTCAACAGACGGCAATGTGCCTAGCACGATTACAGAAGCTTCCGTATTTATTGCTGCGTACGCTGCAGAAGATCATGGCGACGGCGATAAAGGTGGCGACCTTGTGTTCGGTACATCCGTCATTGATGACGACGATGATACGACTTCGACTGAGCACATGAGGATCACCGACAGCGGCGCTCTCACCCTTTCATCCGGCCTGGCCGTCCAAGGTACCGCTACTCATGGAGTGCCCGACCTCCTCGGTCTCGGCGCCAATGTTGATGATATGGATTTAGCTTTCCTGTCATATGGTGGAGGTCCAGGCGCCGGTATCGTTACGGCATACAGTTACGACTGGAACAGCGAGGGGGGCTTTGGTTACAAGAAACCAGTGCACCGAGCTGCTTCTGCTCTCGATTTGACTAGTACTTGGCAGGGCTATTATGGAGCAACTATTCTTGTTAGCACCACCGGTGCAGCATTTGCAATTACGCTGCCAACCACCACCAACGCGGCGACACTTAAAGCGCTTCAAGGTTGGCATATAAGAGTAATAGTTAACGATGAAACCGCGACAGGCACCAGCCGCGACGTCGGTGTCACCGATGAGGCAGTCACAATTGAGACAGCTTCCGGCGCGGGCACTAATGATACTTTTATTTCTAGGATTGTTTCAGTTGCAGATGAAGGCGCACCCGCTAACATTGTACACACCGATGATCAAACTTTAACTATTATTGCCGGCGCCGTTAACGGTGACTACGTTGACATTACATGTATCTATGCTCAATTAAACGATATCAGGTATCATGTCACTGGAGTTTGTTCAACTTAAAATGAGTCACTTTAATATCCAACATACTATTTATTTTGACAAATAGTCTATCAGGAGTCAATAAATGTCCAACATGTTAGAACAAGCAATAATTGATGCGGATGCTCTTCGTGAAGCTGCAGTCAAAAATGCTGAATCAATGGTTTTAGAAAAATATTCAAGGCAGATCAAGGGAGCTGTAGAATCTTTACTAGAACAAGACATGCCTGATCCGCTTGCAGCGGATCCAATGATGGCAGGGGCCCCTCCTGCACCAGGAGCAGCAGGAGCAGACCCTCTTGCTGGCGGACTTGGTATGGATATAGGCGCCCCAACTGACGATATGGCCATGGGAGAAAAAGTAGAAGAAAGTTCTGTTATGGAACATATCCCCAAGGCAGCAACTCAGAAACTTGGCGCAATTGACGCAGAAATTGAAATTCCTCTTGATGCCTTACTAGAACAAATAGAAAAGTTGAATGAAGACACAGAAAACAAAGAAGAAGTTGAACTTACTGAAGGCCTTTTGGAAGATTTGATGGCAGAAGACTTATACGAAGAAGATCTTTGGGGCGAAGCAGATTATTCAAGCGTCGGCGCCCCCGCACTTGGAGAACAGAGTCTAGATGAAGACTACCTGGACGAAGACTATTTGGGTGAAGGATCTTTAGACGAAGATTATTTAGACGAAGATCTTTATGAGGAAGCTGTTTACGATGAAGATGCTTATGAGGAAGGTCTAGACGAAGAATTATTCTTGGAAGATACCCTCTCTGAAGAGGAACTAGAAGAAGAACTTTATAGTCAGATCTATGAACAGTTGACAGTTGATATTCACCCCCAAAAGAGCGGCTGGGCTGGGACGCCCGGGCCCTTACTAGAGCTAGCTGATGAAGAATTATTGGCTTTAGAACAAGATTCGAAAGTTCGAGAAGAAAAAGACGCCATAAGAAAGGCTGTTAGCGAACTTGAAAAAGTTAACGAATCATTAGGAAAGAAAAACAAACAACTAGCAAAGTCTCTATCAAAATCAGATGATTATGTTAAAAGATTACGAGACGCAGTTGTAATATTAAAAGAGAAGCTCGATGCAGCTTCTCTTACAAACGCAAAACTACTTTACACGAACAAGGCATTGGACAGCGACTCCCTGAATGAGCGGCAAAAGCGTAAGCTTGCCGAAGCTATTTCTAGTGCCGACAATATTGAAGAAGCAAAAGTTATTTTTGAAACACTTCAAAGCACAGTGGGCAGCACCTCTCGCAGAAATGCTAAGCAGCCTAAGTCACTGAGCGAGGCAGTTGAAAAGTCTTCTTCAATGATTCTGTCGAGCAGAGAAAACAAATCTGCAAGACAGAAAAAAGTACCAGTGTATGATCGCTGGAAATTCCTAGCTGGAATTAATAAGACTTAATAATATACTATAGGAGGTTTAAAAAATGTCTGTTTTACAAAAGCTAACTGAAGGTATCGCCTCGCGAAGTCTTCAAAGAGAGGGTGCTGCCTTACTTGACAAGTGGGAACGTACTGGTCTTCTTGAAGGACTTACTGGAGATGCCAGTAGGCAGGGTATGGCCCGTCTATTAGAAAATCAAGCTGCACAGCTTCTTAAGGAAGCATCGAGTATGAGTGCAGGCGATGTCGAGGGTTTCGCTTCCGTAGCGTTCCCGATCGTTCGTCGTGTCTTTGGCGGTCTCGTCGCCAATAATCTCGTTTCGGTCCAGCCGATGAGTTTGCCGTCTGGCCTCATCTTCTTCCTGGACTTTACTGCTGCATCTGTCACTGGGCCCACTATGGGCGACAATGAATCGCTCTATGGCGGTGGCAAAGTTGGTCATGAGATCACAGGTGGTGTTGAGTTGGGGTACCAATCGTCCGCGACCATGGGTGACGCTGTTGGTGTAAGTGGCGATAGCCCAGATGAAGGTTTCTACAACTTGAATACTGGTTATTCTTCGACTACTGGTTCGGTAACGAACCTCACGGCTGCGCAACTTGTTACGCACGTCGGCATCATCGATCTTACTAACCCCAGTGAGGCTGAAAAACGAATTCTTCGTTGGGACGAAGATGTTCTCGGTCTTGGCGCTGGTCACGAAGCCGTCGTAGCTAGAGTTCGGGTATCTAACTTTGAAAATCAGGAGGCCGGCCAATCTGGCCAAATTTTGGATCGAGATAAGCTTATAACTATTGAGCACACCGGCGGTGGCAACATGGTAAATGCTGTTATGGTTCGACGTTTAACTACTCTTGGCTCTTGGGCCAACCATCCGTCTGAAGCTGCTTGGGATGGTGTCAAGGATACCTTGTATCTTACGTGGATTGGTCAGGACGATCAGGTCGACCCGGCCAACGCCGGCGCGGCCGGCACCACGATGCCTACGGGGGCCGATATGGACTTCACGTTCCCACTTGTCGATAACATGAATGCCGCGCCAAATGCGGGCACTGGACAGGATGCTATTGGTATCGTTGCAATGGGTACACCGTGGGGCTTGGAGAATACTGGTGCCATTCCTGAAATTGACATCAGGGTTGACAGTATCGCTGTTACTGCGGTTACCAAGAAGCTCAAAGCTAAGTGGACTCCGGAACTCGGTCAGGACCTTAACGCCTATCACAACCTCGATGCAGAGGTCGAACTAACTCAGATTCTTTCTGAGCAGATCGCCCTTGAAATCGATCGTGAAATCCTAGGTGCTCTGGTTCAGGGTGGCACTGCTGCTCGTTACTACTGGGCTCGCTCACCGGGCCTTTTCGTTAACCGCGAAACCGGTGCAGAGCTAGGTGCTACTGCAGCTGCTCCTGATTTCACTGGTACGGTAAGTGAATGGTACGAGACTCTTGTCGAGACCATTAACGACGTGTCTGCTCAGATTCATCGTAAGACGCTTCGTGGCGGAGCTAACTTCGTGGTGTGTTCACCTGAAGTTGCTAACATCCTTGAGTTCACCTCAGGGTTCCGTGCGAACGTTACTCATGATGATGATCGTGGCACTATCGGCGCAGTTAACGCTGGCAGCCTCAGCCGCAAGTTTGATGTCTACGTGGACCCCTATTTCCCGCGTAACGTCCTTCTTGTCGGTCGTAACGGTTCAAGTTTCTTGGAAAGTGGCTATGTCTACGCTCCATACGTACCGCTACAGGTCACTCCGACCATCTTTGGTACCGAAGACTTCGTACCCCGTAAGGGCGTGATGACTCGGTATGCGAAACAGATGGTTCGACCTGATATGTATGGTCTTGTCGTTGTTCGCGGCCTGCTTGGTGAATCTGGCTCCTAAGCCTGATTACTAGGTAACTAAACCAACCCGCCTTGAGTTTTCTCTTGGCGGGTTTTTTTATTAAATAAAACTTAACATTAAAATTTAAGATTGTTATAATTATAATATCTGACATAGAAAAAGGAGTTTACCATGTCACAAGAAACTGTAGAAACACAGCAGCAAGCAGTACATATGTTAATTCAGGCTGCTCAATTGGCTCAACAGCGAGGAGCCTTTAATCTTAATGAGGCCTCTTTGGTATCCCAAGCAGTTAACCATTTCGTTCCCCCTGCACCACCGCCGGAAGAAGGGACAGATGTTGAAGAAGCCGTCGAAGAAGAATCAGAATAATTTAGACATTTAAGCAAACACATTACTATTTATAATGATTGATAAGGCAGAAAGCCTTTTTTAAAAGGAGAAAACAAACATGGCTAAAGTAGGAAGAGCATCAAGAAATTCATCGCTCATGAGAGTCGAAACCGTCTCTGCCGATAAAACAATTGGTGATGCAGAGACCGGAGAAGTATACTTCATTGATATTTCATCCAGTTCGGTTGTTGTCACATTGCCAACCCCTAGGGCAGGAATGTATTTTAAATTTATCATTGCTGTCGCGGCACATGGAGAAGCTACAAATGATTTTACCTTGACGACACACGATTCTGCATGTGACATTCAAGGACCTCTTGTCACTGGTAACTCTGGTGCAGTAGAGATAGGCGGTTTCCCTGCTGCTATTGAACATGCTGGCACTAGTATTTCTAGACTCATTCTTGATTCATCAGAAGGCGCAGTAAGCGCTGGTGATTATCTTGAGTGTATCTCTGATGGAACAGACTGGTATGTCAGTGGCGTACTCACTGAGGGCAACAAAGCCACTGGTGCTGTGACTCCAAACGCTACCGCGGTATAGATGTGACTAATAAGTCATAAATCAAAAGTATTAAACCCCTTGCTCTTTTACAGACAAGGGGTTTTTTGCTATATATATTCAAGGTTAAGAATGTCGATATGCCAAAAAAATCGCATGACCAATTTTTGAGATTTTCATTTTTTAAATAACTATTTACTAGGTAGAACAAGGAGGCCCACAATGGGTAAAAAAGCAAGAATTAGAAGATATCCTCAAAAATATGGGAAAAAATATGCTTCCCATCCTTACACCAAGGCTGTAACTAAATTGCGCGAGGTAATCGAGGAAGCAGAAGCCGATAGCGTGGTCACAGAACAAGAAGCTGTGCAAATCAAACAGGCAAAAGAAGAATTAGTTGAAGCAGTTGTCACAATAGCAGCAGAAGAAGTAAAAGAAGTTGTTATGACAGTAGTAGAGGAAGTAAAAGAAGTTGCTGAAAAAGCTTCAGAGGCCGCAGCTGAAGTTGTGGCTCCAAAACCAGAAGTAAAAAAAGCTGCAAAGGCTCCTGCGAAAACAAAGAAGAAAAAGAAGAGCGTTTTTGCAAAAAGAAAAACTACTCCAAAAAAAGCAACGAAGAAAACCTCTGAGGGCTAATTAAGTCTCTCCTAACTAATTACATTGTATAGGAGGCACTAATGAATGGCGACGCCGACACTCACACCCAGTTCACAGACTTCAACTGTTGTATTACCGCAGACCGGCACGTTTTCCGTAGCTAGTGTCTCAACAAACTATCCATATGGTTTATACGCCAGCGAGACGAAGGCTGATGGTACATCAAATGAGCTTTATGACGTTAATTTCATCACTGGTGCTATTGAGCAGGTAAACTTTACTTATAGAAAGCTCGGCGGCGATGTACTTGATATTGAGCTGACAGAAAAGAACGTGTATGCTGCTTATGAAGAAGCAATACTAGAATATTCTTATATTGTTAATATTCATCAGGCTAAAAATATCTTACATAGTTCTCTTGGCCACACAACTGGTACTTTTGATCAAGATGGGCAAAGAACTGATTCACTGAGTGGAAGCAACGTTGAACTAAAGTATCCTAAATATAAGCTAGGTTATTCAAAAAAGATTATGGACAATACGATCCAGGAAACGGGACTTGGTGGAACTGCTACTGTATATTCAGGGTCGATTGGCACGACCAGACTTAAGCAAGATTACGATTTGCAGCAAGAGATTCAAACTAATTCTTTGTCGCCTGAATACAATTATTACAATAAAATCAACAATAAGCGTGTCATCATAAGAAGAGTCTATTTCAAGACCCCACACGCAATGTGGAGATTCTATGGTTATTATGGTGGCTTAAACGCAGTAGGAAACATGTCAACTTATGGCATGTTTGCCGATGATTCTACTTTTGAAGTAATTCCGCCATGGCAAAACAAGTTGCAAGCAATAACATATGAAGATGCAATTTATACACGAAATTCTCATTATTCTTATGAAATTAAAAATAATAAATTAAGAATATTCCCGATCCCAACCAGCACCAGCCCTCGGTCAATTTGGTTTGAATTCACAGTCAACGAAGACCCTTGGGAGGAGCAAGACGATCGCAAAGACGGCTTGGCTGGTATCAACAACATGAATACTTTGCCTTTTGCGAATATATCCTATAAAAATATCAACAGCATAGGAAAGCAGTGGATTAGAAGGTTTACTATAGCCCTGTGCAAGGAGGTTCTTGGGCAGATTCGTAGTAAGTTCGCCACAATCCCCATTCCCGGCGCTTCAGTGACTCTTAACGGAACAGCAATGATCACAGAGGCCAAAGCAGAACAAAAGGAACTAAGAGAAGAACTGCAAAAAGTGTTAGATGAACTAACATACGAGAAAATCACGACAACTCAAACTAATATGGCGAAACAAACTCAGGAGCTTGTACGTACCTACCCATATTCTGTCTATCAGGGGTAAAATTTAAATGGCAAGTGAGAAAAATAAATGGACACAGCCAGCAGCTCCTCCACCTCCTCTTTTCCTTGGTGAAAAAGAGCGAGATTTGGTTAAGCAGGTCAACGATGAATTAATCGAAAGAGTGATTGGACAACAAATTGCATACTATCCAATAGACTTAGAACATACAAATTTTCACTCATTATACAACGAAGCAATTGTTAAAACTTTTTTGCCCCCTGTTAGGGTTTACGCTTTGGTTGAATTTAAAGGCCAAACAACTCAAACTGATAAATACGGTATAGATAAAACTGTTAAAATAACTGTTCATTTCCATAAAAGACGATTAACAGAAGATCAGGATCTTTTTGTACGTGAAGGTGATTTTCTTGCTTATGGCGAGAATTACTATGAGATAGTTAAATTAGAAGAACCAAAAGAATTATTTGGGCAAGCAGATAGAAGAATTGAAATATCTGCAGAATGTATCAAGTCTAGAGAGGGCCTTTTTGATGGCACCTAAAGATTCTATAAATGAAGACGTCGCCAGAGATGTACCAAGATATAAATCTGATCTAGAAGATATTGATATGGCTTTATATGAATTTATTAATGATTCTATGGATATACATACAAAAACAAATAAAGGTTTTCAAAAAATCCCCGTAATCTGGGCCGGCTCGGAGAGGGCACATAATATAAAAAATACTGATATAAAGCGCGATAAGACCGGGATGATCATTTTACCAGCTATTGTTGTCGAAAGAACAAAAGTCACAAAACAATTCGAAAACAAAGGTGTTCCATACGCTGCAGTTGACCCCAGAGGCGACCTGGAAGGAGGCTACTTGACAATTAATAAAGTTATTAAGCAAGATAAGACTTCTAATTTCGCTAATGCTGACGCTTATAAAAAACGAACACAGCTTAATTTCCCTACATATAGGAACAAGAAAAATGGTAAAATAGTCTTTGAAACCATTACCATACCCTTGCCTATCTATGTGGAACTCGGATATAATATTACTATCAGAACTGAGTACCAAGAGCAAATGAATGATGTTGTCGCGCCCTTTATGCGCAGAGCACACGCCCATAAGAGGATTATGATAAAACACAACTACAACAATTATGAGGCTTTCATAGAAGGGGAACTTAATGTGGCTAATAACATTTCTGCTTATGAACAGGCAGAACGTAAATATGAAAGTAGTTTAACTATCAATGTTTTGGGGTATCTTATAGGAGATGGAAAAAATCAAGTTCAGCGCAGAACAGTAAGAAGGGAGAATGCTGTACAAATTCGCTTTGCTAGGGAGCGAATTGTCATTGGTGACGAAGATGGAGAATTTAGATTTTAAAGGAGTTTCCAACCAACCAAGACTATTTAATTAAGAAAATGTATTTCTAGTTTTGACTAGAAACCACTAAGGGAGTTATAAGCATGGCAGTCGATAAATTTAAATTTATTTCACCCGGTATTTTTATGGATGAGATTGACGAGTCCGCATTACCGGCACTTCCGGAGCGCATGGGACCAGTAATCGTTGGTCGTTTTGCAAAAGGTCCGGCAAACAGGCCGATTAAAGTAGAAACATTTAAAGAGTTTGTTCAAATCTTTGGTCGACCCTCGGCGGGAACTCCGAGCGGGGACGTATGGCGTAATGGAGCGTTAACTGCTCCAACTTATGCTGCATATGCAGTTCAAGCTTGGTTGCGAAATAACTCTCCTTGTACTGTCTACCGACTTTTGGGTGACCACCCAACTTCTGCTGAAACAAGTTACGAGTCCTTCGACAAAGCATTGCCAGGCTGGAGAACTGATGAGTTATTAACTACCGATCGCGCTACCTGTGGTGGGGCATTTGGTTTGTTTGTGACGCCAGACGGAGATCAATATACAGCTACTAATTCTGGAAATGGGGCTCATAGTATAGTTGTAGCCACGTCCTGCACCGCCGGCGCCGCAAACACAAGAAAACTTAAGATATATGATGCTGACAGTCAGTCTGTAGAGTTTGATATAGATAATACCACGTCGACCTCGACAGCGACTGTTATAGCTTTTGGGAACGCTAATAGCAACGCAGCTCAATTCGCGACAAACATCATAGACGCGGTCAACGCTGCATATACAGCGGGCACTTTAAAGGTCCAGGCCGTGGCTGATCCGGTGACGACCGCAGGCGTACGCTTAGTTTCAAGTGTGAATGGTACGGTCGGGAATAGTATAACGGCCACAGAAGGATCCGCGGTGACCGACAATGTGATCCTCGCCAACAGCGGCGGCGGGGCGACGGCATGGGCCGGCGGCGGCACATGCCCTGCTGTTACGGGAACTTTAGCTGCTATATGGTATGTACAGGATGGGGGTTCAACCGTTGAAATAACTGGCACAGCTCCCAATGGAAGAGCAACAGAAGGTTGTGGCGTACTAATTAGATCAACAAATCAACAGTTTACAGCAAAAGTAAAAGATGCATCTGGCTCAACTGTAAAAGCTGCGACATTCAATTTTGATAAAGACAGTGATTTGTACATTAGAAAACTTTTTAATACGGACCCAACCAAAACAAATACTCAGATAACTCCAGCTGACTCTGAACAAGTTTATTGGCTTGGTGAAACTTTTGAAACTAATGTTTTAAATGATATGGCTGTCACCGGAGCAGCAGTCACTTCGACAGGCCAGTTCTGGGGTGCGGTTGTAGGTCTCCAGGGCAATGGCTGGGATGTCGATTGGGCAGACCGTTTACAAAAAGCCGTCGCAGCTAGAACTGGTTGGTATATTTCTCAAGATACCAGAGGTCTTACTACAGCTAGCTTTAATCCCACCGTCGACACAGAAGAGTTGTTTAGATTTGTAGCTCACGATAGCGGAGAGCACATAAATAGAGATATTAAGATCTCCCTTCAGGATATCAAAGCGCCAACTGATAACTTTAATAAGTTTGGTACTTTTACTTTAGCTGTTAGAGCAGCTGGAGATTCAGATAACAATCCTGTTATTCTTGAGCGTTTTAGCGGACTTAACTTAAATCCAAATTCTGCTGATTACATAAAGAAAGTTGTGGGTGATAGAAGTTACGCTTATAATCAAACTACCAAAACTATTACTGAGCATGGAGAATATCCCAACAGATCTAAGTATGTTCGAGTGGAAACCAAACGTATTGTCGACGACGCAGGAGCCGAAGGTCTATTGCCTTATGGTGTCTATGGACCTGTTATCCCAAGAGAACTTCAGCTTTTAAGCGGTTCACTAGTTTCTAATATAACTGATAATGCTGGTGTCGATATTGATCCATGGATTGCCAGTACTGGATCACTTCCTGCTGATTCTTTGGTTACTGGCCATGCAGCTGCCGGCCTGATCAGCGTTGGCCCCGGCGCCGCAGTAGAAAGCAACCATCTTACGACTCCGTCAAATGCTAGTGGTCTCACCGCCTCTCTACAGTGGCCCTCTACAAGACTTAGAGTTTCTGCTTCTGAGGGCAATATGGTTATGGCAACTCGTGCTTACTTCGGCTACCAGTCAACTTTAGCAGACACTAGAATATTTGATAAAACCAACCTTGATCTTCTAAGAGGTCAACCTGCAGGCGTGCTAGCAGGTAGTTTGGCTAACGAAACAAAATATTCTTGGGTATTTACCCTAGATGATGTAGAATCAGTTAGCGGCAGCGGCGGGTTTGATACTTCAAAGGCGATATGGGTAAGTGGCTCCAGAGCTAGCGGCCGTTCTATAACTGCTGGCGAGACAGGCACTCCATCGGTCACCTCTTCTGCAGAAGTGTTGGAAAGAGATTGGAATAGGTTTACTTCTCCCATGTTCGGTGGCTTTGATGGATTGGATATAACAGAAGCCGATCCTTTCCGTAATGAATATATAGACAACGGCTCCGAAAATACTAATTATGCATATTACTCGGTCAAAAAAGCAATTGATATCTTATCGGATAGCGAATTTGCAGAATTCGATGTTGCTACTATACCGGGCCTCACAAACTCTAAATTAAATACTATGTTAGTTAACGCTTGTGAGGATCGTGCTGATGCTTTGGCTATTATCGATGTCGAAGGCGGTTATAAGCCAAGACACGAAAATGATGATGACGAGGCCGCTCGAATGGGTACTGTCTCTGATATCGTTAATAAAGCAAAAGATCTGTCCCTCAATTCGAGTTATGGCTGTGCTTTCTACCCGTGGGTGCGTATTAAAGATAACGTCAATGACGCTATATTATATGTTCCGCCTTCTGTTGTCGCTCTTGGTACTTTTTCAAGCTCACAGAGAAAATCAGCAGTTTGGTTCGCACCAGCTGGCTTTACTCGCGGCGGCTTAAGCGAAGGTTCGGCAGGTTTACCGGTAATTGGGGTAAGAGAACGTCTCACCTCTGCTCTCCGCGATAAACTTTACGATGCAAATGTTAACCCAATCGCTAGTTTCCCAGCTGAAGGAATCGTTATCTTTGGCCAGAAAACCCTGCAGGTAACTCCTTCCGCCTTGGACAGAATCAACGTAAGAAGACTTCTTATCTTCATTAAGAAAGAAATTTCACAAATCGCTTCTAGAATTCTTTTCGACCAGAATGTTGTAGCCACGTGGGATAAGTTTACTGGTCAGGTCGAGCCTTTCTTGGAGGGTGTCAAAGCTGGATTAGGCTTAACGGACTTTAGGGTTGTGCTGGACGAGACAACCACAACGCCAGATTTAGTTGATAGAAATATTCTATACGCTAAAATCTTCTTAAAGCCTGCAAGAGCTATTGAATTTATAGCCCTTGACTTTATAATTACCAGAAGCGGCGCTTCATTTGACGATTAAAAATAAAAATTTAAATAAAACACTATTTATTAGAGATAAGGGAGACTTAAAATAATGCCATTTTACTCAGATTCAGGACCAGGCGGATTCGAGCCTAAAAGAAAACATCGGTGGACTGTAAGTTTTAAGCATCTTGGTAATGATCTAGTATTCATGGCTAAAGGTGTTTCGAAACCTAAATTTACCTCAACACCTACAAAACATCAATTTATGAATCATGAATTTAAATATCCTGGCATTGTTTCATGGCAGGATGTCAATGTAACGCTTGTTGATGCTTTTGAACCGAATATAGGTAGTGTGTTTTGGAATGTTCTTTTGAACAATGGTTACGATCTTCCTACTAACTTTACGAATTCTCTAATGGGGCTCACCAAGACCGCATCTGTGGCCACAATCGGTGATGTCGTGATAAGACAATTAGACGGCGGCCACAGAGCCGGCGCCGGAGGCCCCATTGTCCTCGACCCAGGCAACATTGTTGGACCCGCTATTGGGCCCTTTATCAGAGAAGAGTGGACCTTGAAAAATGCATTTGTTAAAGACGTGGCTTGGTCTGGCGAGATGACTTACGCGGCTGACGCCGGCTTGGTCGAAGTGACTGTCGGTCTGACTTATGATTTTGCTAAATATGCTACTTCTACTTCATCTAACGGTCTAGGTCAATACACTTAATAGAATTTAACGAGAGGTTAAAATGCGCAATAATGAGAAACGTTTGGGGATGGTCCCTGGAGGACCACAGCCAAGCGATGTAGCGGGAGCTTCTCAACAAGGCTCCCCTTTGGCATTTGTGGTGCCAACAGAGTTTGTTGAGTTGCCTTCGAAGGGGGCCTTCTATCCAGAAGGTCATCCTCTTCACGGTGAAGACACGATTGAAATAAAGTTTATGACCGCGAAGGAGGAAGATATTCTTACTTCGATGACCCTTATCAAGAAAGGGGTTGTCTTGGAAAGACTTATTAACAATCTTGTGCTGGATGAAAGAATTAAATCGACTGATCTTTTTGTTGGAGATCGAAATGCGATAATGATTGCCACACGCAAGTCTGCTTATGGCAGTTCTTATAGTACAAAAGTAACTTGCCCTGAATGTAACGCTCCACATGATGAAGAATATGATCTTAATGAAATAGAATATAGTGGAAAATGCTTTGATAAAGAATTTTTAAAGGAAAACAAAATCACGGTTCAGTCTAAAACTGGGGACTTTGAAGTTGAACTTCCCAAATCAAAAGTTGTGGTCGGCGTCCAACTTATGACAGGCCAAGATGAACAACAGCTGGCAAAGATTAGAAAAGAAAGAGTGGAAGAAGCTGATGTCACAGATCTTTTGTTTACAATAATCTCTTCAGTCAATGGAGTGGAAGACAGATATACAATTAAAAACTTTGTTGATTCCATGCCGGCCATGGATTCAAAACACTTGAGAAAATTATATTCACAATTGGTGCCTAATATAGACTTTAAACGGGTGTTTGTGTGCCAAAAATGTTATTCTGTAGCTGACCTGGAGGTGCCGTTTACCACGGCGTTTTTTTGGCCTGAGTGAAGAATACATGGAAAAAGTTTATGAGCAATTTTTTGTTCTAAAATTCCATGGTGGCTGGAGCTTCATAGAAGCTTATAATCTTCCTGTTGGGCTGCGTTCGTGGTTTCTGAATAAGCTAACAGAACATTTTGAAAAACAGAAAGAAGCCATGGAAGAAGCTCGAAACGGATAACAGTTAATAAAAGATCCTTTTGGGCTTTTTTATTTTGCCCAAGTCTACTATTTACTATGCACCATGTGAGGGGGATGAAATGGCGGTACCAGACAATCCAGAAGATGTAGAAAAGCTGATTACTCTTTATAAAAAGCTAAGAAAAGCAAAAAGCGAAGCTGCAGCTGAATTAAGCACCGCCGAAGAAGAGAACTTGAAACACATGGCTGATATGATTACGGCCAATGTTGACGGTTATCAACGCATGATAACTAAAAGAGAAGGCTTAATTGATAAAGCGCAAGAAATAATTGACCTCGGCAACGAGGAAACAAAGAAGTACAAAGACGCCCTCGCCGCGGTAGCGAAACTCAAAGCTGAAAATTTAAAGCTTGCAGCTGCTAAACAAAAAATTGCAGCTGCAAACATGAAAGAAGCAGAAACGGCAGACTGGGCCCGCAAGCGCAAGGCCGTCGGCGACGACGAGGCCATGAAAGAACTTAAGAAATATGAGGACGCTTGGAAAAGATCGAGTGTAAAAATAGCCGACAATGTAAGCAATCAAAAAATTGCAATTGCCAGGTTCCATACTCCAGTTACTGAATTTTTTGGCAAAATAACAGAGAACATGAATGACTTCGCGAAAACAATGGACACTGGCCTTCATAAGTATACCGCTGCCACTGGTTTGTATTCTGAAGCGCTTGAGAGAGTACAGGTCTCCGCCATGGGAGCTTTTAAGACCCCCGAAGGAATGGTGGCATATAGAGGAATTATGCGTGAGATTGGCTTGGATGGAAAGGATCTCGGCCTTTCGATGCAGGCCATAACAAAACATATTTCTGGCCTCCGCACAGGTTTGCATTCTTTAGGGGATCGAGAAGTAATGAGTCGAGTTGCTAATTTAGTGGCTGGTATGGCCAAATATGGCGTGACGACTGAGGCCTCAACAAAAAATATTGATCTGTTTATGAGAGCTTTAAAACAAACTCCAGCCATGGCCATGGAAAGCACCAAAAGATTGGATGGTTTGGCAGTCTCTTTGGGCATTGATGTTAACCAAGCAATAGCCGATTTTAACACTTCAGCAAAAACATTAATTCAGTATGGTGATCGTTCTATTGACGTTTTTGCTGGTATGGCAGCTCAAGCTCAAGCGACTGGAATATCTTTAGCAAACTTGGATAAGTTTGCACAAAAATTTGATACATTCGATGGCGCGGCGAACGCAGCCGGCAAACTAAACGCGATATTGGGTGGTACTCATTTATCTGTTATGGAGCTTGTCCATGCGGACCCTGCTGAAAAATTTGAATTGATAAAAGAAGCAGTGGCAGATGCGGGTGTTGCTTTTGAAGACATGGATCGTCGCCAAAGGTTGGTCATCGCCAACGCTCTTGACATGGACGTTGAATCTGCTGCAAGATTATTTGGTAGCCAAGAAGATTTCCAAATGGCTGGTGAGGGAATGGATACTGCGGCAACCAAACAAGACGAAATGGAAGAGCGCATTAAAAAAGCAATAAGTTCTACGGACCTATTGAAGAAAAGCTGGTCTGAACTAGCAGGTCCAATGAGAGATTATACTAATATCGTTAGAGAAGTCAATGAAATGTTGGGAGTCAAACCAGTCAAAGCCCTTCAAAGCCTTATTGACGTTCTGGCTGAACCGGCCGGCGCCAACCTGGACAGGAAAATTGCAGGCCCGGCTGGTCTACTTATGATAGAATCAGTAATAGAAAAAGTAACTAAGGCTGCTGACGTAATAGATAAATTACCCTTCCTGGGTAGTATAAGAGAACTTGGCATGTGGGGTGTAATATTCGGCGGCGATGAGACGGCCGGCACAAAGATTGAAGAAAGAGTCAGAGAGTCGATGGACAAGATCAAAGAGATAACAGATGAAACTGGAACTATATGGACAGGTATGCCTTCACAATCCGAAGTGGATACTAAACTTACTCCTTTTGTCGGTGGGATGGAGCGCGCTGCAGCTGCCGCCGCGGCCCTAGGTGCTTCCAAACCATTTGATTGGGTTGTTAATATCGACACAGCCGCTGCCGAAGCTGCCGGCAAAACTTTCCAGGATGCTGCGGTAATGTTAAATGCTGTAAATATCTCAGATCCCGGGAGTGTAGATCAGATCAAAGGGCTGATCACTCAACTTTTAAACGCCCCCACTATCGTGGTGCACCCCCGCGAGGAAGCAGACCAGGCCACCGGCCAATCTGGCGCAGGCCAGCAGGAACTTATTGTCAACGTCGACGGCTTGAAACTTTTCCGGATCCTGCTGCCGCACACTATGGAAGGTAAACTTAAAGCAGCGGTGCAGAAAGGTAGATAATAATGGCAAATAAATTTTTTCAGGCAAAACAAAGCTTTCTCCCGTACGAAAGAAGCTTAATCGCAAAGAACGATGTCAACGGCATGCAGAAAAGCTTTACAAAAGTCACTCCAGAAATAATAAAGTCGGGAGAGGAAAAAGATAGTGTCGTCACCACCGCCGCCGCCCGAGGAACTCTAATAGAAATTATACCAATGCACATTAAAAATCCACCTAGGATTACATTTATAGCTTTCTTGGACGCTTTTGTAGATAATTTCCGTCCAGACTTTAATTCAGTAAATGTTTATGGACGTCCCGATAGATATCATATTTGGAAAGCTTCACAGCGTAATCTGGCATTAACTATTACTGTACCATCTAGTGGAAAGAATATGGCATTAAGAAATCTCGCTAATATAAATTGGTTCTTGGCTTCTCTATACCCTGCTTACAAGGAGGATTCTCACGGAACAAATGCAGTTTCCGCCTCACCTCTTTTCAGAGTTAAATACGCTAATATGATTATGTCTGCAAATCATTTTGAGGGTCTATTATGCACTATCACAGGAGTAAGAGTTAGTCACAATAAGAAAGCTGGTTTTATACCGATTGTTGTAGACCAGCATTTGGGTGTTGACCCCGCGGGACCAGATCCCCTACGGGATCTGGAGGGCTTGGTCGTTGCCCCCACCGGCCGGGTTAACGACCAAGATCGATATGACGCTTTGATAGGCGAAGGAACAACTCGACCATCTAATTTTGTAATTCCAGCAGAATATAAACTCAGTTTTAATTTAACCGCTATTCATGAACATTCATTAGGGTGGGACCACAATACTGGAGACTGGCGCGGACCGTCCAACGAAGGTTCAAACATTGCGCGCTCTTTTCCATATGGCATAGAATTGGATAAAGACCTACCTGATCCAACAAAGGATAAAGATGCCGCAGCAGTTAACGTCAACCCCGTCGAAGATGCTGTCGTTGATGCTCCAACCGAGAGACTTTGCGACGTCAACCCCGCCGATGGAAAACTCGAAGGTTGCCTGGAAGAAAACCAAGCAGCGATTCGTGAGCAGGCGGTTGAAGAAGACCGCATCTTCGATCTCACTGGCCAGGGTGGCCAACCTGAAGGCTTTTTTGAGCCGAGTCCCCTGGGGCTCGGTGTCGGCAACCTTACTCTAGGAGGAGAAGGATAATATTATGAGATATTTTAATCAAAACATTTATATTAACAATAACTCTGCCTATAGACGTTATTTAAAGAGTAGAGGAAAGAAATTCATACGTCAGTATGATACACCTCAATTCCGCCATCCTTCTGTCGCAGATCTTAAGAATTTTAAAAGAGCCCAGCACGTTTGGGGCGTTGGAGATCGTTTCTTTAAACTGGCTAATGAGTTTTACAACGATCCAGAAAAATGGTGGGTCATTGCTCTCTACAACCAGAAGCCAACAGAGTTTCATGTTAGACCAGGACAAATAATATATATCCCACTTCCTTTGGATTCTGTGTTATACTACATGGGATATTAATCGGAGAAGAATATGGCTGACCCCAAAAAAGATGCAGCTAGCAAAGATGGGAAAGACGAAGTTTCAGAAGAAAAGAAGCGCCGCCTTAAAGAAGAGAAACGTGTTCGAAGACATGAAAGAAATTTTCGTAATGTAGAGCAGTATATTTTAAGTCAAAATATTAATGAAGTCTCTTCTTACTACAGGGAACATCTAGGTCTTTTCGCTTATAGAACTTTTCGACAGGTTAATGGCAGCAGCCCAGATATTGTGACTAGATTAAGGGGGTTGCCAGACCTATCTCCTTTTTTGGGATTAAAGAATTCCACACTATCTTTGTTGCAGCCAAAAATTAAAATATATCGTGTTACTTATGAAGAATTGGCCCCTGAAGCCGCCACAGAAACTGTAATCGACGCAGAAGGACCCACGGAGGGCTCTTCTCCAGATGGATTTACAGAAGTCCAAACTATGGCAACCGGCCAAAGGATACCGCTTAACACCCCGTGTTACAGGGAGTTCAAGTTTTCAGATAATTTTGGTAGGGAAAATGCTGCTTCTGTTGAAGATTACTTGGCTAGCGAATCAACGAAAGCCTCGTGGAGAAATATTGGCCTAGAATCGTTTAGGGTGAGACAAATAGGTACTTCTCATGGTGCAGTCGAACATAATATAGAATGCTCTCTTCAAATAAAATTAAAAAGTCTTAAAGACTTGACTGCTCAACCACCCGGTGAACCGCCACCAGAGAAAGGAGGTTTGAGATACGTAGATTTGGTTATCCATCCAGGCGCTAGAATTGATAGAGAGACTGAACACATAAATCCCATGCACTATGAAATTAAAGTTTTATTGGGATATCATTCTCCCACCAAAGATATGATTCAAAATATCGGCTCTGAACCTTCTAATTCTAAACAAGTAAAATTACTTGAAAGCTTGGAAAAAATGAACATTGTTTTAGCATTATCTTTGAGAGATTATGATTTTAATATAGACGACGACGGTTCTGTAACTTTATCTATCAATTACTGGGGACGAATAGAATCAGTCTTAAACAATAGTTACGCTAACATTTTTCAAGAAACGTTTGTTGTAGGGAAGGAAGGAAATCTCTTGTACAGCCCCAAAGCAGAAATTAAGAATAATTATGGTGCGTTAGCTAAACTTTCAAGTCAAATTTTATCTGCGCATAGAGGAATGAATTCGCCAGCATGTAAAATACCTGATTGCGAAGCAAAAAAATTAATACAAAAATTGCTAAAAGAGAGTGAATTATTTGTATCCATAATAAAGGCGGAAAACGTTCCCGGCGCATCAGATAAAACTCCTGATTTAGCTAAAATATTTGAATGGTTTAAAGAGGCTGATAATGTTAACCTACTAATAAGTGCACTAAAAAAGAAAGGAGCAGCATTTAGAGAACAGGTTTATGAAGGTTTCATGGCTCAGTTAATTGATGGAAACCCTCAAACTGCGGGCGGGAATGGAACTCGATTATTTTGTGCTTCCGCTAATAAAGAAAAAGTCCAACAAGCTATGGGATTAATTAACTCAGCCGGCGACGAAGCAACAAAAAAAAGCAAGATAAAAAGAGAAGAAGCAAAAAGGGAAAGTACCACCGCTATAGGAGAGGCTAGTAAAACTTTGGCTGTCGGTCGGTGCAGTGAAATAAAAATGTCGTCTGATAAATCTTTGGCAAATCTTAAACAATCGACTGCCAACTCTATTAAAGCAGCTGTAGAAGAAGAATCAAAATCAAAAGATGGAAAAAAAGCAGATGAGCCACCTGAAAGAGATCCTGCCAAGGTATCGGTATTATCTCCATCCGAGGGTCCTCATAAATACTACTTTTTGTTTTTAGGAGATATTATTGAGTTAGCTTGCAAAAATGCAGGATTAAAAGCTTTAAAGCTCCCATCACAGACTCTTGCTCTTGCTGAGGGTAGAGACACCAAAAATCCTACGATGCCTAATCAAGGATCGCATATTTATGTACAAGAAAGCTATATAGAGGGTGAAGAGTCTGCTTTAGATTACCCATTAAATGGAGTACGTTTGTTACTAGGTCCTTTAGAATATTATGATAGCAGCTCTACTTTACAACGAATTAATCTAGCTCAATTCCCAATTTCTTTTGATCTTTTCCAGGCTTGGTTTCTTCAAACAATTGTAAGAAAAGCTAAAATTAAAATGCCAATTGGTACTTTCATTACAAAAATTATCAATCAACTAGTGATGCCTGCTTTATCTACTGACTTTATAAGAGCACTTAAACCTCGTGGCACTCGAACGGAAAGCATAAGTTTGTCCCTTCCAGGACGACAAATGAAAGGTGCAAAAATAACCATCTGTGGCCGGCCCACATCTCCAGTGACTGAACTGTTGCCACTTGAACCAGAAATTGATATATACAGTGATGAGTTTACTGTTAATTACTATGATAAGGCGCGCCAGGTTACTTCTGATGAATCAATGATTAGAACTTCTTTTGACTACTGGTTAGTTCAAGTCTCTACAATAAGAGATATAACAAAAAGAACAGGACGCCCCCAGGAAGATATAAAAGATGGCTTATTCCACTTCAACATTGGATCTGATCGTGGCTTACTAAAAAGTATGAAATTTAAAAAAAGCGCTCTAAAAGGCCTCGGCGTAATGAGGAGCTTTCATGCGATCGAAGGCGGAGGTGACCAACTTGCGCAATTGAGAGAAGTATATGATTGTGATGTAACTTTAATTGGAAATTCTCTTTTTACACCTGGTATGCTTTTTTACGCAAATGCTAGTCTTCTTGGTCTGGGAGATGTCGCAGATGCTAAATCATTAGCCTATCAGTTAAATTTGGGTGGATATTTTGCGATCATGGAAACAGAGATGGAAATAAGTTCAGGTCATTATGAAACCCGCTTGACAGGGAAACAGCAAGGGTTTGGCAAAAAAAGAGGAAAATAAATTATGTCAAATAAAGTCACAGAAGCTATTTTCAATTCCAAAAGTAATTTACATAATTTTTATCCTAATTTCGATGGTGTAAAACATTTCGACTTAGAACGAAAACAACTTCTTTATGGTAGAATAGACCGGCGAGGAGATGCAATTTATCTGGCTAATGTTGCAAACTTGGCAGAAATTTATACTGGCGGGGACAGAACTGAACTAGCTATCGATTTTGTAGCCGAGGCTTTTAATGATATGCGCGGCTACGTACGAAAAATGGATCCTGGCCTCAACAAAAAAAGCTTGTTGTATAGAAGGATAAAGGTTCATAAAGCTCAGAGAGCTGGTGACTTAGAGTGGTCGTACTATCAATACGTGAACAAAATATATAATGATTTTGTTGAAAAATATTTAATGATTGAACGTCGTTTTGAAAAAATTAAAAATTTTCATGATTTCATGCAACAGTTTTTAATTTATATTAGCAGAATAGTCTATTATTTTCCGATTACAAGAACCGGATATATTTTATCACACCATTGTAGTCCTTACATTAGTGGTTTGATGTTAGAAATCGCACCAGAACTGCATGGAGTAGCAAACAATAAAAATGTTTTAAAGTATGTTAGCGATCCTAATTTTGTATTTTTCGTAAAAACAGCAAAAAAGTTTGGTTTTATGGTAGATAAGAATGCTCCGTGGCGCCTGGTTTTTAATGTCGCCTCCGGCGCATTGCCGAATTCTGAAGATGCTGGAGTTCTGGGTGCAAAAAAATACATGGGAAATTACGGTATTCAATTTGAAAATGTTTTTGAATATTATTATGAAAAAGCCCATCTTGCAGAACTTGATAATTTTAAAAACTATATGTTTTCTTTTTATAATACTTTCTATTCTCAATTTGAGGCTTACACAAAAATAAAATACGAAACCAACTCCAGTGGAGAATGCTCCAAGATTAAAGTGAAACAACAACAGAATTTTAGAGAACCACTGTTCCTTTCCGCTCACCTTCCATTTGCTGATGCGCCGGGACACGTTAACGTATACGGCAGCGAATACTGGCTAAAAATTATTTTAAAACTCAGATTATTAGAGTCTAATACTCCTCATAATAAAGTTAATTTTTCTAATTATTCTAAAGAGTTAATTAGACGAAGCAGGATGTTTGGATCTGGAGCAGCGTTAGATTATATAAATGACTTGACTAGGGGCATGTTGAAAACTATATTTAATACAGAAGGCAAATATTGGCACGGTAATCCAAAGTCTATTTACGATCGCAGAAAAAGGGAAGCAGAATCCAAAGTAGCTTCGCCCGATCGAGTGCCCGCGCCTTTGACTGGTGTCTTAAACAAAAAATGAGGAACATTTGCTATTTCAAACGCTAGACAACAAAAAAGAATGTTATGCTATTTATAGCGACGGTGATCTTTACCATTATCCCAACAACTTAAGTTTAACACATACATGGGCCCATACACCACACTTTGAAAACCGATCTGTTGAATATGCTCAGATCTGGGCTGCAGGGAAATCTCTCTCGGAGACTTGTCCTGAACATCTTAAAGAGGAGTGGAGTGAAGTCGAAACCAAGGCGAGGGCTTTTCTAACTTCTTTTAAAGAAGCCGGAGTCAATTTAAACGATGTTTGTTTTTATGACTTGGTTCCAAAAAAGTTTCTGCTTAAGTACTGTGAAGTTAAAAACAAAATAGCAAATTATGTTTTTGAACATTATAAAAAACCAAGTAACTATAATTTTATGTTAGAACTCGTAAAATTCCTTAAAGAAATTAGTGAGCAAGAGTTAAACACACGTGTTGAAAATTTGGATTTTATTAATATAAAAAACAGAGAAACACTTAATAAAATTAAAAATTCGGCAAACTACATTAAATATAAGCCTTGGGGAACCGTGACTGGCCGATTAACAACTGAAAAGGAAAGCTTCCCAATCCTTACTTTAAATAAAGAGCTACGAAGCATTTTGCGACCTAATAATGATTTGTTCGTTGAATTGGATTTTAGTGCAGCAGAAATACGTACTTTATTCGGTCTCTTAGGGCGTGAACAACCTGTGGGAGATATCCATAATTTAATCAATAAGCATGTTTTTGATTCAAAATATGATAGAGAAGAGAGCAAGAGACGTGTTTTCGCATGGTTGTATAACCCCAAGGCTCGAAACAAAAAGCTAGGGCAATACATAGATAAGAATGAGATAATAAAAAAATATTATCATGATGGTGTTGTTACTACTCCTTTTGGTAGAAAGATAGAAGTAAAAGAAGACAAAGTACTAAATTATTTAGTACAAAGCACTGCTAGTGATCTTTTTTTAAGATCAGCGTTGAGGGTACATAATCTGTTAAAAAAATACGAATCTAAGATTGCATTTTGTATTCATGACAGCTTGATAATAGACATTTGCAAAGAAGAAAAGGACATTTTGCAAGAGGTAATCAATATATTTACTGATACTATATATGGTAAATTTACAAGCCATTTGAGTATGGGTACAGATTTTGGGAGTATGAAACAAATAGCATGAATATAGTTGGTCTAGGACATCCCGGCTGCGCCATGGCAAAAATTTTTTCAGGATATCCGGAATATAAAATATTTTATATGGATACAGAAGATAATGATTATGACGGTACCTTTATAAAAATTGAAGAACAGGAAAGTCATGAACAATATGAAGCAAACTATACATCTGTTAAACTAGAGTTAAAGGATGCCCCCATCATACTCATCCTTTCAGGAGTTGGGAATATAAGTGGTATTGTTTTAAGAATTTTAGAAGAGTTGAAAGATAAGCAGATTAGCGTTTTATACATAAAGCCAGATGAAATATCATTGGGTGTGGAGGCAAAGTTAAAACATAGGTTAACCTTGCAAGTGTTACAACAGTACGCTCGTTCTGCTGTTTTTGAAAAAATTTATATTGTAAACAATATGTTAGTTGAAAAACTTGTCACACAATTATCTATTACAAAATACTGGGATAGTCTAAATGAGCTGATTGTGGGAACACATCACATGATGAATGTGTATAATAATATAGAGCCTTTGTTGACTACTTTATCACCGTCCATGATACCAATAACAGCGAGAATTGGTACTTTTGGGCTTGTTGATTACGAATCGAAAGAAGAGAAAATGTTTTACGATTTAAAATACCCTCGTATAAAAATATATTATTTTGCGATTAACTCAGTTGAATTAGAATCTAATAAAAATCTATTACAGGATATACGTGCTTTTGTAAGGGCGCAGAAAAAAGAAGAAAAAGTTGATGTTGCTTTTTCAATATATTCAACAAGTTACGATCAAAATTACATCTATAGCGTACATTACGCTTCTTTGATACAAGAAGAAAATTCAAATTTATAGTTTACCTTTCTTTATACGTTGTTATTATGATACTAGACTAGATGATTGGAATATTAGCTAATCATACTTTACCTAAAAAGGAGAAAGACTATGGGTATTGATTTAGAAAAAATGAAGGCAAAGCGCGACGCCTTGGAAAATCATGGCGCAGGCAAGAGCGTTTTCTGGCGTCCAGAGGACGGTGAACAAACAATTCGTATTTTGCCAACTTCGGACGGAGATCCGTTTAAGCAATACTGGTTTCACTATAACCTAGGTAAGAACCCTGGATTCTTGAGCCCAAAGAAAAACTTTGGAGAAAGTGATCCTCTTGATGACTTTATCCGTCAACTTTATAAGGATGGCAGTGATGACGCCATCAAGATGGCGAAGACATTGTCAGCACGGCAACGCTTTTTTAGTCCCGTTCTTGTACGCGGCGAGGAAGATCAGGGTGTGCGACTATGGGGCTTTGGTAAAATGGCCTATAGAGAACTATTAAATCTTGTTCTCAACCCGGAATACGGTGATATCACCGATGTGAACGAAGGAGTTGATCTGGTCATCAATTATGGTAAGCCGGCCGGCGCCCAGTTCCCACAGACGACTATCACTCCCCGGCGCCGCAATTCGCCTTTGGTTGAAAAGGAAGAGGATATTCAATCTCTACTTGAACAGGTGCCTGATTACAGTACTGTTTTTGAACGAAAGACTCCAGAACAGGTTCAAGGAATGCTTGATGAATTCCTCCTAAGCGAGGAAGATGCTGAGGATGTTTCTTCTGAATCGTCAAGGTATAGTAATAAAGGCACGAGTTCCGTTGACCAAGCCTTTAAAGAGCTTTTGGGAAACTAGTCCTTCCCCGCAGGGAGGCACGGGGTTACAGGTGTCTCAACTTTTCACACACACAGGAGCTTATTATGAGTGAAAATAACAGAAGTGGATATGAAATCCGCGAAGGTTTACTTGGCTTAGCTAAGGACATTTGTGAGCAAAATGCGCATATGCGTTTTGAGCAAACAAAGCAGTGGAGCGGCGCGACAACTGAAGATGTCATCCGCGAAGCTGAGAAACTTTATCAATTTGTACAGACGAAGTCCTAATTGATAGCCGCAGGGAGGCCTGGGTTTACAGAGGCCTCAATTTTTAAAAACGAGGGTACCGTGGCAAAGAAAGCAAAGAAACTAGGTCGACTAAATATTGATGAGATGAGAAATCTTGTCAATAAAAAAGCGGGAATGGAGGTTGCCTTCGATCTAACGAAGGATAACCCAACACAGGTTAAAGAGTGGATCCCAACTGGCTCGCGATGGCTCGACAGTATCATCTGTCGAGGCCAACTAGCTGGTATACCAGTGGGCAAAATTATTGAAATTGCCGGCCTAGAAGGTTCTGGTAAATCTTATATGGCAGCTCAAGTTGCGGCGAATGCTCAAAAGATGGGAATTGATGTCGTATACTTCGATGCTGAATCTGCAATTGACCCTGGATTCTTAGCCAGCGCCGGCTGTGATGTAAATAATATATTATATATGCAGCCACCTAGCGTTGAATATGTCCTAGAGACTATTGAAGAGTTGCTAGGTTCTAACGAAAACAAGATGTTATTTATTTGGGATTCTCTCGCTCTCACGCCCTCTATTAGCGACGTCGACGGAGATTTTAATCCCCAATCTTCAATGGCGGTTAAAGCGAGAATTTTAGCAAAAGGCATGTCTAAGTTGACAGTTCCTATCGCCGGCTCACAATCTACTTTTTTAGTACTGAACCAGCTTAAAACTAACATTACTAGATTTGCAGCAGAAGCAATGACGACACCTTACGTCACACCTGGCGGCAAAGCAATGCACTATGCCTATTCATTACGTATATGGTTAACAGGACGTAAGGCAAAAGCATCTTTTCTCGAAGATGAAAATGGATACAGAATTGGTTCAGAAGTTAAAGTAACACTGAAGAAAAGTCGATTTGGTACAGATGGTAGACAATGCACATTTAAAATTCTTTGGGGCGGAGAAGTCGGTATCCAGGACGAGGAGAGCTGGCTTGAAGCTATTAAGGGATCAGACTCACTAGAGCAAAGCGGTGCTTGGTATAACCTAGTTTACGAAAATGGCACAACTGAAAAGTTTCAAGCGGCTAAGTGGAAAGATAAACTAACTAACGAAAAATTCCGCAATCGAGTCCTTCAAATCATGGATGAAGATATTATCATGCGTTTTGATAAGAAGGAAGGGAAAGCAGAAGAATTTTATGATATTGATTAAGAAGAGGCATCGTCACCGGTAACCTTGACTTACACGCCCCCTGTACCTATATTGATTGTACAGGGGGTTTTCTATGCCTAGAGGCATTTCATCATTTAAGCCCCGCAACGGAATTGCGGGAAATATAATACAGAAGACGAACAGAACCCAAAGATACTTGAACCTTGCCAAGAATATAGCCTGGCAAAGCACATATGGTAAAATTAAGCATGGTGCAGTTTTAGTGAAGGGAGGTTCAGTTCTCAACGTGTGCTGTAACAAAGACAAATTTTGTTCTTTTGGGGCCCGGTTTCGAGATTCAAATCGAGGGCGCCCAACGGTACATGCCGAACTAGGCTGTATTCTAGGTTTATCTAGAAATGTTACAGTTGGGGCGGATATATATGTCTGCCGGGTTAACAGACAAGGTGAATTTCGTAATAGCAAACCTTGCACTATGTGCCACGAAGCGCTTAAGCATGTTGGTGTAAAAAGAGTTTATTACACGACTAATGAAGATGTAATTGAGATGTATAAATTATAAACTATTTATATAAATGGAGGTTTTATAAATGAACAGTCTCAAAGCTCTTGTCCGCGAACACCTAAAGAAGAACTTGTACGAAGCAACTGTTGTTTTGCGCTCTTCTCGTGATTATAATATTACAATAATAGCGGACAATATACGTGGCATATGTGGGATAACCGTATGCACAATCGCTGCAGCCGCCCGACCGGTCTCCAGCACACATGAAAGAACTGAACTAAGAATTAAGTTTCATAAACTGGATCCTACGATGGAAGAAACTGTCATAAAGATGTCAAATGCGGCGAGGAAGATTGACGGGGTCTCTTCTTTTATCGTTGCAAAGGTCGAAAGAGTATTCAGTAGAATTTACAGATAAGAATAAAAGAGGAACATGAAGCGCAAGAAAAGATTACTGATCATTGATCAGTTAAACCTGTTTTTTAGAAATTATATTGTTAACCCCAGCCTTTCTCTCAACGGACAACCCATCGGTGGTTTGCGGGGATGCTTTCAAAGCATTCAAAAAATCGTCAGGGAATCCAAACCTGATTTGATTGTAATCTGTTGGGACGGCGAAGGCGGTTCTAAAAAAAGAAAATTGTTAAAAAAAGATTATAAAGAAGGGCGGAAGCCAATTCGACTTAATCGATCTGTTAAATCTTTAACTGAGCATCAAGAAATAGAAAATAAAATCTGGCAGCAGACAAGATTAATCGAGTATTTTAATTACACCCCAATGATACAATTTATGTTTTCCGGTGTTGAAGCAGATGACATTATTGCATATCTTTCCCAAACGCCAGAATATTTGGATTGGGAAAAACTTATTGTATCAAGTGACAAAGATTTTTTTCAATTACTTGAGAATAATACAGTATTATACAGGCCGATACAGCGTGAAATATTAAATGAAAACTCTATTTTAAAGAAGTTTGATATCCATCCTGCCAATTTTGCCATGGCCCGGGCTCTGGTTGGAGACAAATCAGATAATATTGAGGGAATTCCTGGTGTGGGCCTCAAAACCGTTGCAAAGAGATTCCCATTCTTCACAAATAAAGAGTCGGTAACTTTTGATGACATTTTAAATCATTGTCATGAAATGGTAAAAGAAAATTCAATAAAAGTATACCAATCAGTTATCGAGAATGAAGGTCTTTTGAAAATAAATTACCAAATGATGCAACTTTATTCTCCAATGCTTTCAATCGGAGCTAAAAACACTATTCGAGAAACGATCAGAAATCCAGACTTATCTTTTAACAGAACTGAAATAATAAAGATGATGTTAAAAGATGGTTTCGGCGAAATTAATTTTGTTGAACTGTTCCAGCATTTTAATAAAATTTGTCTGGACAATTAAGCAGAAGTCCTTAAATTTCTAGTAACAGGATTATTACATGGTTAAAAATGATAAAATTAGTTTCTCTAAGTATGGGAAGCAATTTCAAGAGTCTCTGGCTCAACTGGTTTTGCAAGACCGCCCTTTCGCGGATCAACTTGAAGAGGTATTAAATACAAACTTTTTCGAACTGCAGTACTTGCGAGTTTTCATTTCACAAATTTACAGTTACAGAAGAAAGTACGGAGTTCATCCAACTGATAAAATTATTGCTTCAATCTTTAGAACAGAGCTTGACAGCGAAAGTGAGGCAACGCAAAAACAGGTACGAGATTATTTTGCCAGAATCACAATTAAGGGGATTCAAGACGAACAATACATTAAGGAGACCTCACTAGACTTCTGTAAAAAGCAGAAGCTGAAAGAAGCTCTTATGAAGTCGGTGGATCTAATCCAGATGTCTTCATATGATGAAGTTAAGCAGGTTATCGACGAGGCGTTAAAACTAGGAACAGACAATAATTTTGGCCATGACTTTCTAAAAGATTTTGAACTAAGATATGAAGTTAAGGCTCGTAATCCGATCACCACTGGATGGGAAAAAATTGACAAGCTAACGAGAAATGGATTAGGTGTAGGCGAACTTGGTGTGATAATCGCTCCAACGGGCGCAGGTAAATCGATGGCTCTCGCACATTTAGGCGCCCATGCGATCAAGGCTGGCAAAAATGTTGTACATTATACATTAGAATTGTCAGAGAGCATCACAGGCCAGCGTTATGACAGCTGCATCAGTCAAGTTCCATTGTCTACCTTATTTCATAGGAAAGAAGAGGTTCTAGAGGCAATTAGCGACCTAGACGGAACGTTGATTATCAAGGAATATCCAACTAAAACAGCAACACCAAATGTTTTAAAGGCGCATATAGAAAAATTAAAAAAAAGAAATCATAAAATCGATATGATTATAGTAGATTACGCTGATTTGCTCCGACCATGTACACATTATAAGGAGAAAAGGAACGAGTTGGAGTCTATTTATGAAAACTTAAGAGCACTCGCTCAAGAGTATAAATGCCCAGTTTGGACAGCGTCACAAACAAACAGATCGGGCTTAAACGCGGAGGTTGTAACAATGGAATCTATTTCTGAGGCATTCAATAAGTGTTTTGTGGCGGATTTCATTTGTTCTATTTCACGAACAATCAGAGATAAAAATGCCAATACGGCTAGAATGTTTATTGCAAAAAATCGCAATGGGCCAGACGGACTAGTATTCCCAATGTATATTGATACGAGCACTGTACAGTTGAAGGTCTTAACGGCTGTTGACTATACGCAGCATGCTGCCGTTAGCGCTTCTACTCCGCAGGATTTGGCCAAGAATTTGAGAGAAAAATATAAAAACTTTAGAAAAGGAAGAGGGGAGACAGCGAATGGAACTAGCTAGTAAGATTTTATCTGATATCACTGTACATATGAAATATGCACAATATCTGCCAAAAAAGGAAAGAAGAGAAACATGGAAAGAAGTCGTTACTAGGAATAAAAAAATGCACATTAAAAAATATCCTTCGTTAAGAGAGGATATTGAAAATGTTTACAAATATGTTTATGAAAAGAAAGTCCTACCATCAATGCGATCAATGCAGTTCGGGGGTAAGCCGATTGAGGTGGCTCCTAACCGGATATATAACTGTGCTTACATGTCTATCGATCATCCTGCTGCTTTTAGCGAGTGCATGTTTCTCTTACTTGGGGGAACTGGTGTCGGATATTCAGTACAGAAGCATCATGTTGAAAAACTCCCCGAAATTCAAGGCCTTAGTACAAAAAGAACTCGTCGTTTTCTTGTAGGCGATTCAATCGAAGGATGGGCTGACGCAGTTAAAGTTTTGGTAAATTCTTATTTTAAGGGCGGCTCTAAAATACGTTTTGATTTTAGCGACATCCGCCCGAAGGGCGCCAGACTAATTACTTCTGGAGGCAAAGCACCCGGTCCGCAGCCTCTTAAAGAGTGCTTATTAAAAATCAAAGGAATCTTAGATGAAAAAGATTTGGGAGATCAGCTTGAACCAATCGAAGTTCATGATATCATTTGTCATATTGCTGATGCTGTTCTTGCCGGGGGGATTCGTCGCGCTGCTCTTATTTCACTTTTTTCAGCTGATGACGAAGAGATGCTGGCCGCAAAAGCAGGCAATTGGTGGGAAGCAAACCCACAAAGAGGACGAGCTAACAATTCTGTAGTGCTGCTTCGTCACCGTATAACTCATGATTACTTCATGTCTTTGTGGGAACGAGTTAAGGCATCTGGCTGCGGAGAGCCAGGTTTTTATTTTTCGAACGACAAAGATTGGGGTACTAATCCCTGCTGTGAGATTGCTCTTCGTCCGTACCAGTTTTGTAACCTGGTAGAAATTAATGCATCGGATATAGAAACTCAAGAAGAATTAATATATAGAGTTAAAGCTGCAACCTTTATCGCTACTTTACAGGCTGGATATACTGATTTTCACTATCTAAGAGATATCTGGAAGAAAACAACGGAAAAAGAGGCTTTGATCGGTGTATCGATGACTGGTATAGCATCTGGAACGGTACTAAATTTAGACATGAAATCTGCTGCTCTAGAGGTTAAAAAAGAAAACCGACGCGTCGCAGGCCAGATAGGCATTAGGCCGTCGGCACGGACGACTTGTGTAAAACCAGCTGGGACGACTTCTTTGACTTTAGGTACATCTAGCGGAATTCATGCTTGGCATAATGAATATTATATTCGAAGAATGAGAGTAGGTAAGAATGAGCCAATTTATACTCATTTGGTAATACATCATCCTGAATTGATTAAGGATGAATTTTTTAGACCTCACGACACGGCCGTTATTGAGGTGCCACAAAAGGCCCCCACCGGCGCGATCACCAGACAAGAAACAGCAATTGATTTATTAAAAAGAATTAAAAAAATGTCTGCGGAATGGATTAAACCTGGCCACCAGCGTGGTCAAAATACTCATAATATTTCTGCGACCATATCAATAAAAGAAGACGAATGGCGCGCCGTATCAGAATGGATGTGGGAAAATAAGTCTATTTATAACGGGCTTTCTATTTTACCATATTCAAAACATACATATAAACAACCTCCATTTGAAGATTGTACACAAGAACAATATGAAGAGCTGTATAAGGCTTTGAGGGAGGTAGATGTGTCTAAAATTATTGAAATAGAAGACAATACTAATCTTTCCGGAGAAATCGCCTGTAGCGGCGGAGCATGCGAAATAGTTTAAATATAAATTACTTTTTGTTATGCCGTTGCTATTATTAGAATATAAAATAAAAGGAGGTCGCTATGAGCGACAAAGAAGCAACTAAAGAAGAATATGCGGTTGAATTTATCAAGGCGTTTAAGGCAGTAGAAGAAGAGATGGAACCTTACAAGGAACACAAGAGAGATCTTAGAAAAAATTATGTCCAGAACGGCTGGCTAACTCGTAACGAAATGCGCCAAGTCGTGCGCGCGTACAGGATGCTTAAGCAGGGGGACGATATTAACGAACTTAAGACTTACTTTGACAAACTGACCTTAAAAATTTCAGGAGCTTGAACAGAATGCTCGTTCCCGTTAACAAATATTTGGTTGTTGAGCCGATTAGAGAACAGAAATCACAAGATGTAACAATCTTGATTCCTGAAAATGTTAATATCGATAGTTCTCGTTATGGCGTGGTGAAAATAGTAAAGCCTCACGCCTCTTCACATCTCGAAGAAGGTACAAAATTACTAGTGCCAAAACACATGATTGAGGAAGCAAGCATCTTTGGAAAAACATACCATATGATTCTAGAAAATCACGTTATTGGATTTCTACTTGAGGACTCATGAAAACAAAAATTGAGTTATACGATGACGAATTAGGTTACGTTGAGCTTGTCGACCACATGGGTACGGATTTGACTATTGTCAACAGTGCTCGTGTGTCTTTTGGGAAGCAGAAGGATAAGCTAGATAAAAAAGATAAAAAGTTAATTGAATATCTTGTCAAGCATAAGCATACGAGCACGTTCGAACACAATGTTTTAACTTTTCGAATTAAGGTGCCTTTATTCATACGATCACAACATCATCGTCATAGAACTTGGTCCTACAATGAAATCAGCAGAAGATATACCGATTTCAATCTTGAATTTTATGAACCCCGTGGTTATAGAACTCAGCACGAATCTAACAGACAATCTAGCGATTCTGAGAGTTTGATAAACCCAATAATTGGTTATGTTAAAACACCCCATGGGGCATCCAGTTCCGCGGTGCAGATGATCAAGCTCCACCACGAACGCAGCTTGCTACTATACAATTCTTTACTTTCAGCGGGCATATGTAGAGAGCAGGCCCGGGGAACATTGCCACAAAACATGTACACAGAATATTATGGCACTTGCAATTTAAATAATCTACTTAAATTTATACAACTTAGAACTCATGAAGGCTCTCAATGGGAAATACAACAACTGGCTAAAGCAATGCTAACAATAGCTAAAGACTTATGGCCAACGGCTATCGAAGCTTACATTGATGTTCACGGAGAATAAAAAAATATGAATTACATTTTACCTTTAATACTTTTAATCCCAACTGCTAATCTAACAGAGGCTACAACACCTGAAAAAGAGTATACTAAACCTATTAAGCTTGACGCTAGCGCCTCAATGACTTACGAGGATATCCTAAACGAAGCAGTCTTCAATTGTAGGTTTACCGACTCGGATAAGGTTGATTATGAACTGCTAGATAAATTGATAGCAGTTGAAAAGAAGTATAACCCCCCTGCAGAGCTAAAAGGTTTAATACTTGCTGCCGCATGCCAAGAGTCAGGTTACAACCCTAATGCTTTGGGCGATAGAAAATTTAGTAAAAATGGGAAGACTCCAATGGCAGTGGGTCTTTTTCAGATGTGGCCTTGGTGGGAAAAGAAATCTCATGGCTATGGCATTGACAGGAGAAATCCGGTTGAGGCTGCAGATGCGTGGATGCGCCATATCACGAAACAAATTAAATTTATCAAAAGAACATGCAAGTATCGCACCGACAAGAGAATATGGATTGCTGCTTGGGTGAGAGCAATACGCTACCCTACAAAAAATAATAGATGCCGTCAAGTCCCCAAGCACTACCGACTGCTTAAGAAGTGGCACAAGAATATCATTAAACAGAAAAAAGAATGTGAGATAAATGGGTGTGGTTGCTGATTTTCATTGGGCTCACACAGTTGTGGGGAGTGAATTAGATGCAGTACGATTTGCCTTTAAAAACAAGAATCACATATTGTTTAATTGTGATCCTCACTTCCATTCTTATCAACCTTCATGTTCTGAATTTGATTCTACGTTAGAAGAGACCTGGGCAAAGACCTCTTATAGGCTCTATCAAGAAGGTAAGAATCCTTTTTCCAACACAATTAAAACGCTTCGTATTGATAGAAAAGAGAAACTCGTTAAAGTTTTCACCAAAAATGAGATGAGGTCTCTTGTTGGTTACGACAAGCTTTATATATTTGATTTGGAAAATGTTTTAGGGGTGGAAGATGTATTTAGTCAGGAAATTCTACGTTACCGTGTGTTAGATTGGTTTGATGTCCATACTACTGGCGGTAAAGTCGATGTAGAATCTTTAGAAGATCTGAGTTCAGATTTCATTAAAAAAATATCCTTTTTTGATTCTACGAGGATTGATGGATCCCGTGCACATAAAGACATCGTTGCTGAATCAATCTTAACATTGGAACAAATAAACGATGTAAATTACACTGATACAATAGCAAGATTCAAAATTATTGAGCAATTGAAACAGATCGGGATCGAGAAACCTAATTTACGACTGTGGAAGCGAGATATATATCCGATAAAAAAGATCTGTGGTGAGAATCAAAATGATATATTTTTGATGGGGGCTGCGTGTCAGCACAAATAGCAGGGATAGTGCCGATTTCTGGTAGAAAATTAGATTATGACATGCCATGGCATGATTCTTTGATGCCTATTTCTCCTAATTATTTAGCTGTTGAACGTGCTGTGGCTGAATGTGCCTATGCTGGTTGTTCAACAATATGGTTGATATGCAGTGACGATGTACAACCTTTGATTAGATATCAAGTAGGAGAGCAAGTAGAAGATCCTGTTTACCGCCATCGACATTTCGAGCATAGTAAAAAAGATTTTAAAAGGTTTATACGTGTTTATTACGTTCCAATTGATATCAAAGATATCAACAAGAGGGACTGTCTCAGCTGGAGCGCGATTTATGGTGTTATTGTTGCTAATAAAATTATCAAATCAATAAGTAGCTGGTTGGTTCCAAAAAGATTTTATATAGCTTGGCCATATGGTTGTTATTTACCACATGCTGTACGTGAACATAGAAAAGATATATTAAATCGAAATTTTATGTTAGCTCATCAGGACAAAACAATACAAAACGATAAATACCTTGGCTTCAACATCACGCTGGAGCAAGCTTTAGAATTGAGATCTGAAATACGCGAGAAATCGACAGGCATGTGGTCAAATCCTGATACTCGTGATAAGAGACTACCACTAGATGAGAGATTTTCTTATAGAAACTTTAAACCAAGTCAAGTTTTTGATACTTTAGAAACAAATAAATACAAAGTTTGTAATGTAGAGAACTATCACGATATAAGCAATTGGGAAAACTATTGTAATTTCCTGTCTCAGGACATACAGTATAAAAAGCCATTAATTTTAAACCATGGTGAATGGAATGAAATAGGAAAAGATGATTGACTTATCTTAAATGTTTTTATATTCTTATAAAGGAGAAGTTAAATGGAACGAATTAAATCTAAAATCCCGTTTGTGGGCCTTCATGCGCATAGTGTCGCGGGGTCTGTATTCGACGGATTCGGGTACCCGCCGGAGCACATGGACTTTGCATACCAAAATGGCATGGGCGCCCTGGCTTTAACCGACCACGGAAATATGAATGGGCTTTCACATCAAGTTCTTCATGCAAAAAAAATGAAGAAAGAGGGTAAACAATTTAAACCAATCTTTGGCGTTGAAGCCTATTTTATTCCTTCCATCAAAGAGTGGAAAGAGGAATATGAAAGGGTTAAAACGGATAAAAAGCAAGCCAAAAAAGTTATTAATGACACCGACAAGGTTGCAGCCGAGGACGAGTCAGCCTCAAAGCAGAAGACAAAAAATAGAATCAATTCTAGAAGGCATCTTGTACTTGTTGCATTAAATCAAAAAGGCTTAAATAACATATATAAGATTGTTTCTGACTCTCACCAGGGAGATAATTTCTATCGATATCCACGCCTAGACTATAAGATGCTTGAGGAATATGGAGAAGGTATCATGGCCTCCTCCGCATGCCTCGGCGGTGTATACGCTGGAGACTACTGGGACAACTGTATCTATAAAGAGTATGTCGACGAGAATGGTAAAACAAAAACCAAGAAGATTGGAGAAGACGAAGACGCAATCTTAAACGCGATGCGCGAGACAACGAAGAAGATGGTCGCTACCCTTGGAGACAGGTGGTACGGTGAACTACAGTGGAACAATGTGCCGGAACAGCACAGGTTAAACAAATACGTTATCCAGATGCAAAAAGAGTTTGGTATCGAGCTAATTTCAACTGCCGACAGCCACTACCCAAGTCCGGACGCGTTTAAAGACAGAGAGCTATACAAGCGTCTTGGGTGGTTAGGCAAAACGAGCAAGCCAGAATGGTTGACGTCAGAATTACCAATTGATGTTGATGAACTTGGTATGGAATTGTATCCAAAAAATGGTGACCAGATGTGGGCTTCTTATAAAAAATATTCTGAGGAGTGTGAAGTCGAGTATGACGATGATTTAATTTACGATTCACTCGTAAAAACTCACTGGATTGCCAATGAGAGGATTAGCGATTTCATGCCCGACGATACAGTGAGGCTCCCTGAATTTGTCGTTCCGGACGGCGCCACAGCTACAGAAGCTTTGACCAAAGCTTGTATTACTGGCCTTCGTGCCCGAAACTTACATGAGGATAAACAATATATCAAAAGACTTCGGCATGAAATGGGAGTTATCGACAACAGAGGGTTTAGTAAATACTTTTTAACGATGAAGGCGATCGCTGACAAAGCGAATGAAAATATGCTCTCCGGCCCGGGCCGCGGATCTGCTGCTGGTTCTCTCGTCGCTTACGTATTGGGGATCACGCAGGTTGATCCGATCAAACATGGTTTACTGTTTAGCCGATTTTTACGCTCTGACGCCAAAGATTACCCTGACATTGACTATGACGTCAGCGACGCTTTCGGGCTTAAAGAAATTTTAGCAGAGGCCTGGGGAGAGACTGCGGTTGTTCCTATTTCTAATTATAATACGTTGCAGTTGCGATCGCTTATCAAAGATATCGGTAAATTCTACGGTGTTGATTTTACCGAAGTCAATAATGTGACGAATGTAATGGTTCGCGAAGCCACACCGAAGGCGAAAGCAAAACATGGCATCAAAGCAGGAGTATATGTTCCTACCTTCGAGGAAGTTATGGAATATTCAGATTCCTTGCAGAGATTTCTTTACAAATATCCTCACATTAAGACGCACGCCGAAGCTCTCGTAGGCCAAGTCAGATCGACTAGTCGACACGCAGGAGGTGTTGTAATCGGCGAGGACTTGGATAAACATATGCCGTTAATCTGCTCCAAGGGAGTTATCCAAACTCCATGGTCAGAGGGACAGAACGTACGCCATCTGGAGCCGCTTGGGTTTATCAAATTTGATTTGCTTGGCCTCACTACTTTAGAAATGATCCAGTCAGCGATCGGCCATGTCTTAAGAAGACATCATGGTGTTGAGAATCCTTCTTATAAGAATATTAAGGAGTACTATGATAATAATATACATCCAGACGTTATTGATCTCGACGACCAAAAAGTGTATAAGAATATCTTTCATAAGGGCAAGTTTGTTGGGATTTTTCAGTTTACAAACGGAGGCGCCCAAAACTTTTGTAAGAAAGCTAGCCCCAATAACATAATTGATATTTCCGCCATTACATCTATTTACCGTCCAGGACCTTTAAGTGCCGGCGTCGCTAAAGAATACGTTTCAAGGAAAAAGAATTTTAAGGATATCATGTATCCTCATAAAATTGTTAAAGAACATACAGAAGAGACTGCAGGGTTCTTGATTTTCCAAGAGCAAATTGCCATACTGGCGCATAAGCTTGGAAAGAACATTTCTCTTGACGACGGTAACAAACTAAGAAAACTACTAACCAAGAAAGGAACGGGAGAAGTTTCAGAAGAGAAAGAAAAACTCCAACATAGATTTATTCTTGGATGCATGGAAAAGAAGATCGATCGCTCTACCGCAGAGAGGATGTGGCAGAATTTTGAATATTTTTCCGGCTATGGCTTCAACAAATCTCATGCAGTTTCTTATTCTATTCTATCTTACCAGTGTGCCTACTTATTAAATTATTTTCCAGAATGTTGGATGGCAGCTTTTCTTGATAAGGAACCTGAAACCCGCAAAGAAGCAGCTATAAGTCTCGCACGAAAGCATGGCTTCGATATTCAAGGGATAGATATCAACACTTCTACGGCTCAATGGGAACTTACAAAAGATGGGAAAACTCTCATTCAACCTTTTAGCTCTATTAAGGGGTTAGGAGACAAGGCAATTGAACAGATCATCAACAATAGACCGTTCACGACACCCGAGGAATTATTATTTAATGAAGATGTCGTATATTCTAAGTTGAACAAAAGGGCCTTGGACGCGTTGTGTCGCTCCGGCGCCCTTGACAGTATTATTGATGAAAGGTTTACTGGATGTAAGCATTTTTGGATGGCATGTATCCAAGACCGGCCTAAAAACCTCAAAAGACTTCGGGAAAATATAGATCTATATTCTCCAGAAAAGGACTTCACGCGTGAAGAAAAGATTGAATATGTATCTTCGCTGACAGGCCTTTTCCCATTTGAGTTGGTCATGACTGATAACATCCTTGAATCCATAGACAAGTGGAAAGTTCCACCCATCGCAAAATGGGATAAAAGATTGGGCGTCGCCTGGTTCATCCCAAGAGAGAAGATTAGTAAGAAGACTAAAAACGGTAAAACTTATTGGATCTTGAAGGTAATTGACGATACTTCTACTATGACAACAATTCGATGTTGGGGTGTCAAAGACCACGATAGGGGAATTGTACAATTAAACAGGCCGTACGCAGCTAAACTTGATCACAATGAGGATTGGGGATTTAGTACGAGATCGATTAGACATTCTTTTAAAATGTTGGGATAACATGGGAAGTTTAAAAAGAAAATTGGCACGCAAGGCCGCAAAGCGTCTTAACAAAAATATAAAAGAACAGATAACAATGTTCGGCAAATTAAGTGATGAGTGCTACGCTTGTGCCAAGGAATTTGATAAAAATTTAAAAGAACATGTTACAACTTGGAGTGTTGTTGTAAGAGAGAAAGAAAAAGTGGTAAGATTATACTGTCCCGAGTGTTGGGACAAAGCACGTAAAATTATTGAAGAGGTTAAAAATGATTTTAGAATACACAAAGAGAGAAGAAGCGAAGGCACCGACGAGGGCAAATCCTAGTGACGCGGGTTTGGACGTTTTCTACTGTCCAAAAGATCCCAAAGTCACAGTTTCCAAAATTAAGCCTGGTGAAAACCAGATGCTTGCAACGGGATTAAGTTTTGGTATACCCCATGGATACATGTTACAGGTTTGTAACAGATCTAGTATGGGTGTAAAGCGGTCCTTGGTGGTCGGAGCCCATATTATTGATAGTGGTTATGATGGTGAAGTTTTTATTGACCTTCACAATATTGGGGGCGAAGTACAGTTCGTCGAAGTCGACGCAAAGATTGCGCAATTAATTTTGGTACCAGTAGTCCATTTTCGAGCCAAACTAGTTGATGGTCACTTATATCGAGAGCCGATTACGATTTCCAATCGTGGCCCTGCTGCGCTGGGTAGTACAGATGCTCCTGGCTCTCACCCTCTGGGCCAAATATCAGGGTTTTAAGGAGAAGATATGTCAGATAAAAATGAAACAATGAAAATTCTTATTAGCCCATCTCAGCTGGAAGATAGGTGGGACGAAAGAGAAGAAGACTTAGAAACTCTTGTAAATTATAAGTTAGACTTAGTTGACCATCCTCCTCATTACAACCACGGAAAATATGAAACTATTGATGTGATTGAAGATTGGGGGTTAGATTTCCACTGTGGTAATGCTGTCAAATACATCTCCAGGCATAAGTACAAAGGGCAAGCAAAAAAAGATATTGCGAAGGCTATATGGTATTTACAAAGATACTTGGAGGAACTATAATGAAACAAGCCTATTCCTTTGATGATGTTTTGCTGGTACCTAAATACAGTAATATTAAAAGCAGAGCACAAATCAATATCAGCAATAATTTAGATTCCTTTTTGCGATTGGAGTTGCCAGTCATTTCCAGCCCAATGGACACAGTAACTGAAGGTGCGATGGCCACAGCCATGGCCGAATTCGGCGGCCTTGGAATAATTCATCGATATAATAGTATTGAAAAACAAACGGCAATGGTTAAAGAATGCGCCGCCGGCGGCTCTGCCTCAATCGCGGCAGCGATAGGTGCAACTGGCGACTACGAAGAAAGGGCCTGCGCTTTATATGATGCCGGCGCCAGGATCCTTTGTATTGACGTAGCACACGGACACCATTCTTTGGTAAAGAATGCTTTGTCTGTTCTTCGCGGCGTTTTAGGAAACAAAGTACATGTGATGGCTGGAAACGTTGCAACTCTAGAGGGCTTTGACACTTTAGCAGATTGGGGCGCCGACTCAATTCGTGTAGGGATAGGCGGGGGATCAATATGTTCCACGCGGTTAGTCACGGGCCACGGTATCCCAACTTTTCAAAGCATTTTAGAGTGTGCAAAAACCAGCCATGATGTGAAAATTATTGCCGATGGCGGGATAAGAACAACGGGCGATATGGTTAAGGCTTTTGCCGCCGGCGCAGACTTTGTCATGGTTGGTTCTCTTTTGGCCGGGACCAAAGAAACACCGGGCGAGGTGTTTTTTGGTAGTAAAAACAAGAAATATAAGGTATACAGGGGCATGGCCTCAGCTAATGCTCAAAATGCTTGGAGGGGAAAAACTTCCACACCAGAAGGAATTTCAACTACTATTCCGTTTAGAGGTGGCGTTAAGAAGATACTCCAAAGTGTTGCTGGTGGTTTACGTAGCGGCTTATCTTATTCTGGAGTATCTTCCATACCGGAACTTCAGATACGTCATGAATTTATCTTACAATCTTCAGCCGGCCAAGCGGAGAGCGCTACACACATCCTACGGGGAAATAAATGAGCGACAAGACTATACCTGATGTGAATGATAGAAAAAAAATTATGTTTTACGACACATCTGATAGGCAGGCTAGGTTAAAAATTAGATGTCGATATGATGGGATAAACCAATCACAATTCTTCCGATACATGTTAACTGGCTATCTGGAACAAAATCCTGATATAATTAAGTTTGTCGATAGATGTAAGGAGAGATTTGGCGGCCAAGGAATTCAGAAGAGAAGAAAGATTTCCAGAAATTATACTAAGATGGAGGAAACTAAAACAAAGTTTAACTTGAACGAAGGCGAGATTGAAAATATATTCGATGTCATTGAAGCAGATGGTAAAATATGAGAAAATGTCTAGAAATATGTCATCAATTAGATGTTGAATGCCCAGTGAAAGAATGCAGATACTGGATAGAATATTCTCAGGAAAGAAATTGTACATTGGAGAGCGTTAGAGTTAACGGGCCAATGACATTAAGACAGGCAGGAGATCGTCTGGGAATGAGTTTCGTCAGAGTAAAACAAATTCAGGATAAAACGCTAAAAAAAATAAGTCATTTGTTGGACAAAGAATCTATTTAAAGTGTATTAGTAAAAATACGCCCAAGGAGAACTTACAATGAAAAAGAAGCTTTTAAGTGAAAATGAAGTTCGTAAATTCATGAAATTTGCAAACTTACAACCCCTCACAGAAACTTTTATTGATCAATTAGAAGAAGATGATATGGTGACTGAGCAAGATGAGCCGGAATTCGCTGATCCCGGCATGGATGCAGCAGGCGCCACGGAAGAGCCACCCCCAGAAGCAGAGCCCGAGTTAGAGCCCGAGCTAGGCGACGAGTTAGGCGCCGAACCAGAAGGTGAGGAGGCCGGCGAAGAAGTGACTTGGCATCTCACTGCGGAAGAAGCTGAAATTGTAGCTCCTGTTTTAGAAGACCTCGCAGACCAAGTGCGTGAAGTAGCCGGCGGAGGAGAGGAAGCGCCTGATGAACTTGGAGAGCCTGAGGCAGAAGTAGGAGACCTTGGCCTCGACACTGAGCCAGAAGCCCCCGTAGAAGCTCCTCCGACCATGGCGCCGGACGAAGAAGACAAAGTAGTCGCCGAAGGGGTATTTAAACGCTTAGAAGAATCTGAATTGTATGTCTCATCTGGCCGTGCCAACGATCTAAGAAAAGTTGATATTATTAATGAAGTTGCCCGTCGGGTTGCAAAAAGACTGGTGAAAGCTCAGAAACCCCGCCGCAACAGAAAAAGAAGTACGAGAAGAAAATAAGTTAAAGAGAGTAATGACGTTAAAAGGCAGGGACTTCCCCTGCCTTTTTTTTTAAATATTGAAAAATAGGAGGTGAGCAATGAAATTTGCTTCAAATAATAAAGAAGAGGTTTCAGAAGATGCTAATGACTTAGTATCTAAGTTAAGTGTGGCACTCGACAAGCCAGAATTAAGAGTTACTGGAATATACGGGGATATTACAGAAGAAAAGTGTTCGGAAGCAATTTATGGCTTGCTAGCTCTAGAACAAACAGGGATTAGCAGCGTATCCGATGATTCAGAAGAATTAAAATTAATTATAGAACCAATCGATTTTTATGTTTCAACATATGGCGGCCAAGCTTCTGAAATGTTTGCAGTTTATGATATGATGCGGCTTATCAAAGGACAAATACCCATTAGGACTTACGGTATTGGCAAGGTAATGTCGGCCGGCGTGCTGTTACTCGCTGCCGGCACCGAAGGCGAACGGAGAATTGGCAAGAACTGTAGAGTCATGATTCATGGCGTTATTTCAGGTCAACATGGCCATATAGCAGACGTGGAGAACGAATTTTCAGAAGCCAAAATGACACAGAAACTCTATGTTGAGGCACTGGTTAAAGAAACAAACATGTCAGAGAAAGAAATTAGAAAAATGATGAATAAGAAAACAAATGTTTATATTGATGCAGAAAAAGCAGTTGAATTGGGAATTGCCGATATAGTTTTCTAATTATTTAGAGGTGCATACATGATCAAGCAAGAATTAGAATATATTAAAAAAAACTTTTTAAAACAAAACGTCGATTTAAATCTCATCTTTGAGATGATAGACCAAATCAAAGCTAGTGGCCTTCTAACAGAAGATGAACAAAGAGACATAACTCTTAAACTTCCAATTATCCGACTCTCAGAGAAGATGTGGGGCAAGGAAGGCACAGAAGATCGTGCTATTATTCAAAACTTACTTCAAAAGATTGTCGAAGGTGGTGGTACTCCAAGAGACAGAATAATCAGAGTTGCTAATTTTGTCACGACACCTCCGCAAACTACAGACATATCGGAGATCTTAACTCACGTTGTCTTATTGGATACATTAACCAATATTATGTTACATTTTAATGCTTCTGCGGCCGGCTTTACCTTTGAAGGCTTCTTGGCCGCTCTTGTCGGAGGACAACAAATCCCTGCAGGCTCCCAATCAGGTATCCAAGATATCATCGATAACGATAAGATTCCATTTAGTTTAAAGCTTTTGACAGAAGCAGGCTCAGCCTCTGTTGAAGGCAGCTACCGAGATTTGTGTGGCCACTTCATTGATCCTGGTGACCTCAAACAAGACCCAGAGAGCGAACAATATCTTGCAGGAGCAGGCGCCGAAGGCAAAATGACTTATCTTGTTGTTCTTAAGTCTTTTCAAGAAAAAGGAGCCGAAGCGGCATTGACTGGTGAAGAAGCAGCGACAATAAGATTTTATCAATTTGATTTTAATGCGAGGAATTTTTTAGATGCGATGAGATCGAATTCACACAACGCCAAACTATTATTGCTTCCCTCAGATTTACAGAATGATCCAAGTGATGATCCTGCATCGACTCATCTAGATTCAGGCGGGGAAGAGATGAATTCAGCGGATTTTATTCGAACGGTATTTGGCGATGACTATGACTTCCTTTACGCAGTCGACAAACAGAAGTTAGCGCGCATAGCTGATAAATACGATGTTGATTTTGCCAGAGCACTTTTTTCAAAAATGATAATTATTGACATAGAAGGAAGCAAGGGAAACAAAAAAGCTTTAGTATGGAAAGATACCGGGAAAACTTTTAATAGACCTCAACCTGGAACTCTACAGCAACTTCCATGGGAACCACCGAAAGGATCTGAACATCTTAAGAAGGTTGGGGCAATTCATCATGAAAAATACCTGGATATGAAAACTTCTATTAGAAAACTGGAAGAAGCGTTGGTAGAAAGCCCTGATAAATTTTGGGGGTTAATTGCTAAAACGTTAGGCTACGCCGGCGGAGTTTCAGGTATAACCCAATTTGATATTCATCGTGAATATTATGAAAGAAAAAGTTATAACGCGGATGGCATGGGATTTATTGGTCAAATTCCTGTTGGGAAGGCTGCAGTTACTAATCTAGCTCAGAACTATGTTGATGTCCTTAACCAACAAATTTTTGACCTCTTTGAAAAAGTTGAACTTTTGGCAAATCAGATCAATGCTTATTTTATTGGTGGGGACAAAACAAAAGGCCTCGCAGCCGCTGATACAGCACAAGAAATTTCAGCAGGTCAGAGAGAATATGTAAAGACTGCCGGCACCGAGCTTGCTCCAGATTCGGATGTAGTAGACTACGTCCCAGCTGACGAGGCCCCCGCTCCACGCGGCCGCCTAGGCGTTGGAAAGAAAACCCGGCCCATGGGCCTTGGCGGACAACTAGAATAATTAAAAATAAATTTAAAGTCCGCGTTGACTTAATTTATAATGTGATTATAGTATTTGTACAAAGGAGTACAATATGTCTAAGAAGTATGCTAGTGATGGTGAACTTCAGAGAAAAGTCTTTAATGGTGTCAACAAGTTAGCTGACAACGTGGCAACAACGTTGGGGCCAAAGGGCAGAAACGTCATACTTGCCAAGCTTGGAAGTAATCCAGTTGTTACCAAAGACGGAGTTACTGTGGCAAAATTCATGGAGCTTGAGGATCCTTTTGAGGACATAGCCTGCCAAATTTTAAAACAGGTGGCATCTGAAACAAATAATTTAGCTGGCGATGGAACAACAACTTCGACTGTACTAGCTAGAGATATCTTCAATAATGCACAAAAATACTTGGCAGCCGGCAGTTCTCCGGTCGAATTAAAGAGGGGAATGGATAAGGCATGTAAGGAGATTGTGGAGAATCTAACTAATCTAGCTCAACAAGTAACTTCACATGAAGATATTCAACATATTGCGACTATTTCTGCAAATGGAGACACTTCAATTGGTGAGCTAATAGCCACAGCGGTGAGTCAAGCTGGCCACGACGGTGCAATAACGATTGAGGAGGCAAAGTCAATGGAAACTCGACTTGATGTTGTCGAGGGGTTCCGTTTTGATTCTGGCTACTTTGCACAGGCGTTCGTTACGGACGAACGTAGAAACGTAGTGGAATACGAAGATGTAATCTTGTTAGTTACTGATCATAAAATCAGCGCTGTACAAGATATGCTTCCTGTGCTCGAACTAGCAGCTAGAGAGGCTAAACCTTTTATTATTGTGGCTGAAGAAATTGAAGGTCAAGCTCTTGCAGCTTTAATCATGAACGCTGTGAGAGGAACCATGAGAGTTGCTGCGATTAAGGCTCCTCGTTATGGGACAGAAAGACGTAAGATTATGGAGGATTTGTGCCTTTCAGTCGGCGCGACTTTTGTTACTAGAGAATCAGGTAAAAAGTTATCAGACGTTAAATTAGTTGACTTTGGAACCTGTAAGAAAATTGAGATACTGAAAAATCTTACCACGATTGTTGACGGCAATGCTGATTGGGAAAAAATAGATAATCGAATCGATTCTTTGAAGTCTGAAATCAAACAAACAGAAGGTATTGAAGAATGTCGGCAACTACAGGAAAGAATCACGCGATTGGTTAGCGGGGTATCAATCATCCACGTTGGTGCTCCATCTGAAGTTGAGATGATAGAAAAAAAACATAGAATTGAAGATGCTTTAGGCGCGGTTAAAGCGGCCCAAGAAGAGGGAATAGTCCCCGGCGGCGGCGTGGCTTTGATCCGTTGTAAAGCATTTGAAATAGATAGTGAAAACGAGGATCAAAGTTTAGGAGCTGAAATTTTAAGAAAATCTTTAGAGGCACCGTTACGACAAATGGCTCGCAACGCTTGCGCCTCGGAAGACATGATTGCAAATCTTGTGGAGAATGAAGTACATTCACATGGTTACGACTTTAACACAGAAAAGATAGTAGACATGATGGAGGAGGGGATAGTCGATCCAGCAAAAGTTACGAAAGTAGCACTACAAAATGCCGTCTCGGTGGTGTCTACCTTACTTACAACGAGCAATGCTATAATAGAGGAGAAGAAATGAAAGTAAAAATTGCTTATACCACAGAATATCATACTGTGCCAGACTTGGTTAACTCAATTTTAAACGATTGCAGAGGCAGGTTCCGAACATTCTCAAAAATGAATTTAAATCCACGCAATTTAACACAGCTAACTAAAGAGGTAAGGGGGATTAGGGAAGACCTAGATCTAATAGATTCTCAGCTAGAAGACAGCTTGAACATGATGATAGGATATCACAATGTTCAAGAAGAGGAAGGTAAAGATGTTGAATATTCTTTGGAAGATTTGGAAACGGAGATAAAGAATGAAGAAGGGTGAATTAGTCTATGCTCCTGCGGAGGTTATGTTGTGCAAATTTGAAAAAGACTCATCTGGCTTTGAAAATTCCACAATCAATTCTTATCTTAAATTAAAGAAACCAGTTCATTTGTTAATTACAAAAGAGCAACTACATCTGTATGAAGTATTATATGAGAACGACACATGGTATGTAAAAAAGAATGAAGTTTATGAGGTAAAATATGAATAGTTACATTGAGTTGACAGAAATATACACTAAAAGTTCGGAGTATAGCTCTGCAGTTAAAGCTGTTGTTTCCGAGCATGGATTACGTAAAATATATATAAACACAAATCATATTGTCTATTTACAAGAAGATATGGCTTTGAAAGAACTGGCACATAAAAATCAGTTAATTGCGGGTTTAGATAACCCACTGACGCGTTTTTCTAGTGTTTATTTGACAGCTACTGCCAATTGTTATAAGAAGATAGATGTTGTCGGTGCCCCAACTATCATTATAGAAAAAGCTATTGAGGCTGGAAATGCAGCGTAAATTTATTGTATTGGTTATTGACGGGTGCACTTTTTGTGAAGATGCTATTAAGTTGCTTGAAGAAAAAGGACATGACCATAAAATAACTAAATTTGAAGAAGACCAAGAGTATATTTTACTCGATATTAAAGAACAGTACAACTGGAAAACGGTACCAATGACTTTTGTGAGGACCGAAGAAGCTACCACTTTTATTGGCGGATATACTGATCTAGTCCAATTTCTTGAAGAGGAAGATGGAACAGAATAAAATACATTCTCTGTCGTTAAATTATATCCTGGAATTGATTATTCAAGCTGAAGAGGCTCTGCATGGCGCCCGAGAGCTTCTCGTTCACTTATCTGAAAAGGATGCTTATAAGAAAAATGAATATGTTTATTCTTTAGCATGTGAACTTGTTTGGCTAAATTACTCGACATTAACTTTGATAAATCGTGAACTAGAAACAGCAACATTACTTTCAGATACAGAAAAAGATGGAAAAGAAATAGAGCTAGTGATCACGAAGGAAACTTTGCAAATTTTACAATCAATGTTGGTTAGCAACTACTATGCTAATAATGAACTAGGTAGAACACCTTATTCTGTAGCTTTTCATTAAAAAAAATATTTTTTCTCTTGATTACTTCTAGACGGTGTTTATTATATAAACAGCTACGATTTTGCTGGTAAGGAAATCATGGCGTAACTTGCTTAATAAGGAGAAATTATTATGAACACTACAGAACTAACACTTGCTGATTTTCGCCCGAGCCTACTAGGTCGCGGCGTTTTTGATGACATCCTTGATTCAATGCTGGACTTCCCAGCGTTGATGGACCGAACAACACGAGGATATCCTGTTGCAGATATTTATCATGAAAATGGTGAAACCGTGATGGAATTTGCCCTGGCAGGCTTTTCTAAGGAGGATCTTTTGATCGAGATCAAGCCGGAGAAGAATAGTATTACAGTCAGTGCCAACACTGCCGAAGACACGGTCGACCCTCTCGCTACCGGTACGGACCCTCTCAGAGAGACGTATCGCGCCCTCCGCCTCCATCGACGTCGCGTCGCAAGGCGAAACTTTTCTAAGACGTATGTGGATTACGACAATAATTTGGACCTTAATGCGGCCTCGGCGGAATTTGAGAATGGTTTACTGAGACTCGTCGTACCGGTGAAGCAAGAAGCTAAGCCTCTGGAAATTAAAATCAAGTAACAAATATTTTTTTAATAAAAAGAACTTTTTAGAATATTCTAACATATTTAAAATAGATGAATGCGTTAACTCTCGCATATCATGTATGTTTTACTGTATCTAGAGGTTTAACTAGGATGACAATTGCTAAAAAGGCAGCGTATACAACTGGTTTGTTCGCTGTCTTTTTTTGTTTCTATTTTGCAGTTCAATTCTTTATGAGTCAAAGTCAATTTGACTTGATCTTGGACCTTGATAAGGCAATCCCCTTTATACCAGAATTTGTATGGGTTTACCATTCCTTGTACTTTCAAATTTTTTTGGTTATGGTATTCCTTGTAAAGGAAGAACATTTATTTTTTAAAACGTTTTGGGCGTGTATATTTTCAAGCGTTTTATTACTTGTTTTTTATTTGTTGTTACCTTCATTTTATCCTAGGCTCGAAATCGATCTTGCTAGTATATCGGCTCAAGTAGTTGACTTTACCAGAACACTGGATGGCGCTAACAATACTTTTCCCTCAGGTCACGTTGTATTTTCATGGCTAATGTTTATAACCATGTTAAAAAGCAAGTTGACAGAAGGAAGATTGGGTCTTATCTTTTTGTTCATGCTGTGGGCATCTGGAATCTCCTTGTCAACTCTGGTTATAAAACAACATTATATAGTGGATGTTGTTTCGGGATGCTTTTTAGCTTTCATAGTTTATTATTTTATTGAACGTTTTAATGTTTCTCTAGCTTTGTCACATCTATTTATTAAGAAAGGAGGTGGCTGCAGCGAAAGTTAAACGTCGCTTTTAAAAAGAGGCAGGACCCTGTTAATGAAGTTCGTCCAAGATAAAAAAACGCTTACAAAAAAATGTAAACGATGTAAGGGCGCCGAGGGCCATTTTATCGGAAGAAAGCTTTTGGATATTTTGGCCGACGTTAAAGAGGGAGTCGGCCTAGCTGCAAATCAGGTGGGCATCAATGCCGCTGTTTGCGTTATAAAAGTGACGGAGCCAATTATTTTGATAAATCCAGAGATAGTCGGAAAATTTAAAAAAAGCTTTTATCAGGAATCTTGTCTTTCTTTTCCTGGTGATTATGTTATAACTGAACGATGGATGGACATCGTTGTAAAAACAGATAATCATAAAAATCATTTGTTTTTTTCATTCGACAAAAACGCACTGGAGTGTGTGTGTGTTCAACATGAAGTTGACCACCTGAATGGTATAACAATGTTTGATCGATCTGTAAAAAAGGAGTTGTTTAATGTCTAGTATTTATGGTAAAACCAGGGATAGGTTGCCTAGCAGCAAAAAGAAAACTGCGCAGGGAACTGGCAAATACACAAAAAGATCACATTCTGGAGGTGAGACCTTCCACGCCGGCGCCCGCGCTGGTTCACCGCCAACGAAGGCTCATTGCCGAAAAAAGCCCCGCAGGGGCCAGGGACGATGACAGAGCAGTTGGAAAGACCTTGGCTAGAAATACCTGCGCCAGATTATACCTTTCCTTACGGCCCAGAAGATTATAACCCAAAAACAAAAAAAGACGATTCAAAACTTGATAATCCTCTTGACGAGGAAAAAAGAGTTATTATAATTGATTTGTAGGAGAAAAGCATGAGAATATACGTTCCTGATAAGAAGGAGGGCGTAATTAACGAAGTGCTCAAAGATCTTTATCTGCTTAAAAAGGCAATTGACTATGGCTCTGGCACTGCTGACAGCAGAATTGCCATGGCTGACAACATTAGAGACAAGTTAAAAGTATTGCTAACTGAAGTAGAAAAACATCCTGAAGGATAATAGAGTTAAATAATTTTTTACTTTTTTAAAATAGTAAGTATATTTATGTTTCATGATTTCAAAGGAGTATATTATGAAAATCACATTTGCAATGATTTTGTTAATGATTACAGCCATTCAAGGCTGTACTACGGATGATCTAACAGCGTTGGAACAAGTGAACAACGATGTTGTTGTCGGCGATATTTTAGTTGAAGAGTTAAACGAAGACGCAAATGAAGTTGTCGACGTTAGTTCTGATCTAGAGGTATCTCTTGACGCAGCTGACGTCGTTCCTACTGTTGAAGTAGACGTAGAAAACTAAAGCTTTTCTTAAGTTTTGTGCGCCTTCGGGCGCTTTTTTTTGGCCTTGTGGTGGAATTGGCATACACATCAGACTTAAAATCTGACGCCCGATACGGGTTTGCGGGTTCGAGTCCCGCCGAGGCTACCAGAATACTATATAAGGAGTAAAATTATGGATAATATGCATCATTTAGACAGCGAGAAGCTGTTCACAAGGATTATGATTGGATTGGTTATCGGTACTGTAGTTTTTGTAGCATTTGGGCTATAATTTTATGCACCCGTAGCTCAGTGGATTAGAGCAACGGACTTCTAATCCGTAGGTCGCAGGTTCGAGTCCTGCCGGGTGTGCTAACAATAGGGTGCGCACGTGCGCGATTTTTGGTTGATATGGTGTATTGCTCTTGGTATCTGGTATTTGTCAATACTGGCATACGTTGTGCACGTGCGCAAACACCTCAAACTCGTGAGCAACGATCAATTTTTGAAGGAAATAAACGAAAAAAAGTGGTGTCTTTATGTTTTACAATGTAACGATGGTAGCTACTATACTGGTATAACGACTGACGTCGTTCGTCGGCTCAACGAGCACAACACATCTTCGAAGGGCGCGAAATATACGAAGCCGCGACGACCAGCTAGATTGGTTTATTGGGTGGATTATGAAGATCGATCCACGGCGCAAAAGGCTGAGTATAAATTTAAACAGCTAACACGAAAACAAAAAGAGAAGATTATACATGAAGCTAGTTAGAGATAATATTCCTGGCATCATTAACAGAAGTGGCAAAACATGCGAATATCATTTTGCTGACCACAATGAGTACCTGGCTAGCCTGTATGAAAAGATGCGCGAGGAACTTGATGAATTTATTGACGACCCTTCCTATGAAGAAGCAGCGGATATGTACGAGGTTTTACGCGCAATTTGTGATTTACATTCTCTCACCATGGTGGGGGTGGAGTCTGTTGCATTAGAAAAGCGTCATGAACGCGGCGCGTTTTATGATAGGATCATATTGGAGAAGGTTGATGAAAAATAAACTTTTGGTTTTGTTATGCGCAGCAATTTTTTGCTCATGTACCCGTGTGTATGTGGATACAAAGCCAAATATTCCATTTGATTCTTTTGTGCAAATTAAAGTAAAACGCTATAAAGCAAACTGTATTACTTGCGTATTAGAAACTGGTTTTGGCTCTGGAACTGTTGTGGGCCCAAACAAAGTTTTAACTGCTGGGCACATATGTGCTGGAGTTCGCGCGATGGTTGATAACGCAGCGCAATCTGAGGTTCTTGATAAGGTGCTTGTAACTATTCATGATGACAACGAAAATACATATGCCGCAATTGAATTGAACATTCACCCCTCAAGCGATATTTGTCTGATGAAAACTGATCGATCTCTGCTGGCTGACCCGATACCAATCGCGTTTGGAAACCCCTCGCGTGGCAAAGTGGTGTGGAGCATGATGGCTCCCGATGGTGTGTCCGGCCCGGGCCTAACCCCTGTTGTTTCTGGACATTTCGCCGGCGGTGATAGCCTGACATCTGTTTTTACCATCCCCGCATATCCAGGCTCATCCGGTGCACCGATTCTTAACATCTCTGGTGAAATCATTGGTCTTGTTTCACAAATCAACAAAAGCTTTCATCATATTGTTGTTTCGCCTTCTCGTAAGTCTTTACAAAGTTTTGTTGTTTCCTCTGACTGACGTGTCACTATGTTTTAATGAAAGTAGGAGATTTAGTCAAACTCAATGTTCATTCAACTTTTACCACTGGTAACGTCGATATTAATGGCATTCCTTTTGAGACTATAGGCATAATCATACAAGAAAAAGGCGATGTATGCAGTGTTCTCTTTCCGCCCCTCGCCGATGAGATTAGAAGTTTTATGAAACAAGATTTAGTAATTGTGAGTGAGAACTAATGAAAGATTTTAATCCCGCCCTTAGGTTTTTTTTATTTGATGTGGTCCTGATTGTTATTATGGTATTGATATATCATATGTGTTACTAGAATGAAAGGCAATCAACAAATATATTCCAAATACAAAGCTGAGAGAATCAAGGGTTATAAGAAACTCATCGATGCTCAGGAGAAAAACTACACTCCGCCTAAACAAATTGCAAAGAACATTATCGAAGCTATGAAGGCGCAAGATCACAAAGTTAGTTTGGAACAAGTGTTGGCTTACATGAAGGCGTCTTACGCTGTGTTTGACAGAGACTTTTACGAACGCAATAGATAAAATGTTAACAAACTAACGATTTCTTGGTACTATTTATTATTGATGTATTTACCACTAACAGGATACAGCAGAGATTATAAAAGAGGTACCAAAATGAAAGTTGGTTCAATTTCATCACAGATGGTGAGGCCAATGCAGCCGAGCCAGTCTGTGCAAACACAGAATCAGAGTGTTAACAATCAGGATGATAGCCAAAAGTCTCAAAATAGCGCAGCCAGCGTTACGAGTGAGAAATTCAACAGTCATCATTCTAAATGTAACATGAGCACAGAAGATTTTTTGAGTTTACATAATTCAGGCGCCGAACAAATGGTCGAAGGGATCAAAGACATAATGGCACTTAAAGTCTTGGAGAAGACTTTAGAAGCTATCAACAAGATCGTCTCCGATTGACCAATGAAAATTGGAGATTTGGTCACAGATAAAACAAAGCCTGGCTCACGGGGCATTATTGTTGAAGTCAGATCGTTGACCAATAAAAAATCTAAGAACATCTATACAACTTATTTGGTACATTGGTTTGACACAGGATTCAAATCAACACACGGCCCAAGTCAACTGGCTTTAATAGTTTAGCTGTCATTATAAGCGTAGACAACTATTTATTGTTATGAAGATGCAACTTTTGTTTGAAGGCTGGCGAGAATATTTGTCTGAGGCTGATTATAGCCAAGAGCTAGCCGACGCTCATGATGACGGAGATGTCGACATGTTCGACGAGTGGATGGTTTGGGCCCGTCCAGCGATCCAGCGCATTATCGGCATGCTCGCCAAGCGCACCCAGACTGCGCAGGTCGACGAGATCTATTCTCCGACACTTGATTCTTTTCCGAGTTTTCTTTATGATCCGTCAGAAGAAATTAAAGAAGCTCTTCACGATGAACTTCTGTTCGGCAAGAGCAAACTTCCAGAGTCTCTACATAGCAAAATACATGCCGCGTGGCACGACGCGCCGCCGGATTCCGCCAACGAAGCAGCAATGAATGTTTTGGGATCAATAGAAGAACAAATCATAAAAGAAATAGCAGACTTTGGCAAAGCGTTAGAAAAAATATGGGATGATCCAGAAGGCGCGCAATTCAAAGAGAAACTAGTTAAACGCACCATCGAAGACTGGCGCGCAGCCAAAGCTTTAGCGGAGTCAATCGTATGAAGATGCAAAAGCTTTTCGCGAATTGGAGAAACTTCAGGAAGGATGCTCTTTTGGAGATGGCTTCCTACGAACGCGCTGAATATATCGAGAACGCAACGGATCATTTGAGCCCTGAAGAAGTGCCTTTCAACGACATCTTCAAAGGTAAATGGCGAACTATCGTCCCCCTTGGCAAATCAATAACGAAAGGCACAAAAATTGAAAAGATTATAACTTGGCTTGGACAACAAGGCTATGAAGTAGATTTCAAAACTGGCCTGGCGTCAAAAGGCTTCATGAGTTACACAGGTGATCCCAGCAAACCTGGAACGGAACAGGTTATGCGTGTCAAGCACCAGAAGATTGGTAAAGTTTTGCAGCGCGCCGCTAGCATGAATAAGAAGATAAGAGAGCTAGCTGATAAAAGAGGTACATTTGCTAACGAATGGTACAGAGAACGCGGCAGCACGGCGATGGAGCCGGATGTGGCCAAAGAATATGAAGTGCTACAGAATGCAGAGAACAAAGCTAAAGACGATTACGAGAAACACTTTAGACACCAGGCTTATGGTAATTACCTAGAAGAGTGGGTAGAGTTTTGGAATAAAGAGTCAAGGTATTATCGCGAAAATCCTGACAAAATGATGACAGACTATTCAATTATTATTACACGCCGTCCAATGGACATCCTGCGTATGTCAGATTTTGACCTCATCGAGTCATGTCATTCTCTCGAAGGCGCTCGCCGCGAAGGCGGAGAGTTTGAATATTGCGCCCTGAAATCAGCAAAGGAAGGTGAAATCCTGGCTTTTATTGTTGAGACGCAAGATCTGCAAGAAGTTGACGACCTTCAAGAGGACGAGATTTTTGAAGACGATGAAAGGAGCGTGCCTGGTATTGAGCCCGTTGGTCGCGTCCGAGTCCGCAGATTCAAGAAGAAGTACCAAAGTTTTTCTGGCAATCAGTATGATTTAGCAGTTCCAGAACGGAGCACCTATGGCACTGATATACCTGGTTTCTACGAGAAAGTAAGAGAGTGGGCTTTGGAGACCCAGAAAGATAAATGGGAAGAAGCCATTGGTGAAGATGGTAAGATCAGCGCAGATTATTTACGTGATTTTGTTATGAAAGGTGGCCACTATAGGGATACCCAACCTCGTGATATGTTTGGTAGGCTTTTTGCGGAATATGATGGCAAAGAATCTTTCCAATGGGCGTCTGGTGGAGATTGGGAAGGCGACGAGTCTGAAGAGATAGAGCAGGTTCGTGGAAATCAACGACCACAAGAATTGATCGAAATGGCAGAAGATTATGAATATCGCTGCGATTACACTGAAAGGAATCTCAGCCTAGACCATTCCCACGTCAGCTACCAGATTGTAAATCGAGAGTGGGAAGAGTGGGACAATGACACCGATCCTTACGAGGGCGAAGAGAACGAACCACAGGTCAGAATGGATGGTAGCATGACTCTAGAAGTTGATTTGGACGGTCCCGACGCAGATGAGTTTCCGATGAACTGGTCAGACAAGCATGCCATCGCAAGAGACGTCATGGGCAACATGAACTTCAGCAATGAAATTGCTGACTATGACATACAAGAAAATAGTGTTGGTGAAGTAGAATTCAGAGTTGAGTTTGAAATAGGATATATCGATCCAAGTCCTACTGGGTTTGAAGAGTTTTGTAACGGAGTGCGGAACGACGATGAAGAATATGAAAAACATGTTGCTGCTTTCCGTGCTAAACTAGTCGAACTAGGGTTTGCAAAGCCATCGAGAATAGATAAGTTACGCGCTCAAATTGAATCAAAAGAAATAGAGTTTGATAATTTTGAGATTACCTATGACAACGAGGGTGGCTATAATTTAACATACCCGATGGAAGACGAAGTTTTTCTCATTGGCCCAACGACAGGAGATATACGTGGTGTGCTAGGTGTTACATATGGTGACACTCGCGATTTGAGAGGAGTGGGCAATAGTTTTTATTCCCCGAAGTTTAAGACTGACGTGCTGAATCAACTAACGAAATATTTTGTTCGCGCCGCACAGGAAACAAACAAACAACTTCAAATGGACTTGAGAGAAGGGGAAGAAGGGAGGATTCACGCGAATTATCCTGCTGTAAAACCTGAAGAAATCCGAGAGTATATCGCTGATGGTTTTGTGCTCGGACTTGAGCGATTGCGCTACACATCTGCAATAGTTGGCAATAATCAAGAACGCGAGATGAAGGTAGGCGAGCCCAGAAAAGCCAGGGTCACTGTCCTACGTTTTGTGCTCGAAGACGATGCACCAGAAGGTTTCCCCGACGATCAGGCAGACGAACTTATGTTGGCAGCAGTTAAGTTTGTGCAGTATTTAGATAAAGATATTGAACAGTTACGTCACGCCATAAATGGCGTGTTACAGACCGCAGATCAGAAAGTCTCAGGTCAAATCGTTGCCGCCGACGAAGAACTAGCTAATATGTTTGAGCAACTTAAGGTTATGCACGCTACAGTTTTGGCCGAGATTGATAGACTACGGGAACAATCACAATCAGACCGCCCCGCTCGATCCGCTCAAGACATGCAGAAGTGGGAAGACGTAAGACACCTCATTGACGATTTAATCATCGATATTGCTGCATCGAAAAAACCACAAACTATATTAAGATATATTAGTGACTTCCGGTTTACATATCAAACACGATTTAAGGCCATCAAGGACAAGGTTAATCAGATAGAGACAGTGGAAGAGTTGAGCCAGTTGTTTGAGGAGACAAAGCTTGAGCAGATCATCCGAGAAGAAATCGAAGCAGTTTTATACGGATAGTTTTTTACTCGCTCGCTCACGTACCTATAGTTCTAGCATGGCCCCGTAGTTCAACGGTTAGAACGCCGGCCTTTCAAGCCAGTAATAGGGGTTCGATTCCCCTCGGGGCTACGCTTTACATATAGGAGAGCAAGCGATGAAAAAGAAGTGGATTACAGTGCGGTTAGACGCATCAGAGATTGAAGATATCGACGCAGCAAGGAACAAACTCATTGAGTCTGTTGGGATTAACATCTCAAGGAGTGCATTTCTGCGAGGGATTATAATGAAGAGTTTGGAGCGAGAAACTACGCGTATGTCCGTTAACGCAGCGCTAGGTGGCGGACGTTAATGTATACACTTAAAGTAGGCGATCTCCTCGAATATGATGGCCGGGTCGCGGTGGTGACGAAGGTGAGGTCTACGTCTTTTCGATATTTCATTTGTAGCAATCCTAACGATTCCGGTGCTTTCTTCGATCTTAAGAAAGAAGACGTGTACAAGCACGTCGACACCGGCGCATGCGCGCATCATTTGGTTGGTGACACAACCAAGTATCGAAGAAAAAGATCTTTACCGACCTAGACTAGTTACTATAGTTAAAGCAAGACATCAACCGGGAGGAAAACGATGGCTTACCTGACCGACGAAAATGGAAACTGGAA
>Ga0208299_1000061_pt1 | contig 104857 bp, 156 predicted proteins | sample 15_taG_FD_184089 | JGI IMG/M metagenome (GOLD analysis project Ga0208299, IMG submission 184089) | Marine viral communities from the Subarctic Pacific Ocean - 15_ETSP_OMZ_AT15312 metaG (SPAdes) (version 2) | ecosystem: Environmental > Aquatic > Marine > Oceanic | place: Pacific Ocean... | reverse complement strand
TCTCCCAAAGCTCGACAATCATGTAGAGAAATATTACAAGCTACAAGACAAGAGGGTAACTCAGAAAGATTTGGTATCTAAATTGCAGCTTGATATTGAAAAAGACAAGCTCAAACTAATGAAAGCCACCAACGCTCTTTCTATTCTAAAAGACAAAGAAAGACTTTATGAGCAGAACTGCGAATTGATTATCAGCTTCAATGATATGAAAAAAGACAAAGCAGTTCTTTTAGGCGACATATCGACTGCCAAGAAAGCCTTCGCTCTTCTTCGAGAGGAGTTGGTGCTCCTCTACACTTCGGCCGGCCGAGAAGAACAGAGAAACACAGAGCTTGAAGAGCAGAAGAAATACCTCGAAGACATGAGGAGCGAATTTACCTCGGCTGATCTTTTCATGCGCTGCATGCATGCTAATGGTATTTCTTACGACATCATTAAGAAGCACCTGCCCATTATTAATGACGAGGTATCAAAAATTTTGACCAATATTGTTGATTTTGAAATTTTATTTGAAAGTGACGATAAAAAACTTGACATCTTAATTAAACATCCTCGCCATGAACCGCGCCCCATCGAAATGGGCTCTGGCGCAGAGAAGACGATCGCCGCCATGGCCATACGCCTGGCTCTTTTAAACGTCTCAACCCTGCCAAAAGGCGACGTTTTTATTTTAGACGAGCCTGGAACAGCTCTTGATGCGGATAATATGGAAGGCTTTATTAGAATTCTTGATATGATTAAAACTCAATTTAAAACCGTTCTTCTTATATCACACTTGGATTCTTTAAAGGACATTGTTGACAGCCAGATATTAATTGAGAAAAATAACGGCAAGGCATATGTAAATGAGTAAACTATTTATATTAATAGGAGACTTATAACATGGCAAGAATAACAGCGTGGCTAGACAAGCACGTAAATCGATTTATATCCCGTAAATTTTTAGCATGGGGCACCGCAACTTGGTTGGTTGCAACTAGTTCTTTAACAAGTGAGGACTGGGTTGCAGTCACTTTATGCTATATTGGCTCAGAAGCGCTTGTTGATATCGCGGCCCGCTGGAAGCATGGGGCATAGCAGTGTTGACGGCGATTTTTTGGAAAAAAGCCTGGGTTTGGTTTAAGAATTATTGGTATTTCCCCGTTATCCTTATACTGGGAATTTTGTTGTTATTTTCTGGCAAGGGGTCGAAGAACAAGATGTTCAAGCTTCTTGAGGAACAAAAAGAAAGGTACAACAAAGAGATAGAGATTATCAATGAAAGCAATGCTGAGAAGGACAAAAAACAAAAAGAAGCTATTAAGGCCAGCCAAGACAAACTAAAAGAGATCGAGAGGCAGTTTGATGTAAAGATCGAGCAGCTCGAAGGACTTAAAGAGCAGGAACTGCAAGAGATGGTTAAGGAGTATGAAGACAATCCAGAAGAATTAGCTAGGAGGATAGCTGAGATTTTGGATGCACAACTAGTTGAGAGGTGAATATGTTTCGTAAGCTGATAGCGACAATTGTTGCTTTATCAATTATAATCTTTCCCACTGCGGCACCTGCACAGGCGCCACTGGATGGACAAGTTTACTCTATCGAGATGAACGAGGAAGCGCCATATGCTGGAATTTTGCTCGACTCTATCGCTGCAGCCAAGATGATTACGAACGAGAAATACCTCAGAACTGAGGTCGAGCTGCAGCTTAGAAAGGAATTTCAAAAAGAACTAACGAATAAAAATCTAAGCTTAGACCTGCTTCAAGTCGAGTTCGATAATTATAAGTCTCTAAATAAAAATATTCTCTCGCTCAGAGAGACAGAAATTAAACAATTGAACGCGGCCCTCAAAGAAGAGATGAATGACTATTCTCATTGGTGGTTTGCTGGCGGCGTCATCGCCGGCGTTCTTTTGTCAATTGGTATATTTTATGCTTCAGTGGAGATTGGAAAATAATGGCCAATCGTGGTTCTAGAGTTCGCAACAGTATTGGCAGCTACACCAGGCAAGAACTAGAAAGAATAATTAAAAATATTCATTTAGCGTCACTTAAGTCCGACCTCTCTGTCACCGCCGGCACTGGCATATCCGGGTCCACATCCACCGGCCAAACAGTCTTATCGCTGGACGCTAGCGAGCTTTCTGCTCTTGGCACAACAGCAGCTTCTGGTGATTACGTTGTCATACAGGATGTTACAGACAATTCCACAAAGAAAGTATTAGTTAGCAACTTGCCTGGATCTGGCGGCTCAACAGACATTGATGCCCTTAGTGCAGTTGCCGGCGCAACACTCCACTTAACTCAAGATCATTTTATGGTCTCTGACAATGGCACCGAAAAGAAAGTTCTTTTCGAAGACTTGCAGAATTCTATTTTCGCAAATGTATCAGGAGATGCAACGATTGCAGCTAGTGGCGCGATGACCATCGCGAATGGAGCTGTAGAAAATGCTATGCTAGCTGGATCAATAGTTGCTAGCAAGATGGCAAATGAAATATTCGCTGACTTAGAAACTCTCGGCTCGGTCAGTGGAGATGGCAAGTTTATTGTTGCAAATGGCTCTGGCAGTTTTGCCTATGAAGATGGCAGCACGGCTAGGACATCTCTAGGCTTGGGTACCGGAGACAGCCCTCAGTTTACAGGCATGACGCTCACCGGCACTGGGTCGGTCGCAGGAGACTTATCAGTTACTGGCAATATTAAAGTTGTTGGTAATGTTGAGCTAGGACATGCCAGCGATACTACTTTGTCACGCGCCAGTTCTGGTGATGTTAATATTGAAGGGAATATTATTTATAGGGCCGGCGGAACTGACGTTCCCGTCTCAGATGGCGGCACCGGAGCTTCAACTTTAACGGACGGAGGAGTTCTTCTGGGCTCGGGCACTGGAGCGGTCACGGCCATGGCCGTTTTATCTGATGGCGAAATGATTGTTGGAGACGGCTCTACTGATCCTGTTGCAGAATCCGGCGCTACACTACGTACGTCGATCGGCGTGGGTACCGGAGACAGCCCTCAGTTTACAGGCATGACGCTCACCGGCACTGGGTCGGTCGCAGGAGACTTATCAGTTACTGGCCATTTGGCAGTTGGGAGTCTTTCTGCATCGGTTAACATCTCGGCCTCTGCCTTTTATGGCGACGGCTCCAATCTAACAAATGTTGGTACAATCACCGCTCTAAATAACAACGCCGAGAACAGGCTGGTTACAATCGGCGCCACAACGACAGAGTTGGACGCCGAGGCAAATTTAACTTTTGATGGAAATACTTTGATCGCTCTTGGCGGAGTCATGGCCAACATGGTGGCGAACAAGGCGGCCATTGCTGCAACAACTACTCTTATGGCCGGCTATAATGCTTTAATGTTGGGTCCAATAACGCTCAACGATGGCATAACACTAACTGTACAGTCCGGAGCCGTCTTAAAAATCAAAGATGTTTCTGAACTTTAAACATATTTATTATGGGAAAAAATAAATCATGGGCAATCTTTATGTAAATAACATCCTTCCAACAACCGGAAGCCTTGTTACTTTTGAAAATAATGTTAAAATTAAAGGCACGCTTTCCGGCGGATCTCCAGTAGAGGTCTCTGGTGGTTTAAACGTCTCAGGAACAATGGAGGTCTCTGGTGGTTTAAACGTCTCAGGAACAATGGAGGTCTCTGGTGGTTTAAACGTCTCAGGAACAATGGAGGTCTCTGGTGGTTTAAACGTCTCAGGAACGTTTGAGAAGAGTGGCTCTAGTGTTTTTTATGACACCACTACTTTTTCAGGTTCAATTCTTCAATCTGGTTCTGGTAACACGGTTTCCTTTATGGATAACGTCGGCATCGGAACGGCTAGTCCAAACTGCAGGCTCCATGTTGCTGGAGCAGCTGCCTTCAGCGGTCCATCAGAAACATTTGTTACATTTGGTTCTAGCGACACGACTCCTTCTGTCGCGACCGGAAATCTTTTCAAAACTCATGCCAGTTCACAGACACTTACAACGTTCGATGATGGAGTCGCCGGCCAAACAATCACAGTTATATCTACTGGTGCTGTTATCTTTGATGTGAGTGGAACTCTAAAGGGCGGTTCAACTAATATCACTACTGCATCAGGTGACATCACAGTGTGGACATTTGATGGAACAAATTGGTATTTGCAACAGTTCATGGATGTATCTGCAGATATGTCAAGTGTCGGCGGCGGCGAAGACGGCGACGTCGTTGCAGGAAGCACTTTCACTACTGCTGGTGTTATTATGGCCTGTGATGGAGACGATAAGACCATTGATGAACCTGGCGCAACACTTACTACGAACAGTCAAGGGCTGACTGTCAGCGGTGTTACGAAGGTCGGCGCAAGTGCAGGATCGGGTCAAGATTTATATATGTACACTGCTGGCACTGCTGCTCATGTTGGTGTACACTGGGACGCAGATGGAAATACCGAGGGCACCTTGATTGGTGGTGCAGATAATCATGGTGTCGACTTCAAATTCTTTGGTGAAACTACAGGCAAGTATGTTCAATGGGATATGTCTGCAGATGCTTTGGTTGTTCTCGGCACAGTTGAGCTTGGACACGCATCGGATACGACTATCGCAAGGGCATCATCTGGCCAAATTACAGTTGAGGGCACCGCGGTCCTGCTCGCCGGAGCACAAACAGGCATTACCTCAGTCCTTGCAACGGATCTCGTTCTAGGCGAAGACGCTCAGACCAAAATTGATTTTGAAACTGCCAATGAAATACATTTCTATACGGATAACGCAGAGCAAGTTTATGTTTCCGCTTCCCTCTTCGGGCCGCAAACAGACAGCAGTGTTGATTTAGGCACAACTGGCGTACGCTGGAAGGACGCATATATCGATTCAGTTACAACAACAGGGAACGTGCTTTGTTCTGGTGAAGTGCAAACGGCCAATATTGGATATACTGACGGCGATAACGCACTTACTATTGCAGATGGCGGTGGTGTTACTGCAGCAGCCGGCTTAACTTCTACAGCAGCAGCAAACACATTTGGCGCGACATCTTTTAATGATGCGGACGTTACCAATGTCGGCGATATTGCACTGGATAGTATCAGCGCAGATGGTACAGATATTAATATCGCAGTAAGTGACAACTCTGCCACCGCATTAACGATTAAACAAGGCAGCGATGCCTACCTCATTGTGGATACTGCAAACTCTAGCGAATCAGTATCTATTGGTACTGGTATTTCCGGAACTGCAATTAGTATTGGTCACAGCACCTCGGAGACCACGATCAACGACAACTTGACGGTCACTGGTGATTTGACTGTAAGTGGCGCCACAACAACTGTGGACAGCACCACTATTCATATTACAAGTTCCTTTACTTTTGAGGGCACTACTCCAAATGCTCACGAAACAGTTCTTGGTGTTGTTGACCCGACAGCTGATGCGACATTCAAACTACCAGCATTATCAGCAGGTACATATTACATTCCTGCGCTGGCCGGCACTGCGACTGATGCCTCCTCGGCTGTTACTGCTGCTGAGTTTGCGCTCTTGGACGGCGGCTCTAGTGTAGGCACCACTGCCGTTGCCAATGGCGATGGTATCTTCACCAACGACGCCGGTACTATGAAACATACGACAGTGCAAACGTTCCAGACTTATTTCGATGCCAACTCTGTTGGCGGCGGAAACATGGTTACTGTGGGGGCGTTGAACGCTGGTAGTGTTACAAGTGGTTTCGGCAACATTGACAATGGTTCTAGTACGCTTGATACTGGCGTTGCAACTGTGGCATCAATGGTCTGCACCGCCGGCGCAACCTTCGGGGGCGGGATCGGCAGTTCTGGTGTGACTATAACAACCGCAGGCGCCGTTTCGGCTGACGGAAGGATTGTGACTGACGATACGACAGCAGCCACTTCAACAACCGACGGATCCTTGCAAACTGACGGTGGCTTGTCTGTTGCTCTAGATGCAGTTATAGGCGATGATCTTATATTACTATCGAATTCGGGCTCGATTCATTTCGGCGCAGATAAAGAGATTACACTGACTCACGCTGAAGATACTGGACTTATTCTAGCGTCGTCCGGCGGCTCTTCTATACCAGTTTTCGAGCTTAAAAATACGAATAATGACGCCGCTGGCGCAATACTTAAATTTAACAAAGACGGCGCCAACGCGGCTGATGACGATGTGTTAGGTGACATTAATTTTGTTGGTGAAAATGACGCTGGCACCCCAGAAGCGATTACTTATGCATATGTTAGAGCCCTCTCAGAGGATGTTACCGATGGAGAAGAAGACGGTAGCATTATTTTAAACGCGCTGGTCGCGGGCTCTGCGCGCGATATCGTTACTGTTGGCAATGGCACCGGCGTGGTTCTTCCCAATAACAGCACTTATGGTACCGTGAAAGCAAATGCGTTTATTACTTATTCGGATGAAACTTTGAAGCACGATATCGCAACTCTTGAAAACCCCCTTGATAAAGTTTTATCTATGCGAGGCGTTTCATATACTTGGAATTCTGATAGTAAGGCCGATATTGGATTCATCGCCCAAGAGATACAAGAAATTGTTCCCGAAGTTGTTTATAAAGCAGGCAATCAAGACACTCTTGGTATCGATTATGCTAGCATGACTGCTCTTTTGGTTGAGGCAGTCAAAGAACAGCAAGAACAAATAACAGATTTAAAGACAATAATTGATACTTTAAAAAACAAATTAAAACTATAGTGCTATAATAGTAGCTATGGTACGAAGGAGAAAACAATGGCAACGAGACTTCAAGATGATAGTAATGATACCCACATTAGCGGTTCTCATGATATTATTTTAGACGCCACTGGCGGCGATGTTTATTTTGCAGCCGGCGGCACCAAACTTTTACAGATAAATAATGATTCAAGTGATGTGACCCTGCAGCCGGTGGTATCTGGAAAAAAATTACAGCTTTCCACACAAGCCGGCAACGTCGCAGCTAACGTAGACTCAGCTCAAGACAGTTTCGGATTATTTAGAAAAATAGTTTTAGGCGCCGAAAGTATTACATCAGACGACGACCTGGACGCAACGAAACCTGTTAGCGTAGTTATTGCTGGGGCTGGCAATGTTACTGGAACATTAGCGGACGCCGCCGCCACGGGCTTTGTGAAGATTGTTATCGGCCTTACAACATCCTCCGGCGCCCCTAAACTAACTTTTAAAGACGCTACTGGCGGGAGTGTAACAAAAACATTAACAGTCGGCACAGGCGTAATTCTTTATAGCATTGACGTCGGTGGAGGCTCCGTGCGCTGGATGAAACTTGGTGATACGAGTTAACAAATGGGCTTTAATGTTGTAATATGGTACCCAAGCCATTGAGTTATTTATTTTACTTGTTATATGGAAAAAGATTTAAACAAAGTTGCAGCTATTGAGAAAGCTATAAATAAAAAATATGGCCCAGAGGCAATCCAGAATCCAAAGTCTGGATGGACGCCTGAAAAAGAAAAGGACTACAAAGAACAACTAAATGAGTTTGAATCTAGAAAGCGGCAGCTCGAAACGACCAGTGAGAAGATTTTAAAAGATGGCTTTTATATCATACCTAACAAGTCGAAAGTTGGTTTAAAAAGTTGTTCGTGTTGTCACAGCACAATAAAGACGATTAGAGATGATATATACTATTTAAAGTATGAAGCTTGCGAAAAATGCTTTATCCAATATATAGAAGATAGAGAGCCAAGATGGCTCGATGGTTGGAGGCCAGGAGAGAAATAGATGTCACAAAAAACACTTGATATAGTTCGCGGAATCGCGCAGGCAGCAGCAAATACCTTCGACGGCGCGCTAGATGATAAGGGTGAGCCAATTAAAATTGGTCTTAAAAGAGAAGAAGGCAATCCGATGGTGGATAGCAGGAAGATGGATGGTTTTAACGTTAGAGTTGGTGGTACAAAACTAATCGTTTCATATCAATCTGACATACTCCTCAAAGACGTCTACGACGGCAACATAGAGAATGAGTGCGAAAAGATGATGGGAGATATCGTCAAGTGGCTTAAGAAAGAATACAAGAAAGTCACTGGCAGCGCTCTCACTTTGACTAAGCCAACTGAATGTGATATACTTGTTCAGTCAACAAGCAGAGTCCGCGTATTTCTAACTGCAACAAAGGTCTATAATATCGGTGGAATGGATGGTTCAGAGGATCATTCAGAACCAAGCGATGACCGCTTAGAGGATGACTTTAAGAGATTTTTAGAACTAGAGGCTTAATAGCATGCCTCAACACTTGACAAGAAAAGAGACTTTAAAAGAGATTGTAAGGTGTGGAAAAGATCCTGGCTATTTCATCAATAGCTACGTGAAAATATCTCATCCAATGAAAGGCCTTATCCCTTTTAAGCTATATGACTTTCAAGACAATTTAATATCGGATTTCAACAATAACCGCTTTAATCTTATCCTTAAGGCGCGCCAGCTCGGCATATCTACGATTACAGCTGCATATATTTGCTGGATGATGAACTTCCATCGCGACAAAAATATTCTTGTTATCGCCACCAAATTTGGTACTGCAACAAATTTAGTTAAAAAGGTAAAGGCGATGCATAAAAATCTTCCAGATTGGCTTGCGATCGCAAATATTACAATTGACAATAGAAGTTCTTTTGAACTTTCAAATGAATCCCAAATTAAAGCTAGCTCAACTTCTGGAGACGCAGGCCGTTCAGAGGCCCTCTCTCTTTTGGTTATTGATGAGGCCGCTCACGTCGAAGGTCTCGCGGAACTGTGGACGGGCCTATATCCCACGCTGTCAACTGGAGGTCGGTGTATCGCACTCTCGACGCCTAATGGCGTTGGCAACTGGTTTCACCAGGCATGCGTCGACGCCCAGTCAAATACAAATGATTTTTATTTGACAACTCTTCCTTGGGACGCCCATCCTGACCGCGACAGAGAATGGTTTGACAACGAGACGAGGAATATGTCCCGTCGCCAAATCGCCCAGGAGCTTGAATGTAACTTCAATATGTCTGGAGAGACTGTTTTCCATCCAGACGATATGACACGCGTTGAGGAGAATATAAAAGATCCAAAGCATAGAACAGGTTTCGATAGGAATTTTTGGATCTGGGAAGAGCACGACCCACAATTCACATATCTTCTTGCAGGCGACGTCGCCAGAGGAGACGGAAAAGATTTCTCTGCTTTTCACATTTTCAAAATAGAAACCATGGAAATCGTCGCGGAATACAAGGGCAAGCCAACTCCTGATATATTTGCAAATATTGTACAGGAAGCAGGAAAAGAGTATGGGAACTGCATGGTTGCAGTAGAAAACAATACTGTAGGCTGGACTGTCTTAGATAAGCTTCAAGAGCGACAATATCCTAACTTATTTTATTCTTATAAATCAACTCATGAATACGTTGACCCTCTCGTTGCCGAGAATTCAACTAATACGGTCGTCGGCTTTTCAATGACATCGAAGACTAGGCCTCTTGTCGTCGCGAAGTTTGAGGAGTTTATTCGCAACAAAATGATTAATATATATTCGAAAAGGCTTTATAATGAGATGAAAACATTCGTGTGGCACAATGGCAAACCCCAAGCGATGAAAAAGTACAATGACGACCTAATTATGTCTTGTGCTATAGGCTGTTGGGTGAGAGACATTGCATTCTCAGTTAACCAGAGAGAAATCAGCTACAAGAAAGCGTTTTTAGATTGCATGACGAAATCAAATACAAAAATGAACACGACGATTTCTGGCATGGAAGGCCACAAAGCGGTTACTGACCGTCGCGCTATTGAGCAACAACTAGAATATATATGGCTCCTGAAGGGATAATACAACATGGCAGATAGAAAATCAAACCCAAACAATCCACAAAATAAACTGTTTAGACAACTGACGAGGCTATTATCAGGCCCGCTGCAAACATATCGTAAGCAAGATCAACGTCGCATGCGAAGATCGCAGCTTGACATGCACAGCAGCAGGATAAAGTCTGCCAGCGGCCAAACATTCAAGAGGTCAGATGAGCATCACTCGGCGTATGGCAACCTGACGGCCAACTACATGTCAAATCAAAATCGTGCTGAAAGGTATATTGATTTTGATCAAATGGAGTACATGCCTGAAATTGCTTCTGCCATGGACATATATGCAGATGAGATCTCTACATCTTCAGAACTTCACAAGATCTTGACAGTAAAGACATATGACGAGGAAATTAAGCTTGAGATAGAGAACTTAATGTTTAAGGTTTTAAACATCGAGTTCAATCTTTTCGGCTGGGCCCGCTCGATGTGCAAGTTTGGAGATTTCTTTTTATATTTAGATATTGACGAAGGCGAAGGGATCAAATATGCTGTCTCTCTTCCGCTGGCAGAGATCGAACGGCTAGAAGGCGAAGATGATAAGAATCCCAACTATGTTCAATACCAATGGAACTCCGCCGGCCTGACGCTTGAGAACTGGCAGGTCGCGCATTTTCGTATCTTGGGCAACGACAAGTACTCTCCATATGGCACCTCTATCTTGGAGCCGGCTCGCCGCATCTGGCGTCAGTTGACTCTCATGGAAGATGCAGTTATGGCTTATCGTATCGTTCGCTCTCCAGAAAGGAGGGTTTTTTACGTTGATGTTGGAAATATAGCGCCGCAAGATGTCGAACAATATATGCAACGTGTTATGACTCAAATGAAACGCAACCAAATTGTCGACCCAGACACCGGGCAAGTTGATCTTCGCTACAATCCGCTAAGTATTGAAGAAGATTACTTTGTTCCCGTCCGCGGCGGCCAGAATTCTAGGATTGAAAGTCTCCCCGGGGGCCAATATACCGGCGACATCGATGATATTAAATATCTTAGAGATAAGCTCTTTAGTGCCCTTAAGATTCCAGCTAGTTATCTTTCTAGAGGTGACGGCGCCGACGAGGACAAGACTACTTTGGCTCAAAAGGATATTCGTTTCGCAAGGACAGTCCAGAGACTTCAGCGCTCAATTGTATCTGAGCTGGAGAAGATTTGTGTTGTCCATTTGTTTACGAGAGGCTACCGCGGAAAGGATCTTACTTCGTTTCAAATCAAACTTAACAATCCATCAAAGCTAGCGCAGCTTCAAGAGCTGGAATCTTGGAGAACCAAGTTTGAAGTTGCCTCTGCGGCCACAGAGGGCTACTTCTCTAAGCGCTGGGTCGCAGAAAACTTATTCAACCTTTCTGAAAAAGAGTTTGTTCGTATGACCCAAGAGATGTTCTACGATAAGAAGCTGATAGCATCGCTGGAAAAAGCAGCCGAGTCTATTACCGCGGAAGACGAAGCAGGCCTAGGCGCCCTAGGCGCTGGCCCAGGAGAAGATCTCGGCGCCGGAGCGCTGGGCGAGCCAGATCTCGGTCTAGGCGATGAAGAGCCTGGAGCCGAAGAAAACGATTCTGTTCTCCTGGCAACCCCCGAGGGCGAAGGGTCGCGAGACGAGCCAGTAAAGGTCACTGGAAAGAGCATATTTGGTAAAAAAGTAACTACGACAGATAAGTCCAATTCAAAATGGTATTTGCCGAAACAGGCAAAAGATGGCGGAAAGGGAGATAATCGACACGCCGGCGCCCGACGTCGAAGAGCCCATGCTATGTCAGGCGTTTCTGGCGTGAAGGCCGTCGACAGAAACTTTTTACAAGGCTATTCCCCGCTACTTGGCATCGGCAAAATGACAATGGAAGGTATAGAGACTAATTATTCTCAGGTGGAAGACGAAATCCTCACAACAAATGCTGAAATTAAGAAGTTAATTGAAGTCATGGAAAGGAAAGACAATAAAGATGAAGTTCAAACATAATAAAAAAAGAAATACAGCTTTTTTATTTGAAGCTCTTATTCGCGAAGTCACGAAGGCGGTGGCTGAAAGTGATAAAGGAAGAGAAAAGACAGCGATGAAGATTATTAAAGAATGCTTCTCTAAGTCAAGAGAGCTTTCAAGAGAGCTGAAGATCTATAAATGCCTTCTAGAGACTTCAAGCTTCGATAAGAACCTTTCCAGAAGCCTCTTGTCCGAGTCAAAAGAGAGGTACAGCAGCCTGGATCGAAAAAAAATATTTAATGAACAAAATACACTAATCAACAAGATCAACAAACAGCTCGGAAATTCCGTTTTTGGCAACTTTGTTCCACAATATAAAGATATTGCTACGATATATCAGATTTTTAACAAATCTGGCAATGCCAAAGAGCAAGTGCTTTTAGAAAACCAAGTTATTGGCCTTCTGACGAAGGAGAGCAAACAGCTTGAGAAGCCAGGACACAAAGTTGATAGCTTGGTTGTGAAGACCTTCTTCAAGAAGTTCAATGAGAAATACAACAAGGCCCTCTTGAGAGAGCAGAGGGAGGTTTTAAGACATTTTATTACTGATCCTGGGGACAACCTAGAGTTTAAGTTGTTCTTAAACGAGGAAATAGGAAGAATAAAGAAAGAAATATTAGAATCTCATGTATCCGAGAAAGAAAGCTTGTTAGAAGTTTTAGGCTCTTTCAGGGAACACGAGATTAATTATAGTTTGGTGGAGAAGATAATCAAGCTGCAGCAGCTAACACACGAGATGAAAGAAAATGGCAATTAATATTAAAGTATTTAAGAACAAAAAGCGATCAGATGCTCTGAGAATCAAAGTTAGCTCTCCCGAGCGCCCCAAGGTTGTTGAGACTTTGGACTTAAAAGCTAGGAGAAATCTCCGCGGCGATGTTATGATTTTCGATCATAACGACATTGATATTGTCATTACAAAGGATAAGAGAATTGTTGCTTTTGCTAAAGAGCTGTTTGGCGAAGCCATTTATGAAACCCAAAATCGACTGTTTAAGTTCCTTTTTGAAAGGGGAATAATTGATTTAAAAACTGTACAAGGCGGCGATTTTTATGCTAGCGTTGAAGCTGATTTGTTAGAGTCTACGGATTACAAGCCTGTCCCTCATGCGCTTTTAACGATAGCCAAGTTCTTGGATAACGAGAGACCTCAGATTGACTTCGAGGTAGCGTTTGAGAAGGAGCAGGACCAACGCCTCGCGGCGCCTCTGCCTGACGAGTCGACTGATTTTGATCCGCAAAAGTACCACAGGGAGAAAAAGGGTTCCATCCAGCCCGGCCACATGCCTTTTGGTATTTCTGCGACGACAACTTATAGAGCTTGATAAAAAAGAGGCAGCTTTGAGTTTATTATATTTTATTTTGGCCGCGTATGGCATGACTTTTATTTTAGTTTACGGCTCAATTTTTAACCCAATAAGGCCCAAAGATGGCAAGCTGAGCGTCTTATTTCATTGCCCTCTCTGTGTCGGTTTTTGGGTTGGAGTATTTTTGTGGAGTATCAATAGCTTTACAGAACTATTTAACTTTGAATACAATTTAGTAAATGCATTTTTATGTGGTTGTATTTCTGCAGGAACAAGTTATTTTTTCAGTATGATTTTAGATGATTTTGGATTGAAAATAAATAGGACGCAAGGAGGTGATTCACAATGAGAAGGCAAAACATGCCGGATGTCCGTCGATGCTGTTCTGGCAGCTATAGCATGCGGGGGTGAGCCCCGCTTTTTTATACATTTTGTGTGGATGACAATACAATGGCTAAACAACTTTTACAAGAATATTTTGAACTATGCCCTGAGGGCCGCTGCCCCGTAGACGTTTTGACTGAATCTGAGCGCGATCGCGCCAATAATGGTACTGTCTATCTCGTTGGCGTATGTCAAAGAGCAGGCGTTAAGAATGGAAACGGAAGAATATACCGTTTGCCGACGCTACAAAGAGAAGTGGAGGCTTACCAGAGGTCGATTCAAGAAAGAAGAGCCCTAGGTGAGCTGGACCATCCAGAGAGTTCTGTAATTAATTTAAAGAATGCAAGTCATTTGGTCAGCAAGCTGCACTTTATGGGCAGTGACGTTATTGGCAAGATCGAGGTACTCGATACTCCATCCGGCAATATTCTAAAGGCATTGGTTAAGTCTGGTGTCAAATTAGGTATTTCATCCCGCGGCCTAGGTACGGTCAAAGAGCACAATGGCCAGACAATTGTCGAAGACGACTTTCAACTAATTTGTTTTGATATTGTTTCGGAGCCCTCCACCCCCGGAGCGTACTTATCAACTGGGAATAATACGGCCCCCGCCGGCATAACTATCGGAATGAATGAATCTCTTGGCAACAGAGATCAAAAGATTAATGATATCATCAGAGACATACTTAAGGATTAAAAAAAATATAAGAAAAGGCTAGTAATGAATAAAACAGAATTAAAAAAAATACTTAAACCCCTTATAAAAGAGTGTATAAAAGAGTGCATTTTTGAAGAGGGCGTTTTATCTGGAATAGTAACAGAAGTTGCGCAAGGCTTAAGTACACAAAAAGTTGTTGTCGAAGGCCTTACGGTAGAGAGTCCCAAGAAGGCTCGACCAACGAAACAAGATCTCGACCGGCGCTCTACAGAGATGGAAGCCCAACGACAAGAAAGAATTAAAAGATTAAATGAATCAGTTGGTTTTGGAAATGTGGATCTATTTAGTGGAGTGGAGGAGATACCTCCCGAAGCAAAATCAGGCGCCAACCCGTTGTCTGGCTATTCACCAAAAGATTCTGGTGTAGATATAGCTGGAATAATGAAGCTGGCAAGTAATAATTGGAGCAAGTTGGTAAATAATGGCTAGCGCAAACGTTGTAGTTCGCTTGAAAGATTGCAGAGGCGACCAGACAAGACTAATAAAAAGATTCATTAAAAAATGTAAGAAAGAAAAAGTTGTTGAGAGATTCCTGGATAAGAGGTTCTATGAGAAGCCCTCAACGAAAAGAAGAAGAGAAAAGCTCAAAAAGAAGCGAAATGCTCAAAAAGCAGAAGCTTTGAGAAACCCATGCAACGGAGAGAGGTAAAAAATGGCAACAGACGCAACCACAAAACAGGCGATATTTGGTGGATCAACGGGAGTTGGTTTGGGTCATGTTGGATCCTACCAGGCCGCCGGCACGCCATTTTTAACTTGTTCGTACCTAGAGGCCTCGCAGAATAGCGGCAGTATCATTAAATTTGAGTTCCCGCGGGTCGCCAAGTCGGTAACTGTTCAGACTATCCCAAATAAGTTCGTTGTTGCTAGCAGCACCAACGAGTTTACCAACAACTTGTTGGTGTTTTTTGGTAGTCCGCAAGATGCCGCAGGAACTGATAAAGCTGGCAAAAATACCTTTTCCCTGACTGGAACTAGTGCAGCTAATTCTGCACCGATGCAGTATTCAAAAGGACATGTACATATCTTGCAGTATGTCACAGGCACTACTAATTATGGACAGAAGATCACTTTCGGCGTGCGAACTGATCATGTTTGTTTGATGAACGTCGGCGCCGGCGCGAATGTGACATCAAGCTATCAAGTATACGCAGAATTGACTAATATCCCCGCAGAGAGAATGTCCGATACATATATTTCTGGATCCGGCATCAATATATAGCTACCTTGCCATGCTGTATATAAAGTGTCTTTTTCCAAAAATATATACTATTTACATTTGAATCTCTAGGAGTTGTGATATGTCAGACATGCTTGATCAGGCCATAATTGATGCCACTGCGTTGAAGGAAGCTGCAGTAAGGTCAGCTGAGGCATCGTTGTTAGAAAAGTATTCTAGCCAAATTAAAGAGGCTGTTGAGACCATCTTGGAACAAGATGAAGAAATGGCGTTGGAAGATCCCCTCCCAGAGCCGGCCCTGGCCGAGCCAGAGGCAGAAATGCCAGAACTGCCCATGGCTAGCGTCGATGGCGAAGAGGCTTGCGCGTGTCCGGACGACCAAGAAACTACAAAAATAGAGATTAATGTCGACGATCTTCTTAAGCAGCTTGAAGCCGGCGAGCCAGAGCCCCCGGCTTTTGACCGAGAAGCTGCAGCAATAGAAATGACTGGAGAAGAGCCCATGCTAGAAGAGGTGTTTGACGTAGACCTCGATCAGCTCCGCACACTCGTCGAAGAGGACGCATTTTCATCCACGCCCGAAGAGGCTGCAAGAGAAGGTGAGCAATCTGCAGACGACTCCACAGAGATTCAAGAGCACCTTACGGTAGATCTTAGCGTCGACACACACCGCCCGGGCCATAATTTGGTTGCCGACACCGTCGTTGAGCTAGCAGAAGAAGAACTTCTCGCTCTAGAGCAGGACTCTGAACGTCGCGAGAAGATGGCTGCCATGAGGAAGGCCTCGGAAGGTCTTGAGAAGACGAACGAAAGTTTGGAAGCTAAGATTGCAGAGCTTAATGAAGCGCTATCAAACTCCAACAAAGAAAAACAAACATACATTAGTATTATAGAAGAGGCTAAAGATAAGTTGGTTGAGACTAATTTAACCAACGCGCGTCTTTTATATACAAATCAGGTTTTGACAAACAACTCCATTAATGAGCGGCATAAACAAAAAGTTGTCGAAGCATTGTCAGAATCGAAGACAGTTGAGGAAGCAAAGATAATCTTTGAAACACTTCAGAGCGCAGCGGGCAGCACCACCAATCAGCCACAATCGTTGAGCGAGGCAGTTAACAAAACGACTTCAACTTTGATTATGTCTAGACGTAATACGGAAAGACAGCAATTTAAAAAAGACCCAGCAATAGATCGCTGGAAAATACTAGCAGGTATTAATAATTCATTTAACAACAAGGAGGAATCTTAAAATGTCTGTACTCGATAAATTAACAGAAGGCATTCAAGAGAGATCTCTTCAGAAGGAAGGTGCTGCCCTATTAGAAAAGTGGGAACGCACAGGACTTCTTGAGGGTCTTGAGAATGATCAATCAAAAAACACAATGGCAGTTCTCTTAGAGAACCAGGCCAAGCAGCTTCTAAAGGAAGCTTCATCAATGGCAGCTGGCGATGTCCAGGGTTTTGCGTCCGTCGCATTCCCCATCGTCCGCCGCGTCTTCGGTAGCCTCGTTGCTAACGAACTTGTTTCTGTCCAAGCGATGAGTTTGCCATCCGGCCTCATCTTCTTCATGGACTTCCAGTACACTGATGGCACGGCTGGGCTCACTGCCAATCAATCGCTTTACGGCGGCGGCGTGGTTGGTTCGCAGCTGACTGGCGGTGTCACTGATATCTTGGAGTCCGGCGGAGGTCTTTACGGCCTGCAGACCGGCTATTCTTCACCGACTGGTTCTGTCGACGCGGCCGATACGGCTGGTTTGGGCATCATCACCGAGCAGCTCACCACCAACGGCAAGCTTGTTAGCGCTCTTACGGACGCAGAGAAGAAGCTTATCAAGTGGGATCCCGACGTTTTGGCAAATTCAACTTACAAGATCCAGGTTCTAGATTGCGATTTTGATTCGATTTCGTCTACCTTGAATAGAGATAACTTAATTGCGATCGAACTCCAAACGGCTTCCGGCCAGATTCGTGGTTTCGACGATTCTGGCGGAGCCGTCAATGACATGTTATCAACGACGTCTCACGTACGTCGCCTAACTCAGCTGATTTCTTCAGCAGGCACCGCTGTGATGGATCGTCTTCGTATCGTTCTCGTGGACTCTGCCGCCGGCGATATTAACTTTGAAGGTGATGATTTCCAAGTCGGCGCCGACAAGGATCAGCTTGGTGTTGCTAGTTATCCTGTCGCTGACCTTTTTGCAAATGTCGAGCTTGGTAATGTTCGTGGCTCTAACTTCCCGTTGGAAGGCTCGCCTGATACTAAGTCTGGCACTTCTGGTCTTAACGTTGACATCCCCGAGATCGACCTCAATGTCGACTCAGTGCCTGTCACTGCGATGACCAAGAAGCTCAAGGCAAAGTGGACTCCCGAGCTTGCTCAGGATCTCAATGCTTATCACAACCTCGACGCTGAGGTTGAGCTTACTTCGCTCCTCTCCGAGCAGATTGCTCTAGAGGTTGATCGTGAGATCCTCAACGATCTCATTCAGGGCGCTAAGGCTGGTACGTACTACTGGTCACGTGCCCCGGGTCTATTCGTTAACCGCACTACCGGTGCAGAGCTTGGCGCAACCGCCGCAGCTCCGGACTTCACTGGTACGGTAAGCGAGTGGTACGAGACCCTCATTGAGACGGTCAATGATGTTTCGGCTCAGATCCACAGAAAGACACTTCGCGGTGGAGCGACGTTCCTCGTCACTTCTCCCGAGGTCGCCAATATCCTTGAGTTCACGTCCGGTTTCCGTGCTAACGTTACTGCCGACGCTAACAAGGGTGATATCGGCACTGTCAAGGCTGGTAGCTTAAGCCGCAAGTGGGATGTCTGGGTTGATCCTTACTTCCCCCGCAACGTGGTCCTCGTTGGCCGCAAGGGCGGAAGCTTCTTGGAGAGCGGATATGTTTACGCTCCTTACGTCCCGCTACAGGTCACTCCCACCATCTTTGGTGTAGAGGACTTCGTGCCCCGTAAGGGAGTCATGACCCGCTACGCCAAGAAGATGGTCCGACCTGATATGTATGGCCTCGTGGTTGTACGCGGACTCCTTGGTGAAGCTGGCGCAAGCTAATAGCTAGATAGCCAACAAACTAGCCCCGCCTTGAGGTTTCTCTTGGCGGGGTTTTTTATTTTGGTATTTATGATATCCAAACACTATTTATAATGATTGATAAGGCAAGGCGCCTTTTTAAAAGGAGAAAACGAACATGAGTAAACTAGGAAGATATTCAGCAGATAGAAAGAAGGTTGAAGCGCTGACAACCACCGCAACCTCGATACAACCCGCCGCGTGCGGCACCGTCTTCATGTTGGATGGTACTGATTACAGTGAGACCATGGTACACTCCCTTCCGCACCCATCTGAAGCTGGTGCTGGCTGGTGGTGCAAATTTATCGTTAAAACCACAGTTTTGGATGCTGGTAGCGACAATTGCCTTATTAAGGTTAGAGCAGCCGGGGCATCAACTTTTGTTGCTGACTTAATAACCATCCTGGTTGGCGAAGCCCAGGCAGACGCGGGGCAATATCTACTAGATGAAAATGCTGACTACCTTCAGATTAACGGAGAGGCTAAAGGTGGAACCCATTATGAATTTATTTGTGATGGTAATAAATATTATGTTAATGGAGTCACACTAGATATAAGTGCGGACGCTGGTGTACAAGGCTAATCCCTAATATCCACAACATCAAAGCCCCTTGCTCTTTTACAGACAAGGGGTTTTTTGTTATATTCACACTATTTATTATCAACCAAGGAGACCTATAATGGGTAAACGTAAAAAGAGACTTCATAGTCCAAAATATGCTAAAAAGTATGCCTCTGTAAGAGAAACTTACAATCGCCTACGAGGCGTCATAAAAGAAGCTGAAGCTGACGGCGTAATTACCGAAGAAGAAACTGTACAAATTAAACAGGCAAAAGAAGAAGTGGTGGAAGCCCTTGTTGAAACGGCTGTTGAGGAAGTAGCTGAGGTTATTGAGAAAGTTGTGGAAGTAGCGAAGCCCGCACCGAAGAAGAGTTGGAGAAAAAAAGCCGCTGCAAAGCCAAAGAAAAAAAGCAAGCCGGCGAAATGAGCTTCTAGAAACTAATTACATTCTAGGAGATCTCATGAATGTCGCTACCAACCTTAAGGCCGTCCCAAACGGCGCCAACTAATATTTTACCTGAAACTGGTAGCACATCTGACGCTGCAACAGTAGCAAATTATCCATATGGCATATACGCCGATACCGGATCCGATCTTTACGATGCCAACTTTGTTTCAGGCGCCATAGATCAAGTAAACTACACATTTCGTAAACTTGGTGGTGATGTTTTAGATATTGAGATAACTCAAAAAAACATTTTTGCAGCTTATGAAGAATCGGTTCTAGAATATTCGTATATCGTCAACATACACCAAGGGAAGAACACCCTTGGGCAAGCCCTCGGCGCGACAACTGGGTCTTTTGATCATGATGGCATGCACACCAGCGATTCTCCACTTTCAGGTTCCAGCATCGAGCTGCGTATGCCCAAGTTTACTCTGGGCTATGCCAAGCACATTGGCGATACAGTTGCGATGGAAGCAGGCATCGGCGGGACTGAAAATATATATTCTGCATCGATTGACTTAACCTCCGGTCAACAAGATTATGACTTGCAGACAATGATCTCCTCTTCCTCGGATAGCGCAACTAGCGCTTTTTACAACAAGGTTGGCGACAAGAGGGTTACGATTCGCAGAGTGTACTACAAGACGCCGCACGCAATGTGGAGGTTTTTTGGATACTATGGCGGCATTAATGCAATTGGTAACTTGTCGACTTATGGCATGTACGCAGATGATTCTACTTTTGAGGTTATTCCAGCGTGGCAGAATAAAATGCAGGCCATGGCCTACGAAGACACCATTTATACAAGAAATTCTCACTATTCATACGAAATTAAAAATAACAAGTTGAGATTATTTCCTGTGCCTCAGGATATCAGCCCAGATAATCTTTACGTGGAGTTTACCTTGGCTACTGACCCATGGGACGAGAGTGAGTCATCGCGAGCATCAGGCACAGAGGGCGTCAATAACTTAAATACCTTGCCGTTTGGCAATCTTCCCTACAAGAGCATCAATAGTATTGGCAAACAATGGATTAGAAGATTCGCACTATCTCTATGCAAAGAGATGTTAGGGCAAATTAGAGGTAAATTCGCGACAATACCAATCCCAGGAGAAAGTGTAACATTAAATCATTCCGAATTATTGTCCCAAGCCAAAGAGGAACAAAATGCCCTCCGTGAGGAGCTTAAAACTGTGCTTGACGAGCTTACATATCCCAAGTTGGTTGCTAGCGACTCTGAGATGATGGATAATACAAACAAGATCATGCAGAATGTTCCTTATAACATATATGTTGGGTAAATAAATGTCGAATGAAAACAAATGGTCACAACCTACTGCTCCACCACCGCCTCTTTTTATAAACAAGAAAGAGCGCGATTTAGTAAAACAAGTTAACGATGAAATTATTGAGCGCGTCGTCGGCCAGCAGGTTGTTTACTACCCAATTGATATCGACGCTTCAAACTTTCATCCGATTTATGGCGAGTCGATCTCCAAGGCCTTTGCGCCCCCGATAAGAGTTTACGCTTTGGTAGAGTGGGAGTCATATCAAACCAACCACCAGGCTTACGGCATGGACAGAGACGCTGAGATAACTATTCATTTTCACAAGAGAAGATTAACGGAAGATCAAGATTTGTTTGTTCGAACCGGCGACTTCGTGCAATATGGCGACATTATATATGAGATTGTCACTTTATCTGAGCCTAAGCAGTTATTTGGCCAGGTCGATCATCGCTATGAGATATCTGCGAAGTGTGTGAGGGCACGAGAGGGGACGTTCAATGGGCTACAATAAAGAAAAAGATTACAGCTACACAGAAGTTGATGATCCCTCTGTCGTTAAAGAGGATATAATTTACCCTTCAACCTTGGAGGATATCGACACAGCTCTTTATAATTATATAAAATCTCTGAATATATATGTTGACGCGAATACCGGCCGAAAAGAGGTACCAGTGACGTGGGTATCAGCCGAGCGCTCCTTCCAAGTCAAAAATAATCCGGACTTAAGAGATGCGAACGGCGTTTTTATATTACCGTCAATCATGATTGAGAGAACCAATATAAACAAGGACATGTCGAGAAAAGGCGGCGTTTTTGGTAACATAGCCCAGCCCGGCGACGGCAAGCGTGGTCGGATTGAAATTGCTCGTCGTATTGTTGCAGATAAGACGAGCGACAACGCCAATGCAGTATCGAAGCGTCTTTACGGCCAGTCGACAAATAAATTTAAAAACACCAAAGTTGTATACGAAACGATCACTGTGCCGATGCCAATGTATATCGATGTTGAATATAATATAAGCATTAGATCTGAGTATCTGCAGCAAATGAACGAAATGACAACTCCATTTCTCAATGCTGGGTTGGGCATAAGCTATGTTCCTTTACATCACAATGGTCATACTTATGAGCTGTTTTTACAGGACAGTTATAGCGCCAATAACAACGTTTCTTCTCTGGCTCAGGAAGAAAGAAAATATGAGACCAAATTAAACTTTAAAGTTTTAGGATATATTATAGGAGATGATAAGAATGACGATCTCCCAAAAATAGAAACTAGGCAAAATTTTGTTACCGTTAAAATAGGCAGAGAAAGGGTAATTACTGGGGACTCGCCGGAAATGGTCGTAGACGGGCGTCTAACAGACTATAGAGACTAAGTAAAATTACTATTCGACTTTTTTAACACTATTTAATAGAGAAAACTTAGGTTTGCCTTTAAAGGAGAGCACGTATATGTCCGTCAAGAAGTATAAATTCATTTCACCAGGCGTTTTCATCAATGAAATTGATAATTCTGCCTTGCCAGCCAGCCCGGCCAATATTGGCCCGCTGGTTATTGGCGCCACTCGCAGAGGCCCAGCCATGCGCCCTGTCAGAGTCGACTCTTTTTCGGAGTTTATTGAAAAGTTTGGCACACCAAACGCTGGTATCCCCCCGCAGGATGTCTGGAGAAACGGTGCCGGCATCCTCACAAGTCCCACTTATGCTTCATATGCAGCACAAGCCTGGTTGCAGAATAATTCGCCTATCACTGTTGTGCGTCTCCTTGGCGAAGAACACTCAGAGGCGGCCACAGCAGGATATGCTGGCTGGGCAACGGAAAAGCAGTTTGCCACCGCGCAAGGCATCGCTCACCAAGGCGGCGCTTACGGCTTGTTTATTTGTGCTTCATCTTCTACAGATGCCACCATCGGCGCGGACCTGACGCCCTCCACCGGCGCATTGGCTGCAATAGTTTACTGCAACAGCGGCTCTGCCCTGCGATTGTCTGGCACCGTGCGCGCCAGCGGCTCGGCAGCCGTGGTGTGCTCCGAAACGACGGCCTCTGCAGGCGTGATGATGTACAGCCAGGGCAGCAATCACACATTTACTCTAGAAGTCATATCTGGCACGGATCCTAGTGTGGATGTGGAGAAGTTTGCTGTCAACTTTGATAGAAACAGCCAAGAATATATTCGAGAGGTTATGAGCACAAATCCGGCCGCAACGAATGCAAGTGTCACCACAGCGGCCAAAGCTTATTGGCTGGGCGAAACATATGACCAGTTCTTAGAAGACACCGTCGGCACCGGCGGCGATGGTCACGTGGAAGCAGCCGGCGGCAGTTTGGGCATCGTTCTTCAGTTGTCGAATGGTTCGCTAGCTTTCGGTAACAATAAGTACGCCCATCGCCCGGCCCAGTCTGGCTGGGTTATCAGCCAGGACATGGGCGCGTATTCTGCATTTAATGCCCGCGCACAAACAAAGCTCTTCAAGCTTCACTCTCGCGGCGCAGGCTCGTACGAAATGCACAACCTCAAGGCAAGCATCGAAAACATCAGAGCGCCTAAAAACAATGCGAATCCATGGTCGACGTTTACGCTATCATTAAGAATGCTGAGCGACAACGACGGCAAGATTCGCGAGGTAGAGCGATATACAAATCTGACTTTGAATCCCAATTCAGCGAATTACATTGCCAGTAGAATTGGCGATAAGTACATTGAGTTCGATAGTGTTGAAGGCCGGAACAAAGAGTACGGACAGTATGATAACGCATCTGAGTTTGTTCGTATTGAGATGCATGCGGATATCGAAGACTCAGGCCCGCCGAGTCCCGCCATGGCGCCTTTTGGCTTCTATGGCCCCCCAAGGTTCAAGGGATTTTCCCTTGTGGGCACCGGATCCGGGCCATCCATCGGCGAGTTCCAAGTCTTTGGCGACAGCCACACCCCGGACGGCGCCACCGGCGCAGGTACCGCTTACACCAATGCCGGCACCACCGATCTTCCGTTGCGATCGCTCGCCGATGCCGTTTACCATTTAACTGGAGCCGTCACAACAACATCTGGCACCCACGATCTTACTGCGTCGTTCTTGTTCCCCACTATCGCCATGAGGCTTTCTTCTTCGGACAACCCATTGCCTTCAAATGCAACTGCCTTCCATGGCATGAGGACTCATCGCTCAGCCAGCAGCCTCTATGATGAGAGCATGGTCGATCTCCTGAGGGGTCTTCCGGACCGCCTGCTGAACTCGGACGGCGCGGAGATGGTCTTTTCTGACGAGGGCTCTCTCGGCGCCAATCTTGAGATCCCTCATATATTTACGCTTGATGACGTCATCTCAGGGTCTAATGCTCTGGGGGTATCTGATACCGTGAGTCATGCGTACGTTTCGGGCTCCCGTATAGCTGGCTTGTCGATCTCAGCGGATCAAGACGGTCATACGAAGGGCGCGCTAACCAGGACAGGCTGGGAGGCGACGATTCTGTATGGCGCTGATGCATTCACATTCCCATTATTCGGAGGCTCCGATGGCTTGAACATTAGAGAAAAGGATCCCTTTGGCCACCATGTCGTTAATGGGCAGACTGAAAAGTCATCCTACGCTTACAATACTGTAAAGCAGGCCATCGATATATGTTCAGATCCAGAAGATGTCGAATACAACCTCGCTGTCGCGCCAAATATCAGGTCGGCAACGCTGACGCAGCACCTCATCGACACTGTTGAGGCCCGCGCCGACGCCATGGCAATTATCGATGTCGAGTCTGATTACACGCCGGCAGCAGAGGATGTAACCAGCTACAAGGCACGCCTAGGCGACGTTAACAACGCGGTCAAGCTGATGAAAGATAGAAATATTGATTCTAGTTTTGCTGCAGCATATTACCCATATGTGCAGATCGTCGACAAGCTATCAAACAACAAGCTGTTCATGCCGCCCTCGGTAATAGCTCTGGGTGTCATGTCGAACTCTGAGAGAAAATCAAGCGTCTGGTTCGCGCCAGCTGGTTTCAACCGCGGTGGCCTTTCTCAGGGCGCAGCAGGTCTGCCTGTTGTGAACGTCACGCAAAAGCTTTCGAAGAAGGACAGAGATGATTTGTACGATGCTAATATTAATCCAATCGCGTCGTTCCCATCCGAAGGTCTCGTCGTGTTTGGACAGAAGACGCTTCAAGCGACACCGAGCGCGCTCGACAGGGTAAATGTCAGAAGACTGCTCATCTTCCTTAAGAAGAAGATATCAAGAATTGCGAACAGCGTTTTATTTGACCAGAATAGCAAGGTCACTTGGAACCGATTTACTGGCCAGGTCGAGCCGTTCTTGAAAAGCGTGAAAGCTGGCATGGGCCTCGAAGACTATCGAGTAGTCTTGGACGATACAACTACGACGCCAGATTTGGTTGACAGAAACGTGCTATACGCTAAGATTTTCTTGAAGCCAGCGAAATCGATTGAGTACATTGCAATCGACTTCAACATTACGAATCAAGGTGCTGCCTTCGATGACTAACAAAAACACGGGACGAATTTATAATCGTCCTACTATTTACAATACACCAGTACGATAGGGTACAAACAGGAGATCACTCAGATGGCATTTTGGTCAAGTACAAATTTAGGGCAGCCGGAGCCCAAAAGAAATTATAGATTTCTAGTCTATGTCGGCGGCTTTGAGCCTTGGGTGGCAAAGAAAGTTACAAAGCCTTCTTTTTCAGTTTCTGAGAGTGAGCATACTTACATCAATCATAAGTTTTATTACCCCGGCCGCGTCGAGTGGAACACTGTTGATGTTACGTTTGTCGATCCAGGATCTCCTGACACAACCCAGAGCGTTTATGATATTTTGATTAATAGTGGCTATTTCCCTCCTGAGACTTCTAGCGATGTCATCACCATGTCCAAAGGCGCAGCCGTCGCGGCCCTGGGTGACATAAGAATCCAGATGCTTGGAGATCAGTTCGCCGGCGGCGAGAGCGGTAACTCGACCGGCGAGCCCCTCGCTACAGGCGGTGAAGTATTAGAAGAGTGGATGCTCTATAATGCATGGTTAAAAGAAGTCAAGTTTGGCGACTTGGATTACACCAGCGACGATCTTGTTGAGATCACCATGACGATGAGATATGACTACGCTAAGCTAAATGCCCACAACTTGACCGGCCTGGTCAGGACGAAGCCGCAAGCATTCTCTACTTTGCCGGGGACCCTAATCGTCGGTAACTAATCGTCGGCTAATAGCTAAAAATCATTTAAAACAAAGAGGTATAAATGGCTAGAAATAATAAGAACAGGACGGGCGCCAGCTCCGCACAAGAGGCGCCCGTCGCAGCTGTTCAACCGACCGGTCAAGTTGACAACCCAGTTGGCTTGACTTTTGTCGTTCCTACGGAGCATGTTGACTTGCCTTCTAGGGGCATGTTTTACGCAGAGGACCATCCTTTGCACGGGCAAGAGACTATAGAGATCCGCCATATGACAGCAAAAGACGAGGAGATTTTGACTTCTCGTACTTTGCTCAAGAAAGGCATCGCTATTGATCGTCTGCTTCAATCACTTGTTGTTGACAAGAGGATAAAAGTTTCCGATCTTTTAATTGGCGATAAAAATGCTATTTTGGTCATGACCAGAATGCTGGCTTACGGTGCTGATTATTCAGCTAAGATTTCATGTCCAAGCTGCGACGAGGCTTCGGTCTTTAGTTTTAACTTGGCCGCAGGCAAAAATGTCCACCCCGATTCAATCGATGAGCCAGAGATAGAAGGGTTTACTAGGGTTGACGATGTTACTTTTGCGTTTGTTTTGCCGAGAACCCAGGTCCTGGCTCAAGTTCGCTTGTTAACTGGCGATGACGAGAACTATCTTTCAAAGGTTGTGGAAAGTCGCAAAAAGCAAAAGCTCTTAGGTCATCTAGGCGACTCAATTCTGACAGAGCAGATGAAGCGCGCAATCGTAACTCTCAATGGTGTTACAGACCGCGGCCAAATTAATCAATTTGTCATGAGCATGCCGGCAGCTGACGCCCGTCACTTTCGATCGGTTTACAGTAAACTAACGCCAAACTATGATTTGAGCCAAGAGTTTTTCTGTAACTTTTGTGGAGAGACATCAGACGTGGAGGTTCCGCTTACTGCGGAGTTTTTTTGGCCTAAATGATGAATATATTGAACAAGTCTACGAACAGTTCTTTTTGCTAAAATATTATGGCGGCTGGAGCTTTACTGAGGCATACAGTCTCCCAGTGGGTTTGAGAAAGTGGTTTCTAGAGCGCCTTAGCAAAGAAAAGGAAAAAGAAAAGGCTGCAGCTAATGAGGCAAATCAGAAAGCAAAGTCGAGGTCTAGATAAAGAAAGCCGCTCAAGTAGCGGCTTTCTTTTTGTATAAATAACTAATTAACTTAGTTAGAGGATAAATTTTATGGAAGACAAGCAAATAGTTATAGATCTGGACGCCATGAATGAGAGCAAATTGATGCTCATGGGTGCACAAATTCGTTATATGTTGGATTCAATGTTTGGAAATGCCCCTATAACAGCAATGATCAAAGGCGAAAAAAGAAAAGTTGAAGCTTTTGGCAGAGCCTTGTCGAGCGAAAAGAAATATATGGATGCATATATAAAGCATGGTTTGGCAGATGCGAGGACGCATCGTAATGCTAGCATGCTCACTCGCGCCGTGTCGGCTTTTGAGAAAGTTACAGGCCTGAGGTGGCCAGTTAAATAGGTATTTTTTAGATGGCGGTCAACGATGCACAACTAAGTCGGCTTATAACAGCACTTGAAAAGCTTGTGGGTACGAAGAAGGGAACTGCAGATACGGGCGAATCACCTCTCGACGAAGCAGCCTCGAAGGCCGCCCTAGGCCAAGCTGTGTCTGAGTCATCAATCGCGGACATGGGAGCACAAATCAAAGATCAAAAAGATCTTTTGGGTATCTTAGAAAAGCAGCTGGAGGTCGTCGAGCTAAAAGAAAAAAGGCAACAGGCCTTGGGCAGCCACATCCAGCAACAAAATGCTATAGAACAAAACATCCTCCAAAGACGCCTTGACGCCAAGAACAAAGACCTGGACTTCCAGCAGCAGCTGCTGGCGGCAAATGTTAAAGAGCTTGAGGACGCGTACGACAAGACCGGCGAGGCCGTCGAGCACAACGAAGAACTCGATAAAAGAATTGCCATGCTCAAGATTCAAAGTCGCGAGCTGGCTAAGCATGCCAAGTTTAACAAAGATCTTCACGGCACTCTTGACGGCATCGACAGCAAAATCAGCAGTATCACCGGCTTGGTGATGTTGAAAACAGACGCATATAAAAACTCAGTTTTTGGTAAGATAGAAAAAGCCTCTGGTGGCGACATGAGAAAGATGCTCTCCGCCACCGGTCAATCAATCGCTCAAGTCGGCGTTTCCCTCGCCCGCGCCGTCCATCCCGCAGGTCTCTTTAGCACTGCAATGGCCTCATTGACACAGAACACAATTGACCTCATCAAAACGCAAGATGAGCTTTTGGCCAACTTTACAAAATCTACAGGCCTGACTGGTGAATATCACCAGATGATCACCACAACCAACGTAGAAAACAAAGAATTCCATGTTCTTATGGAAGATGGCGCCAAAGCGACAACGGCCCTGCTGAGCAATTTCAGGGCCTTCTCCACTGTGGCCCCCGACGCCCGAAAACACCTAAAAAATGTCGTTGTTCAGCTTGATGCTATCGGCGTGTCTGGCGAAACAAGTGCTAGGCTATTAAACGAATCAACGACAGCGCTTAATATGACCACGGATGACGCCATACAAATGACAATGGACCTCACCGCTGCATCGAGTAAGCTGTATGGCGAACAAGACAGACTGCAAAAAGAGTTCCAAGATAGCTTGTCGACTTTGGCTGTATATGGCGCCGGCGCTAAAAAGGTGTTTTTGGGCGTTGCAGCTGCAGCAAAAGTTGCCGGCATGTCAACTTCAGACTTGCTTGGAATAACTGAGCAGTTTGACACTTTTCAAGGCGCAGCTGAAGCTGTGTCAGGATTGAACGCTATTTTAGGCGGTCAATATTTAAATTCTTTGCAAATGGTTGGAGCTTCCGAGGAAGAAAGAATTAGGTTGCTTGTTGGGTCCATGGAAGCCGCAAATATGTCTTTCAGCTCGTTGAGCAAGTATGAGCAAAAAGCTATTGCTGCCAAACTTGGCATCACTGATATGGCGAAAGCGAATCAGCTGCTGGGTATGTCCACTGCTGAGCTGGACGCTCAAATGAGCGAGGTCGAAGGCCTGAAGATGAGCCCAGAAAGGATGAAGGAACTTGCTAAAGCGTCCGCCTCATTTGGAGCAAAATGGAACTCCGCGCTTGAGAGATTTACGATCGCCATCGGGCCTCTCATGGGCTTGGTCGGCGGCCTTTTAGATGCCTTCATTGCTTTTGTTGATTATTTTGATGAATCTCCATGGATTGTGATCGTCACCGGTCTCGCCGCCGCCATCGGCAGTATGCTCTTGTTCGCGAAGGCGACCGCCTGGGCCACCGCAGGCATGTTTGCAAAGGTGACCGGCGTCGGCACCCTAACAAAAGCCATCGATAAGCTCACCGCGTCGACTATCGCTTCAATGGCAGCATCGGCTACTGAGGCCGGCGTCGAAGGCGCCGGCGCAGCCGAAGATCTCGTCCGGACCGGAACACGCAGCCTTGAAAGCGCTGCGACAGATAAGCAAGCCGCCTCAAGGGTCGCCGCGGCTCTGGCTATAGGCACCGAAGCTGCAGCAGAGCTTTCTGCAGATACTGTGAGAAAACAGGGCATTTTGAGTCGTATTTCAGAAAGGGCCCAGTCTTGGCTCGGCATCGGCGCCAAAGGGGCCAGCACCGCAGCCACCGGACTTGAGACTGCAGCGGAATCTCGCGGGATTATAGTTAGAGGATTTTCCATAATCCAAAGGGGCCTCGCGATTGCAGCTGAATACGCCATGGCAGCTGCCTCTTATGCGCTCTCCGGTGCCTTTAGTGTACTAGGCTTGGCTTCGGCCTCTTTGGGCGTGAAGCTGATGCTCGCGACAGGCATTTTGTTAGCTCTTGCAGCTGTTATTCTGTTGCCGATGTTCTCTCCGCCCTTGTACATTGGATTAGGCATACTGGCAGGAGCTATGGTTGCATTAGGTATAGCTTCTAAAGTTGGCGCCCCTGGCATTTCTCTCTCAGCCACGGCCATGATGGCGCTAGCTAAGGGCACTGCAGCCGCAGCTGCGTCCATGGTTGGTCTCGCAGCCAGCCTTGGCCTCGTTGCATTGGCCCTACTGGGAATCACGATTACTGCGATCACAGCCGCAGCCGGCGTTGCTCTTCTTGCCGGAGCCACTGTTCTTGCTGGTATCGGCGCCGCTCTCGCCGGCCCGGGCCTTTTAGCCTTTTCGGCCGGCATTTTAGCTTTAGACGCAGCCTTATTGGCTTTTTCAGTGACATCTATTGTGACGTTGCCCATGCTAGCCGCCATAGCAGCAGGTATGCTCGCTGCCGGCACCGGCGCGGCATTGATGGCTCTGTCGTTTACACAGCAAAACGATGTTCTAGGCTCGATGATTGGGAGATTGACAGATCTCAACGCTGTTCTTGAGACCTTTGGAATGGCAGATCTAGTTGAAATTAGCACGTTATCTCTCATGGTTAGCGAATTTGAGCGGCTCGTTGAGGTTGTTAACAAGCTCAACGCCTTCAATATGCTGACAATAGGAATGACGATGAAAGAGATCGGCTCTTTCACGCCTGATACATCCGAGACGATGGCGCACGTACGTGGCGTCGTGGAGGCCACCGCAGCCTCTTCGCCAGAGCAATCAGCAGGCATTGCGGAAATGATGCGAGAGACCGCCCGCCTGGCCGAGGCAGCTGCAGCAGCCGAAAGTGGCGTGTTTACGCAAATAGGAAACATGATTGGAGAATTGATCGGCCTGAACGCTGAAAAGTCCGCAGATACTACAACTGCGCCGGCTGCAGGCGGCAGCGCACGCACGCTTAACTTATATATGGATCGCGACGGCCGAAAGGCTTTTGCCAAAGGAATTATTGAAGAATTGAAGCCGGAAATAGATCGCAAACTACGTATTACTGGAGGCTCTCAAATAACGGGATAACATTTAATGAGTTTAGGTACTATAAAAGGTAAGATGGACGCGGCCCAGTCCCGCGCTAACGTCACGGCTCTCATCGCGGCCGGCCAGGTGATAGAGTTCCACAATCCGCGGGGTCTTTATGATGAGCCAATTATTTTTCCTGCATTTCTAACCAGCTTTAGTGACAACGTCACGGCGGAGTTCGTCGAAACCAACACTTATGGTCGCATGGACCCAATATATTCCTTTCAAAATACAAAAAGGCAGATAGATTTTGCGATCGATATCCCCGCTGAAGATGCCACCACGGCGCAGGAGAACTTACAAAAAGTTAAGCGACTTCAGTCGCTGTTATATCCTTCTTATGCTCACGCAGGTGCCGGAGATCATTATATTATATCCACAGCTCCCTTGTTTCAGATCAAATTTAATAATCTGATTGAAGATGAGCAGGGCACTAATGGTCTTTTGTTGGGAATAATACCTGGACTTAATTTTACTCCAGAGATGGAGCCGGGCATGTTCTATGAAGGAAGCAAGTTTTATCCAAAACTAATAAAATTGTCAGTTACATTTAAGCCCCTGCACGCAGGAAAGGCACGCGGCTGGGGCGAAGATGGCCACGCTATTAGTACTTTCTCTGATACTGGCTGGAAAGGTGGTCCAAATACGGCCGGCCCGACGACCCCCACCGCGGATACTGGCGTCACCGGCGACGCCGTTGCACAAGCAAGAGCTGACGCGGTGATTGGGGGCTCCAGCGGCGGCACCGACGTCGACCGGTCGCTGCCTAAACACCAGAGCACGGTCAACTAACCATAAGGTAAATAAAAGATGGGCATTATATCTAGATTTAACAACAGAAGAGTAAAGAGGAACAGGAGTGTTATATATGAGGATTTCCGGCGACGTCTTGGCCGAAACTCCATCCTCCAGTATCGAAGCCCAACCATCAGATATCCAACACAAGGAGAAATCCAAACTTTAAATATTGTGACAAGGCCATGGGAGATGGGAGATAGATTTGAAAAATTGGCTGCTCAATTTTACGATGATCCTGAAATGTGGTGGGTCATCGCTGCTTTCAACAAAAAGCCGGCTGAATTTCTACTATCTCCTGGAGATATAATTAACATTCCTCTGCCTTTAGAGTATATTTTAGACTACATGGGGTATTAAAATGATTAGCGACGAGGACCTGGCCGGTGCCGACGATGCCGCTGAGGCCGCTGAAGTGCGAGCTGGTGTGGAAAAAGATAAAAAAGCTCGCAGCCTGGCAGCCAAGGAAAAAGGCGCCAAAACTACGACGGACGAAGACGTTGTTCGAAAAACAAGGCTGGAGCACGCGCAATGTGTGCTGGCAGCTCTTTTTGGGCGCTCTCCTTTGGTGGAAAACCCACGTACAAAAAATAAGAAAAATTTATATCGCAACTTTATTATGATGGATTCGCAAAATCCAGCTGGAATGATCAGCTATATTCATAAAGTAAAAGAAGCCAGCTCATTCTTTAAGATGCCCTCTCCTTTAATATCGCATATGGTGCCAGAGATCAGGCTGTTTGGAGTCGATAGGAATAATGTCAAGCACGAATACTTTTTTGATAGTAGCGACACGCTAGCCAACATGCCAGGCTCTCAGAAAGGCCGTACCGGGCCCGGGCGATCAATATCGGAGAAAAAAGGCACTGATGCTGGAATTTTAGAGGTGCAGATTGAGGATCTCACAAGCCAGCCAGCCGAAGAAGGCAATACTCTAGTTGTGAAAGTCAAATTGTTTTTTAAGAGTTTTGGAACGTTCACATCTAAAGCCGGTACCGCATCTGGCAAGCCTTATTCTGATTTGGTGACCAGAAGCATAAACACGGAAAAAGGATATGACCCCTTGGATACTCAGGCAATTTTGCATGTTGGGTATAAAATACCAAAGCTAGATCCTTCAAAGATTGGAGTTTCTAGAGGAAAATTTAAAGAGATCAAAAAAGCCATACAGAAGTCTAAACGGGTCCTTAGACTTCATTTGCGGGAACACCAACTGTCTTTTAACGAAGATGGCTCCGTCGAGCTTGAAATGACCTATAACGGCGCCGTGGATGGCATTTATAGAGACCCTCGAACGGACTTGATGATGACTGCCGACGAGCAGAAGCGCATTAATATTCTTCGGAAAAATATTGAAGAAGTAAAAAGCGAAGCCCGGGCCAGGGGGTCGAAGGTCGACGCCGCCGACCAGGAGGATATAAAAAGATATAACAATCTTATATCGAAAGCCACAAACAACTTAAAAGACGAGGCTATGTCAAGATTTATGCAAGAGTTGTTTAACGCAGGAAATAAATATAAACAAACCTCTCCCCAGAGATCTTATATAAAGGTGATTACAGTTCCGACTGCATTATTGGGAGCAATAGCGAAGGGAGAAAATTTACAAAGCCAAGATGTTAGAAAGTTGGCAGCCGATGAATGCGCAGTCTATAATAAACTCTTAGGCGCCGCCACTGTCGCATCTGGCAACTCTGCCGTTGAGGGCAAACTTGATGCCGCCCGCCAGCTCCAAGCCGTGATAGAAGAAAAAACCAAAGGCCAGTCGGGCGACGATGCCACCTCGAAGCGGACGAAGAAGCTTGAGGATATAAATGGCAAGTTTTCTATACATTATTCGACCAGCGCAAGTCCCGAAAAACTAGAAAAAGCCACCAAGGCTGTCGAAGTCGCCCTAGGCGATGCCCATCCCGAGTTTGAATCTGATAAATTTATGGATATTTCCTTTTTTCATTATGGCGATATTCTAGAGGTTGCATTAAATATCCTTAGGAAGCCCGACGGACCGTTCCACGAGGAGTATGTCAAGGGCGGCCGAATGGATACTTTTCCGACGCCTATTCTAGGCCCTGTGTTGCTAAGAACTGAATCCTGCGCCGGCCAGTCAAATCCCCGATCTGGCGCAAACATTGCGGACATTCCAATTTCTGTTGATTTCTTTATCGACTTCATGACAAATAAATTTATTAAGCCGGCCAGAGGGAACCTCCTTTTTAGAGATTTTGTGCACCTATTAAATAAATCAGTGCTCCCAGGCGCCCTCGGCGAGACATGTCGTCTAGAATCCTCTGGTCAGAATGTCCAATATGCTCATAGCATGCCTATCAGCATCAAGAAACATGGTCCGGACGACCCTTGTCTGGGCTACGCCACCGCCGACGGCCGCACGGGCCAAAATTATATTGATGAGAGCTACGCAAGAATGAAACTAAACAACCTTTCGTATCTCTCGACCTCCGTCAGCCTGGTCAAAACTAAAGAATACAATTTGATATATATTCCGAATTATGTTTTTACGGGCTTAAGTGGCGATGCTTCTTCCGACCAGGGCAAGGGCATTCATCATATTATTGCTGGCACATCGGACACCCCAGTTAAAACGTTCTCAATAGACACGAATACGCAGCCATTCATGGCAGAGGCGCTTACTTTCCCCAAGGATGGCCGGCCAAAATTAGGCGGCGACATCTCAGGCGGCGCAAGATATGATTTGACTCTTGAGATGCTTGGGCATACTTTTTTTAAAATTGGATATCCTTTTTTCTTTAACCTGTCTTCCTTGAGTTTAGGAAATACAAATGATGCTGAATCTCTATCTCAGCGCTTGGGCATCGGAGGGTATTACCAATGCAACAAGCTTAACTATATTATAACGGCATCGGAGTTTATTACAAAGATCCAAGCACTGTTTATGGCCGCCGGTAAGCTGCAAGGCACCTCAGATGCTACAGCGCCCGCCCCTGAGCAACCCTCCGGAGATGCCCCGGCTGGCGGACTGTGGGACGCCGCCGTTGACGCGGTCAGCGACGTGGTCGGCATTTAGCGAGCTATTTTAGGAAATTCAAGAAATATGAGTGATAATGTAAAAATATATGAAGCATCTCCCGAATTGGCCTTCGAAGAAGAAAGGATATTAGCCGACCGCGGCGCAAGGCCATTTGATGAAGAAAGAGATTTGCCAGTTGGCGTCAATTATCTTGATTCAGGCTTGCTGTTTGAAGAGAGGCTATATTACAAAGAAAAGGCATTTCAGCAGATCGAAGGTGAAGACTTTGGTCTAATCGACACATGGAATACCACAACTGAGTTTGGTAAGGTCGACCCTGCTGGCATGCCCATACACTTGTCAGATATGATATATTTAAAGCAGTTTACCTCTGCCGTCAGCCAGGATCTTTTCGCTATAAATTATGTTGTTGATCTGTTTGAAGAGATGGTGGTTAACGCTGAAAGTTATATTCGTAAAGCAGGCGGCTTTCTGCCCATCGACGCGCTAGAAGAACAATCTATGTTTCCTTTGAACGTTTCGAAAGCTTGGCAATCCCCTTCGATTCTGTACCACGAGCATATGTCGACTTTGTATCGCGCCCTTACGACGGATTATTTATCAAACCAGCATTCAAAAATATTAATTTTTGAACACTTTGTTAAGCATTTCATAGATTTTTGTCACTTAGCTGCCAGAGATATACCTATAACATTCAGCTCTTTCATACAGTCTGCATATTGCCCAATGAATGTAAACGGCTGCACAATAGAAGTAAATCAGTCTGACTACGATGATGATGCAAATAAATTTTCAAACTTCTTTATATCTCCGCTCTTTCCAATTTACAAAAGAATGGCAACGACTCATGGCTTTATGGTTGATAAGAACATCCCTTGGCGCCTGGTGGCAAATTTAAATCACCCGAAGATGCGCGCCGGCGCACAAAAGCAAATTATGCTCGGTGATGACTTAACCATGAAATCATTAATGAAGAGAATATACAAAGATGCTTTCAGGATTGATGTGGAGTTATTAAAGTTTCACATGGTGGCTTTTTACAACAATTACGTTGGTTTCATGCCAGATGTTGACGTTCCATACACCAGAAGATGCCACATCAACGGTACCGAGACATTAAAAGTTGGCAAGGCGACAAGAACGCCCATGCGCGCATTTGACGAAGAACGAAATCTCCGTACCAACTCCGCATATTATATCGATTACGATGATAAATTCTGGTTAAATTTTTATTATCAGATTAAAGTGGCTGAACATAAGATAAAAATTGAGCCAGCTAAAATAGCTTCCGATCTTGGGAGACTAATGTCGTATTATAGGGCCTACGGATTCCAAAAAACTGTTAAAAAAATATTATTTGACATCAATGCATATCGCAAGAAGCAAAATATTAAAACTGGATTCTTTACGAAGGCCGTCCGCGATCTTATAGTTTATGATGAACTATCAAGACACACCCCCCGAAAGGGCCCTTTTCATGATCAAACCGCTCAGGAAGTCGACGATGAGCAGTTCTCCGAACCGCCGGCCGGAGACGACCTGTTGGAGGCAGCAATGACGCCTTCAGTTGCACCTAGCAATACTTCTGGCCAGTCACCAGGCGGCTATTAGAGGTGTCTGAGTGGTTTTCTGGCCTCCACATCGCTGCAGCATCAGTCGCAGATAGGCCTTCAAAGTAAGGAGAAAGATGTTTTTTCAAGCATTTGACGAAAAGCAAGAATGTCATGCCGTTTATTGCAACAACGAGCTGCATTATGACACCACCGATCTAGATTTGCAAAAAACTTGGGCATACACTGAACACGTTCAAGGCGAAGAAATTTTGTATGCGCATATTTGGTCTCTGGGAAGCAGCCTTCAGCAAGCATGCCCCGTCGATCTCAAGGATGAATACGATATCTTGCACAAAAAAGGAATGGCTTTTATTAAAGCTTTTGCAACTTGTAAGGTTGATTTGAATGATGTTTGTTTTTACGATTTGGTGCCAAAAAATTACTTAATTAAGCTTTGCGAAATGAAAAATAAAATCTCCAAGCACGTCTTTGACACAATCGAAAAGCCAGAAAATTATGATTTTCTTGTTGATCTAGCAAGAATGGTGACAAAAATGTCGAATCAGAGATTAAATCTCTCAGCAAAGGATATAAATCTGGCTAGTTTGACCGGTCGTAAGTTGAAAAACAAAATTGACTCTGGCCAAGCGAGTATCTTGTATGATCAGTGGAAAAGTACCACCGGAAGGCTCACGACAAAGACATCCAGCTTTCCTATTCTGACGCTAGATAAGCGACATCGCCATGTTATCCGGCCTAACAACGATTGGTTTGTCGAGATTGACTATAATGCCGCCGAATTACGCACTTTATTGGCCCTTAACGGCGCTTCCCAGCCTGAAGGGGACATCCATGAGTGGATTGGGGAAACTGTCTTTAAGGGCAAGAAAACAAGGGATGAGGTTAAAAAGAAAGTCTTTGCATGGCTTTACAACCCGAAAGCTTCCAACAAGAAGCTTGAAGCGGTTTTTAGCAGAGAGCAGGTTTTAGATGAGTATTATTACGATGGGTTTGTCCACACACCATTCGGAAGAAGAATAGCGGCAACAGATCACAAAGCGCTGAACTATCTTGTTCAGAGCACAACAAGCGATTTGTTCTTGACACAGCTTATGAAAATTGATAAAATGTTAAAAGGTAGAAAGTCGTATATTTCTTTTTGTGTGCATGATAGTGCTGTTATCGACTTCAGTGATTCAGACCGCGATATTCTAAAAGACATGATTGAAATATTCTCTGATACACAGTTTGGCAAGTTTAGAGCTAGTTTAAGCGCCGGTAAAAATTACGGGGACTTAAAGAACTTATCGGCCTATTTATAGTGCTACTGGGAGAAATTTAACATGAGCATGACAAAAAAACGACTTAAACAGATTATCAAAGAAGAAATCTCTGGCTTGTTAGAGGCCGAGCCCGCCGATCGCCTAGGCGCTCCACCGACTGCAGTTTCAGGCCGCGACGCCTCAAAAACCGCGGTAACGACAGCGTTCGAGAAGATGATGAGTCGCGCTCAGACGCATATGGACATATTTAAAGAACGCGCTAGCGACGTAGAGAAAAGACAGTATTTAACTCTTATTGCTGATTATCTAGGAATTAATATTAAATCCGACGTATCTCGTCTTGGCGGCGAGCAAGCCGCGACGGCCAAACGCCGTGCCAAGATGGCCGCCAAAACAGCCCAAGCCTGATCTGCCAGCGCAAAGCGAATAGGTTTATAATGGAAACAATTATCGGTCTCGGCGAGGCCGGCTGCAAGATCGCCAATCTTTTTGCTCAGCACCCACAATATAATACTTTTTGTGTCGACACAGCCAACAAGGGCTATAAAAGCTTTAAAAAGATTAAAGAGCAAGTCAGCATGGAAGACTATGAGAAAAGATTTCGTCGCATTAAGTTTGGCGACAAGCTTGGTGCTGTGTGTCTCGTCCTCGCAGGCTCAGGAAACATAACTGGCGCTGCACTGAGGTTGCTTGAGGGCCTAAAAGGCAATAGCCTTTCTGTCGCTTATATCCAGCCTGATGTCGAAATGCTTTCGCCAGATGCGAAAAAGAGAGAGTTCGCGGTTAGAAACATACTTCAAGAATATACAAGATCGGGCTTGTTGGAGCAGATTATTCTCATCTCAAACTTAGAGATGGAAGGAATAGTGGGAGACACAACTCTCAGTGAATATTGGAACTCGATAAATCAAGCCATAGTGAACACCATCCACATGATGAATATTTTCAGTCACTCTGCTCCCGTGATGTCCATCTCGTCGGAACCGCCTCTTACAGCTAAAATCAAAACAATAGGGCAGATGAATTTTGACACAAATGATGAAAGCTTGTTTTATAAATTAAATTACGTGCGCGAGAAGGAGTACATATTCGCCCTTAGCGAATCTAAGATCGCAGAGACGCCTGGCCTGCTTAAGAAAATAAATCAAAAAATTAAATCTACTTCTAATGAAAACGTCAGAGCGTCATACAGCATTTATGCTACAAAGTATGAAAATGATTATGTTTTTACGACCCATTCGGCGACTATCATACAAAATGAAAATTTATTTTCATAGTAAAAAATGGTAGCTATCATATAACAAAGCCGGTCAGAATATTCGCTGACCGTACTATAGCTTAAAGCAAAAGGAGAAAGACTATGGGTATTGATTTAGAGAAGATGAAGGCAAAGCGCGAGGCCTTGGAAAATCGCGGCAACGGAAAGAGTGCTTTTTGGCGCCCAGAGGACGGAGAGCAGACAATTCGCATTGTTCCCACTTCTGACGGCGACCCGTTTAAGGAGTACTGGTTCCATTACAACTTGGGCAAGAACGCAAGCTTTTTAAGCCCGAAGAAGAACTTTGGAGAGGAAGATCCTTTGGATGATTTTGTTCGTCAACTCTATCGCGACGGGTCAGATGACGCCGTCAAGATGGCAAAGAATTTGAGCGCCCGTCAGCGCTTTTTCGCTCCCGTTCTCGTCCGCGGTGAGGAAGACCAAGGCGTACGCCTTTGGGGATTTGGCAAGATGGCTTACAAGGAGCTGCTCAACTTGGTATTGAATCCTGAGTATGGAGACATTACTGATGTTAACGAGGGCACTGACCTTGTTCTTACCTACGGAAAGCCTCCCGGCGCACAGTTCCCGCAGACAACTATCACGCCCCGTCGTAAATCATCCCCACTCGCCGGCGATGAAGATACCATCTCCTCGATGTTGGACCAAGTGCCTGATTTTAATGTGGTTTTTGAGAATTCTCGCAAGACGCCGCAGGAGGTTCAAGGAATGCTTGATGAATTCCTCTTAAACGAAGAGGACGCAGAGGAGGTTTCAAGCGAGTCAAGTCGATACAATAAATCCACGCAGGTAACCGAAGTTGACGCTGCTTTTAACGAGCTTCTTGGTTCTTAGGGGACAAAAAATGAGTTTTCATCAGAAACTAAAGGCCGCAGGCCTAAGCAACGACAAGAATATCACTCTGACTTATACCACCGGCGGCGATGTCGTTCATGCTTGGGATGGCTATGAAGAAGAAGTTTTGCGCGATACAGGCTTCGCCGACACTGTGGCAGGCCTAGTAGCTACGACTGGGTTCCTTAACAGTGTGATTCAGGACCTTCGCGATGGCGACTATTTAGAAGAATATCCTCGTGATTATTCTGGATTTCAAGAATTTGTTAGTGATGTGATCGCTGAGAACTTTTGGGATATGGGCTTTATTGAACGCTCTACGGAGCGTTACGATTATAAGCGTGGCTTCTTCAATCTAGAAGCTAGCGTAAAAACAACTGTTGGAGATGTATTATCAACCCCAGAGTACGTCTTTAATGGCTGGTCAACGTCAGTTCGCACCGACCTAGGCGTTTTGAATATTGAGAACTAAGTTCTCTGTATGAGCCGCAGGAAGGCACGGGCTAAGAGGTGCCTTATTCATTAATTTACAAAAGGAGAAATAATGTCTAAAACAATATACGGCAACGAAGTTACGTTGCAGAATAATTTTAAGATCACTTATAGTAAGAAGCCAACGATTGAGCAGGTTTCTGTTGATATCGATTCATATCTCAATAGAAAGACAACCACAAAAGCACTCAATCAGTATGTTGGCGGACTGCTAGGATTTGATATGCGCTTGTGGGACCCCCCTCATGTGGCGAGGCTCCCCGACGGCGAGATGCTGTTATTTGATGGTGATCACAGTCGAGCACTTTGGAACCTGGCGTTTCCAGAGGACAAGACCATGCAAGCTGTTGTTTGTCTGGTGAAAGACAAGAGGGAGATTAGTGAGTTGTTTATTCACCGTAATAAGACCGGCAAGATATGTCTTACCAGCGAAGAGCTTTTTGTCCATCAATATCACGCCAACCACGACGAGGCACGAAAAACAGCAAAGTGCCTAGAAAAGTGTGGACTTACTGTTAGCATGGGAACTGGGGAAAAAGGCAGTTCTGTTGGCTGCACAGGCTCTACGATTGAAACGCGAGTCAAGATTCAGGCTTTTCGAAAAGCGCTGGCTGCAACCAATTTGCAAGCGCTGGAACGTGCGGCTAAGCTGTACACAAGCACATGGCCCGAGCAGTCTAGCTGTCAAGCAGAGCTTTTACACGCCATGGCTTTGATCTACAAAAACACCGATCTGCATAGCCGCTCCAATGCGAAAGAGGCTTTTATTTCCTATTTTGATGGTGCGGTCAACTACCATAAGAACGCAAGGAGTTTTACCACACATTATAAGAGAGAGGGTGGCAATGTGACCAACAGGGCCGCAGAGTCTATTGCCGTTGGATTTTTGAAGCATTTTCAGAGCACGTGCAAGGACCACCAAATCTCCAAGAGGGCTTTTAATAAAATTTTCAAGTCTTATATTGACGAACTAGAAGATATTCTAGGCAAGTAGCTATATCCCGCAGGAAGGCCTGGGTTTACAGAGGCCTTGAACTTAAAAATAAGGATTATATTATGCTTAAAGCAAAAAATGGACAGAAAGTCAAGGTACACTACCGAGGCACCCTAGATGATGGAACGGAGTTCGACAATTCGCATTATCGCGACGAGACTCTTGATTTCGAGATTGGTTCGAGCATGCTCTTGCCAGATTTTGAGTCTGCAGTGGTTGGAATGTCGGTAGGCGAGAAAAAGACGTTTAGGCTTGAAGAAGCCTATGGCCCCGTGAACCCTAGCGCTTTAGTGCCAACTTCAAAGAACATGTTTCCTGGTGATTTCGATTTCAATGTCGGCGAGACGGTCTATGGCGCCACCGACACCGGTGCTCCGATGGCCGCGACGATTGCTTCTGTAGAGGAAGATACAGTTGTGTTAGATCACAATCATCCCCTTGCGGGGAAACATCTTAACTTCGAAGTCGAGCTGGTCGAGCTAGAGTAGCTATATCCCACAGGAAGGCCTGGGTTTACAGAGGCCTTATTTTCAAATACTTAGCACTAGTTAGTAATAGCTATGGAAGCTTTATTATATACTGGGTTCGGAATAAGTTTATTTTGTCTTGGCCTGGGAACTGGGGCTATTTTGGAAAGTAAGATGTTCAGCTCACGCCAGCGACACCACGCACAGCACGAGGAAATAGTCACCAAGGTGGATCGAGTAGAGCCCTTGCTGATTTCTCTTGCCGACCAGCTAAAACGTGATTATATTAATTATACACCGTTTGATCTCCCGGTCCAAGACCCTGATCAGACAATGGAAATACCGGAAATAAGAGGCTCCAATGGCGAAGAGAAAGAAACTTGGTAAGTTGAATTTAGATGAGATGAGGACTCTCATCAACAAGAAAGCAGGCATGCATGTTGCCTACGATTTGAAAGAAGAAAATCCAACAGAAGTAACCGATTGGATTGGTACTGGATCTCGTTGGCTCGATTCAATGATTTGCAGGGGCCGCCTCGCAGGCGTCCCACTCGGCAAAATTGTTGAAATTGCAGGCCTCGAAGGGTCTGGAAAGTCTTATATGGCAGCACAAGTTGCTGCAAACGCCCAAAAGATGGGTATTGATGTCATTTATTTTGATTCTGAGTCCGCCATCGATCCCACTTTTTTGAGTAACGCGGGCTGCGACTTAGATAATTTGTTGTACGTGCAGGCGCAAAGTGTGGAGTTTGTTCTGGAGACCGTCGAAGAGCTTCTAGGGTCAAATGACAACAGAATGCTATTTATTTGGGATAGCCTTGCCTTAACGCCTGCCATTAGCGACGTCGAGGGAGATTTTAATCCACAGTCGTCCATGGCAGTCAAGGCTCGTATTCTGGCAAAGGGAATGTCCAAATTGGCGATTCCGATTGCCGATAGCAAATCAACGTTGCTCGTGCTTAATCAGCTTAAGACGAATATCACAAGAAGTCCTTCGGAGGCTATGGTCGAGCCCTACGTAACCCCGGGCGGGAAAGCAATGCATTATGCTTATTCTCTGCGCATTTGGCTGACCAAGCGTAAAGCCAAGGCCAGCTTTTTGTTGGATGAGAATGGCTTTAGGGTGGGTTCGGAAGTAAAAGTGACACTTAAAAAGAGTCGCTTTGGCACCGAAGGCCGCCAATGCACTTTCAAGATTATGTGGGGGAGCAGAATCGGCATTCAAGATGAAGAAAGCTGGTTCGAGGCGATTAAAGGCTCTAAAAGCGTCGAACAGAAAGGCGCATGGTACAACCTGATCTATGAAGATGGAACTTCTGAGAAATTTCAAGCTTCTAGATGGATGGAAAAGCTAAAAAGTGAGAAATTTAGGACCCGCGTATTGACTTTGATGGACGACGAGGTTATATTAAAGTTTGAAAAGAGAGAGGCAGATGCATCTAGCTTTTATGATATTGATAAAGAGGAATAATAAATGAAGTATTATAGGGGAATCATTCTGGCCATAGCGATGGCTACCGCAGCTACAGCATGTACGCCGATTACCATCAACGTTGGCCCGGGCCATGATCTGCCTTCTTATCGTTCTTCTTATTCCCTAGGCGTCCCACACTATTCTGCGAATTCGAATGCCTCTAACTTATCGCTTGAAAGCGCCCAGCGCCACAGTGATATGAATTCGCTTACTCGTATTCGCCTCCACAACGCCATGACGCGCCTTAGGGCCGGCCCTCCAGTTCCCACCCGGCCCAAGAAGCGCCGAAAGATTGCGCGACGATATTTTTAAAGTGGCAACGGAAAATACAAATCGCACCTCTATTGCCGGCACCGCTGTTCGGATGTCTGGTAGAATTAACAGATATTTTGAAGCGGCACGAGCCCAAGCGGCGAATAGCGATTACGGAAAGCTCCGCCATGGCGCAGTTTTAGTCAAAGGCGGCTCAGTTATTAGATCGGCTTACAACAAAGATGATTTTACTTCTTTCGCTGATCGCTTTCGACCGCAAGGCTGCGGCCCTGCAACAAGACACGCGGAGACTGAATGCGTTTCTGGATTGTCGAAGGAACAAACCGCCGGCGCAGATATTTTTGTTTGCCGGATCAATAACCAAGGCGAGTTCAGAATGAGCAAGCCATGTAAGATGTGCCATTCAATTATGAAGTCTGCGGGGATTAAACGAGTTTTTTATACTACAAATTACGGTGGAATAGAGATGTACAAACTTTAAAGACTAATTAATATGCGAGGGAAAAAAATGCAGAATTTGAAAGATCTCATATTAGAAGTCTTTAGAGACCAACTCTATGTAGCTACTGTCGTTTTAAGGTCCGATCGATCTAAGAATTTAACAGTTCTGACTGACAATCTAAGAGGCGTTTGCGGTATCACAACAACGACGGTTGTTGAACCAGCGAAGCCTGTTTCTGAAACAGTAGAAAGAACTATTTTAAAGGTTAAATTTTTTATCTTGGAGCCTACATTAAAAAGGCACATCAGCAGGATGTCAGCCGAAGCGCTAAAAATTGATGGCGTATATTCGTTCCTGGTCACCCGTGCAAAACAGTTTAAAAGTAGAATTTACAGAGAGGACCTCAATGACACAAAGAGTGCTGATAATTGATCAGCTAAATCTTTTTTTTCGCAACTATATTGTTAACCCCAGCATTTCAACTAATGGCAACCCCATCGGCGGCCTAAAGGGGTGCATACAGTCGCTTCAAAAGCTAGTTCGAGAGACGAAGCCAGATGAAATTTACATCTGTTGGGATGGCGAAGGCGGCTCCGCGAAAAGAAAATCTATCAAGAAAGACTACAAAGCCGGCCGTAAAGCAATCCGCTTGAATCGAGCAATTAGAAATCTTTCTGAGCAAGAAGAGTTTGAGAACAAGCTCTGGCAGCAAACTAGGATTATTGAATTTTATAATGAGATGCCAATAGTGCAATTTAAATTTAAGTCAACTGAAGCTGACGATATCATTGCGCATCTCTGCCAAATGCCGGAGCTTTCAGATCATCAGAAAATTATTGTATCGAGCGATAAAGATTTCTTTCAACTCTTGGATGACAAGACTGTGCTTTACCGGCCAATCCAGAAAGAAATTCTTAATAAAAACAAAATTGTTGAAAAGTTCGACATTCACCCTTGCAATTTTGCCATGGCCCGTGCAATGGCCGGCGACAAATCGGACAATCTTGAGGGTATCGGAGGCGCTGGACTGAAGACCGTGGCTAAGCGATTTCCTTTTCTTTGTGAAGACAAGTCAGCAACACTTAGCGATGTGTTGGATTTCGCTGAGGAAACATCTAGAAAATCTAATGTGAAAATCTACCAGACTGTGCTGGATAAGCAGCACATTCTGGATAGAAACTACCAAATGATGCAGCTGTACGCCCCTTTGTTGACCATTGGCGCCAAAAAGCACATTCGGGAGGTTGTTAAGGGGTTTTCTTTTGAGTACTCAAAAACCAAGCTTATCACGATGATGGCCAAGGATAGCTTTGGCGAATCAAACTTTATTGATCTATTTGCACACTTCAACAAGATGTGTCTAGACAACTAATAAAATGTAGCTATTCTGTTTAAGAGGTAGGAAATGAAACTAGAAGCGGACTTTTCAAAATATGGAAAGAGATTCCAAGAGGACCTTCTTCATCTAATAATTGAAGATCGTCCATTCGCGGATCAAATGGAAGAAATTGTAGATATTAACTTTTTCGAGCTTAAATACCTGAGGGTGTTTATCAAGAAGCTGTTTGATTATCGTAATGAATATGGCGTCCATCCAACGAAGCAGACATTGGCAACGATTTTGCGCACCGAGATGGATAACGAGAATGAATCGACCCAAAAGCAGGTTCGAGATTATTTTGCCCGACTGTTGATAAAGAACAGTATTCCAGACGAGAAGTATATTAAATCTACTTCTCTTGATTTCTGCAAGAGGCAAAAGCTGAAAGAGGCCTTGGTACAATCTGTTGATCTGGTTCAAAATTCATCTTATGATGAAGTCAAGAATGTGATTGACAACGCACTTAAGCTTGGCATGGACAATGACTTTGGTCATGACTTTATTAAAGACTTTGAGCGCCGATATGAAATTAAAATACGAAATCCGATTACCACTGGATGGAGCAGAATTGATAAATTGACAAAGAGCGGCTTAGGGACCGGCGAGCTGGGAGTTGTTATTGCACCAACGGGCGCCGGCAAATCTATGGCGCTAGCGCACCTCGGCGTCCAAGCCGTTAAGACTGGAAAAAATGTAGTGCACTACACATTAGAGCTTTCCGAAGAAATTACTGGTCAGAGATATGATAGTTGCATATCCGGAATTCCTCTGTCGACTCTTTTTAATAGAAAGGACGAGGTCATGGAGGCCATTGCTGATATTCCAGGTCGATTGATTATTAAAGAGTATCCGACCAAAACGGCCTCGCCCAATACTATCAGATCTCATATAGAAAAATTAAAAAAACAAAATCAAAAAATCGACATGATTATAGTAGATTACGCTGATTTGCTCCGAAGCTGCACAAACTTCAAGGAGAAAAGGAATGAACTAGAGTCTATTTATGAAGACCTTAGGGCAATTGCGCAAGAAAACAAGTGCCCGCTGTGGACGGCATCCCAAACAAACAGGACTGGATTGAACGCAGAAGTTGTAACTATGGAATCTATTTCGGAGGCGTTTAACAAGTGTTTTGTAGCGGACTTTATTTGTTCTATTTCAAGGACAATCAGGGACAAAAATGCGAATACTGCAAGAATGTTTGTTGCAAAAAATCGCAACGGCCCCGACGGCCTAGTGTTCCCTATGCATATCGACACAAGCAATGTTACACTCCAAGTATTGGAACCTATTGATCCTTCTGTTATAAACCAGAGTAGCTCACCACGGCAGTTAGCAAAAAGCCTAACAGAACACTACAAACAATTCAAGAAGGAAAGAAAAAATGGACCTAGCTAGTAAAATTTTGTCAGATATCACTGTTTATATGAAATATGCAAGATATCTGAAGCAGGAAGACAGACGTGAAACCTGGGAGGAATTAGTCGATCGCAACAAGGCCATGCACCTTAAGAAGTATCCGAATTTAAGGACTGAAGTCGAAGAGGCTTATAATTACGTCTATGCGAAAAAAGTTTTACCATCCATGCGCTCCATGCAATTCGGGGGCAAGCCGATTGAAGTGGCACCTAACAGGATATACAACTGTGCTTATATGCCTATCGATCATGTCGCTTCTTTTTCTGAGTGCATGTTTCTCCTTCTTGGCGGCACTGGTGTTGGATATTCTGTTCAAAGGCACCATGTTGATAAGCTCCCGGAACTTCAGATGCCGAGTGCAAAGCGCTCTAGGCGATATCTTATCGGTGATTCGATCGAAGGATGGGCCGACGCAGTAAAGGTTTTAGTTAACTCATACTTTAAAGGCGGATCAAAATTAAAATTTGATTTTTCTGACATCCGTCCGAAAGGCAGCAGACTAGTTACATCTGGAGGCAAAGCTCCCGGCCCTCAACCGTTGAAAGAATGCCTCCTTAAGATACGAGGAATTCTTGATGCGAAGGAGAGCGGTGACAAGCTTGAGCCTATCGAAGTGCATGATATCATTTGTCATATTGCTGATGCTGTTCTTGCCGGGGGGATCCGTCGGGCTGCTCTTATTTCACTTTTTTCCGCAGAAGATGAAGAAATGCTTGCAGCAAAGACAGGAGATTGGTGGGAGACAAATCCTCAGCGAGGAAGAGCCAACAACTCAGTTGTCCTCATGCGACACCTTATAACAAAAGATTTCTTCAATTCAATTTGGGAAAGAGTGAGAGCAAGCGGCGCCGGCGAGCCCGGGTTCTATTTTTCAAACGACAAAGACTGGGGCACGAATCCGTGTTGCGAGATCGCCCTCAGGCCATATCAATTTTGCAACTTGGTCGAGGTTAACGCTTCTGATCTTACCGGCCAAGAGGACTATGAGAGCCGCTGCCGCGCAGCCAGCTTCATTGCAACCTTGCAAGCAGGATATACTGATTTTCATTATCTCCGCGACGTGTGGCGCCGGACAACAGAAAAGGATGCGCTTATTGGGGTCTCCATGACTGGTATTGCCTCCGGCCGCGTTTTGGATTTAAATATGAAATCGGCTTCTTCCGTTGTTAGGAGAGAAAACCGACGCGTCGCGTCCTTAATCAACATTCGGCCGGCCACTCGGACAACCTGTGTTAAGCCTGCAGGAACAACATCTTTAACGCTGGGGACATCTAGTGGTATCCATGCATGGCATAACGACTATTATATTCGTCGACTACGTGTTGGCAAGAATGAAGCCATCTATACGCATTTGGCTATTCATAACGCCGATTTGGTTGAGGATGAATTTTTTAGGCCCCATGATACAGCTGTTATTTCCGTTCCCCAGAGGGCCCCAGAGAATGCGATTACAAGACAGGAAGGGTGCTTGGATTTGCTTCGTCGGATTAAGAAAATATCTTCTGATTGGGTCCGCCCCGGCCATGGCCGCGGCCAGAATACACATAATGTATCTGCGACTGTTTCTATCAGAGAGGACGAATGGGATGTTGTTCGTGAATGGATGTGGGAGAACAGAGCGACTTATAACGGCCTATCTGTTTTGCCTTTTTCGGACCACACGTACAAGCAGGCGCCATTTGAAGACTGTACAAAGGAAGAGTACGAAAATCTCGCATGCTCTCTGCGCGAAGTTGATATCGCAAAAGTTGTTGAGTTTGATGACAATACTAATTTAACTGGCGAGCTGGCCTGTTCGGGAGGGTCTTGCGAGGTTATTTAGTATAATGCCTTGACAAGAAAACTAATGTGTTTATTATTGTAGTGCAGTTATGACACACGGAGGTTGATATGTCTACTGATTATATGTCGAAAGAAGATTATGTTGTTGAGTATGTTCGGGCCCTGAAGGCGATTGAAGATGAGATGGAGCCATATAAGGAGCATAAGCGCGATTTGCGTACAAACTATGCTCGAAATGGGTGGCTCTCCCGAGATGAGATGAGGCAAGCTGTTCGAGCTTATAGAATGCTTCGCAAGGGCGATGATATTACTCAGTTTACTAGCTATTTTAACGAACTAAACGATAAAAAGGTGTGAAATGTTACACCCAGTTAATAAATATTTAATAGTTACGCCAGTGGAATCAGCACAGGAGCAAAAAAATCTTGTGTTGGTTCCTGATAATTTTAAGGAAAGAGACCAGCCTTATGTATTTGTTAAGCTTGTACAGCCTAATGACTACACTGACCTTGTCAGAGGTTCACGACTATTGGTTCATGCTCACCTTTTAGAAGAAGTCCAGTATGACGGCCAAGTATTTCATATTATTCCAGAAAATAGTGTAATTGCTTTTGTTGATTCTGATAAGTAAACTACTTATATGGAGCTTTGGAGATCTCTTTAAGTATGAAGTATATATTACCTATCCTTGTGATGCAAGCGCTGGCTCCTGGAGACACGAATCCTTATGTCAGCTTGATTAATCTTTATGAGACTGAGGCGCCGGCGTTCGTCAACCCCATCTCAAATGACGTCGACGGCCCTGTAACTTATGAAGAAATAAGAGAGCAGGCCATTATCAACTGCAGGAACGTGAAGAACGTGTCGCTAGCAAGTGAAGGCATAATTAATGATTTGATTGAAATTGAAAAACAATATTCAGTTCCTGCGTCACTTCGCGGGATGCTCCTTGCAGCCGCCTGCAAGGAGAGCGGATACAATCCCAATGCCAAGGGGGATCATAAATTCAGCAAATCGAAAAGGAAGCCCATGGCACTCGGCATTCTACAGATGTGGCCATGGTGGGAAAATAAGAAGAGGGGATACGGGATCGATCGATCCGACCACGTGGCCGCGGCCCATGCTTGGATGCAGCACATAATAAAGAGGTTGCCAAAAGTCAAAAGTCTTTGCAGATACAAAACTCCGGAACGACGGTGGGTTGCTGCATGGGTCACCGCAATCAGAGCCCCAAAAGCCGACGGCCGTTGCCGAGAAAAGCCGTTGCACCTATCCTTGCTCAAAAAATGGCATCGCCTTATTAAAGTAGAAAGAAACTTTGTGCCTGGATGCTAGTTTTAAATCTGGAAGAGGATGTTGTTATTGGCCACACCATGGCCGCTATGCAGTTCGCAGATGAGTGCGGCTTAAACATCATCCTCAACTCTAGGTTAAAATATCACTCATATGAACCAGAAGAAGAAATGGCAGCTAGCATGCTCTGGAACGCCGCCCTTGAAGGGCGTACGCCTTTTACCACCCCGCCCGTCGCTATTGATTTGCGTGACGGAATGATAGTGCATCATCCCCGAGTTAAGACAAGCATTGTTTGTCCCAGGGTGCATCTCTTCAGCGCGTCGAACGTCGCTTGTTCGGAAGTAGATAGCGAAGTAGACTATTACAGGGTCATAGACTGGCTTGATGTACGAGGCTCATCAGAGACCCTGGAAGTCCAGTACCATACTTGGGGCAAGGTTAAATCAATTAAGACATTTCCTTCTACAAGAATAGATCAAAAGAACGACAAGAGGGATGTTCTCGTCGAACAGCATCTCACTTCCGAAGACCTTCAAGATCTAGAGTATTCGGACACAACTATAAGACAGAAGTTAGAAAAGCTTTTCTCCTCTGCTGGAGTAGAGACCAAGATGAATCTCTGGAAGAGAGATGTCTACCCAATTGAAAAACAACTTTATCATGTGGTAGAATTAACTTCCTGAAAGGTTCTTAATGATACGACATATAGCCGGAATAATCCCTGTTTCAGGCATTGAGTCTGAAATCACCAGCCCTGTCGGGCCCGCCTTGTTGCCAATATCATTAAATTACTTGGCCATCGAACGCGCTGTAATAGAGTGCGCATATGCTGGATGTAATACAATCTGGCTAGTGTGCGACGACGACACCAAGCCGCTGGTCCGCCACGCAATCGGCGATTACGTCTATGATCCTGTTTACTTTAATAGAACAAGAGCTAGATATCCTGACGAGCATCGAAAGCTTATAAAGATATACTATGTTCCTGTTGGCGTAAGGTTCTACAAACAGAAGAACACTTGGCTTTCAATTCTAGCCGGCGGCTTGACATCGAAGAAGATATCAGCTGGGATGAGCAAATGGCTCAAGCCCACAAGCTACTATGTTTCATTTCCTTGCGGGGTATACGACCCAAGCTGCATACAGCCATACCGATCTGAAATAAGCTCAGGCGAAAGCATATCTCTCTCTTCTGAGGGCAAGTCAATAGCGACTAATGATTTCTTGGGCGCCAGCTTCCCCCCTTCAACTTTGGATGTGATTATAAAAAAATATTCTCATGATAGGTACAATGACCAAGACATAAGAATATTTGAAGAAGTAAATAATTTTAAAAAGATAGAGATAAAAACTTATGACAGTATTGTTTGTTGGGATACTTACTTAGAGGCTCTTTCGCAGTCATTGCAAAAGCCCGCGTTAATACCGAAAAACGAGTTAAGCGGTATAGGAGTAGAAGACGATGTTTAAACACTTACAAGAGAAAAATATGTCATATCTGGAGCATTTACTTTTTGCATGCGGAATTGGAGCGCGCCTGCTTCTCACCGGCCTGGTCTTTGTCATTCATGGCCTTCTTCCGCTTGCAGCCATCCCAAAGAGGCTGAACCTAGAAGAGACTGGTCTCTACCTCTTTGAAAAAGATAATTCACTTTCTGTTTGATTTCCTCTTTTGTGTCTCTATAATGTCTGCAGAGGCAAATATGAATAGAAAAGAGAGTAAGATTCCCTTCGTGGGTTTGCACGCACACAGCGTTGCTGGTTCGGTCTTCGATGGTTTTGGATATCCGCAAGACCATATGGACTTTGCATATGAAAATGGCATGGAGGCCCTTGCTTTGACAGACCATGGGAACATGAATGGTCTGTCTTATCAGGTTCTGCATGCAAAGAAGATGCAGTCCCAAGGCAAGACCTTTAAGCCAATCTTCGGCGTCGAGGCCTATTTTATTGCCTCCATCGAGGAGTGGAGGGGAGAGTACGATCGAATTAAAGAAGATAAGAAGCAAGCACGTAAGGTCATCAACGACACAGATAAAGTCGAAGCAGAAGACGAAACGGCTTCTAAGGGCAAGTCCAGCAAACTTAATAATAGCGGTCATCTTGTGTTGCTAGCTATGAATCAGACTGGCTTGAACAATATCTTCAAGATAGTTTCTGACTCTCACCAGGGTGATAACTTCTATCGCAAGCCTAGGCTAGACTACAAGCTCTTAAAGGAGCATGGCGAGGGAGTTATTGCCTCTTCTGCGTGTCTTGGCGGCGTTTACGCCAAAGACTATTGGAACAATCGCGACGACGGCCCTGAAGCAGTCCTGGGCGCCATGAGGGCCACCACACGCAAGATGATGGATTGTCTTGGAGACCGCTGGTATGGCGAGCTGCAATGGAACAATGTACCAGAGCAGCACGAGCTAAATAAATATGTCATCCAGATGCATGAGGAGTTTGACATTGACCTTATCTCTACTGCTGATTCACATTACCCAAGCGCCGCTGCCTGGAAAGACCGAGAGCTTTATAAGCGCTTAGGTTGGCTTGGTAAATCGAAGAACAAGCCCGAATATCTCAAGTCTGAACTTCCAGTTGACGTTGACGAGATGGGCATGGAGCTATACCCCAAGAACGGCGATCAGATGTGGGAGTCCTATAAGAAGTATTCCAAAGAGTGTGGCGTTGAGTATGATGATGACTTGATTTATGACTCTCTCGTGAAAACCCACTGGATTGCGAATGAGCGAATTGAGGCTTTTATGCCAGACGACACAGTACGCTTGCCTGGATTCGTTGTCCCTTCCGGCGCTGATGCAGAGGAGACGCTCATCAAAGAGTCCATCGCTGCCCTTCGCAAGCTTGGCTTCGACAACAACAAAGAATATATTGACCGTCTTAAGCATGAACTTACAGTTATTAACGAGAGGGGGTTTAGCAAATACTTCCTAACCATGAAGGCGATTAGCGACATGGCAAACAAGCACATGCTCTCCGGACCCGGCCGCGGCTCCGCTGCGGGCTCTCTTGTCGCGTACGCGCTTGGGATTACTCAGGTAGATCCGATTAAGTATGGCCTTCTGTTCAGCCGCTTTCTGCGCTCGGATGCGACCGACTATCCTGATATTGATTACGATGTTAGCGATGCATTCGGGCTTAAAGAAATTCTTGCCAAGGAATGGGGAGACACAACTGTCGTGCCCATTTCAAACTTCAACACACTTCAGTTGCGTTCGTTGATTAAGGATATTAGCAAGCTCTACGACGTACCTTTCGTCGAGGTCAACTCTGTCACCGGAAGAATGGTGAGGGAGGCAACCCCAAAAGCAAAGGCAGATCATGGCATTCGCGCAGGAATGTACATTCCAACTTTCGAGGAGGTGATGAAGTATTCCGATTCGCTGATTAAGTTTCTAGACAAGTATCCCGATATCAAGACCCATGTCGAAGCACTAGTAGGACAAGTGAGGTCCACGAGCCGCCACGCCGGCGGCGTCGTGATTGGAGAAGATCTTGACAGGCACATGCCTCTTATCTGCTCGAAGGGGGTTGTCCAGACGCCCTGGTCGGAAGGCCAGAACGTTAGACACCTTGAGCCTTTGGGTTTTATTAAGTTTGATCTGCTCGGCCTCTCTACCCTGGAGATGATCCAATCTGCAGTCGGGCATGTTTTAAAACGATACCATGGAAACGAGAATCCCTCCTTCCAAGATATTAAGGAGTATTATGATTCCAAGCTCCACCCAGATAAGATCGATCTCAGTGATCAAAAAGTATATGAGAACATTTTCCAAAAGGGAAATTTCATGGGCGTTTTTCAGTTTACAAACGCTGGAGCCCAAAAGTTTTGCAAGCGCGCAAAGCCAAAAGATATTATTGATATCTCGGCCATTACTTCTATTTATCGACCAGGCCCCCTGAGCGCAGGAGTGGACAAGCGGTATGTTAAGGCCAAGCACAGCCCTGAGGAGATTAATTATCTCAATGACTTAGATAAAGGAGTGACCGAAGAAACTGCAGGGTTCTTGATTTTCCAAGAGCAGATTGCGCTTCTTGCTCACAAGCTGGGTAAGGATTTGACAATGGATGAAGGCAACGCGCTGCGCAAGCTCCTTACCAAGAAAGGTACAGGTAAGGGGGCACAGGCAAAAAACAAGATTTATGATAAGTTTATTGCCGGCTGCGTCGAGAAGGGCATCGATCGGTCAACGGCACAAGGCCTTTGGCAGAAATTTGAGTACTTCTCTGGCTATGGCTTTAACAAGTCGCATGCGGTATCATACTCAATCTTGTCTTTCCAGTGCGCCTGGCTTCTTAACTACTATCCTGAGTGCTGGGCTGCAGCTTTCCTTGACAAAGAGCCAGAATCTCGCAAAGAGGCAGCTATTAGCCTTGCTCAGAAACATGGGTTTAATATTGAGCAGATCAACATCAACACCTCGACTGAACAATGGGAGATTGCAGGCGATGGGAAGACCCTCATCCAGCCTTTCAGCTCCATCAAGGGCCTAGGCGAAAAGGCTGTTGAGCAGATTCTCAACAATCGTCCTTTTACCACTGTCGAGGAGTTGCTATATAATGAAGAGATCGTATATTCAAAATTGAACAAAAAAGCACTAGATGTGCTCTGTCGCAGCGGTGCTTTAGATTCATTAGTCGACGAGAGGTTTACTGGCTGCAAGCATTTTTGGATGTCATGCATCCAAGACAAGCCAAAGAGTCAGAAGAAGCTGGAAGAAAACATTAATTTATACGCCCCAGAAGAGGATTTTACGAGAGAAGAGAAGATTGATTTTGTCTCTTCTCTTACTGGTATGTTTCCTTTCGATTTGGTCCTGACTAAGAGAATCCGAGAGGCCATCAACAGAAACATGGTCCCGCCGCTGGGCAACTACGATGAGGATTTGGGCATCTCTTGGTTCATACCGAGAGAAATCATTCCCAAGAAAACTAAAAATGACAAGCTTTATTGGATTGTCAAGGTCATCGACGACACTTCAACGACAAGCTCTATTAAGTGCTGGGGGATTAAAGATGATGATCATATTTACATCAACAGGCCTTATGCCGCAAAGCTTCAATATAGCGAAGACTGGGGGTTTAGCACCCGATCAATTCGCCACACGTTTAGGATGCTAGGCTAGTGGGAAGCTTAAAAAGAAAAATGGCGCGCAACGTCTTAAAAAAGCAGAAGAAAGCAGAAAAGCAAATGGCCAAGAAGCTAATGATGTTTGATATGCTTGACGACGAATGTGCAGCGTGTGCTGCGCCTTTTGATAAAAAATCGAAAGAGCACGTAACGACATGGAATGTGATCGTGAGAGAGGAGCAAAAAGTTGTAAGACTATATTGTCCAGATTGCTGGAACAAAGCTCAATCAATTATCGAACAAGTAGAGAAAGAAAATGGAGTATTATAATGATTTTAGAATATAAAATGAGGCCTGATGCAAGGCCACCGATGCGCTCGAACCCCAGCGATGCTGGGCTGGACGTTTTTTATTGTCCTAGAGACCCAAACGTCTCCGTGGCGACGATTAAGCCGGGCGAAAGCCAGCTTCTATCAACGGGATTGACATTTGGAATTCCACATGGCTATATGTTGCAAGTATGTAATCGTTCTAGCATGGGCGCCAAGCGCTCTCTTGTTGTCGGAGCCCACATCATCGACAGCGGCTATGATGGAGAAGTCTTCATCGACTTACACAATGTTGGAACTGAGGTGCAACACATCGCCGCCGGCGATAAGATTGCACAGCTAGTTATGGTCCCCGTCGTTCACTTTAGAGCCCTTGAGCGCGTCGATGGCGGTCTTTATGATTGGTATCCTATTACTATGAGCGACCGAGGCCACGGTGCTTTGGGAAGTACGGATATCAAGCCGGCCAGCGAGAACCCCCTCAATGATGGCATCGGGCACGGATTTTAATAAATGAAGATAAGCAAAGAAGAGTGGAGAGAGCTAGTTAAGAAGGTCAAAAGTCCTTGGCCCCATCAAGGCTCCATGCCTAGCGAGCCTGACATTGTATATAACCAGGACCCCTATAAGGACTTGCAGTTTAGAGATCCGGCCCCTGCGCCCGCTTCGAAAGTTGACCACCCAAAACACTACAACCAAGGCCAGCACGAAGTTATTGATATTATTGAAGATTGGGGCCTAGGCTTTCATTGCGGCAACGTGATTAAATACGTCGCACGGCACAACATGAAGGGCGAGCCGAAAAAAGATATAGAAAAGGCGATTTGGTACTTGCAGAGATATTTGGAGACTTTAAAGTGAAACAAACATATTCGTTTGATGATATACTGCTGGTCCCGCAGCTGAGTGATATTAAGTCCAGGCGCGAGGTGAATACCAGCTCCCAGTTGGGTAAACACAATTTTAGACTTCCGGTGATTGCTTCGCCCATGGACACTGTCTCAGGAACGATGATGGCCCTGGCGATGGATAAGAACAGCGGCCTAGCGATAATACACAGATACAACACCATTCCTGAGCAAGTGGAGATGGTGTCGTATATCAAAGATGTATCGCGTCAAGAAAAGATTGCTGCAGCCATCGGAATGTCAGGAGACTATCAGGACCGCGCTGTTGCTCTTTATTCTGCCGGCGCAAGTATTCTTTGTGTCGATGTTGCCCACGGCCACCACAAGATGATGGAAGGCTGTCTTAAGAAACTTAAAGATTTGTTTGGGGAGGCTGTCCATGTTATGGCTGGGAATGTCGCGACACTTGAGGCCTTCGAGACTCTGTCAGAGTGGGGCGCGGACTCAATCCGCGTCGGCATCGGCGGCGGCTCTATTTGTTCTACGAGAATCGTGACCGGCCACGGGGTACCCACGTTTCAAAGTGTTTTGGAGTGCTCGAAGACTAGTTATGATACCAAAATCATTGCTGATGGCGGCATTAAAACAACAGGTGACATGGTGAAGGCCCTAGCAGCAGGCGCTGATTTTATAATGATCGGCTCAATGCTTTCAGGCACGGACGAAACACCCGGCGAGGTCCTAGTGGGTGCGAAGGGCGAAAAGTACAAGGAATACAGAGGCATGGCGTCGAAGGAGGCCCAACGAGATTGGAGGGGGAAAAGCTCCACTCCAGAAGGCGTCGCAACTATGGTGCCTTATAAGGGGTCCGTTGATGATATCCTTAAAGATATCGATGGTGGCATTCGTAGCGGCTTGTCTTATACAGGCGTGCGAAGCATTAAAGAACTTCAAAGTAAGAGACATTTCATCTTACAGTCAAGCGCAGCACAATTAGAAAGTAACACGCACATTCTTTGGAGGAACGGTTGAAAGATCCCACAAGGCCCGATCCAAAAACCAGAAAGAAGTTCATGTTTTATGATTCGGAAGACCGCCAAGCGCAGCTGCGAATAAGATGTCAGTACGACAACTTAAGCCAATCTCAGTTCTTTAGAATGATGATTACAGGATATCTAGAAAGTGATTCAAATATCTTGTCTTTTATAGAGAATTTCAAAGAGCTGCACGTGATACAGGGCAAGCCCAAGAGAGAATATATAAAGAAGATGCACGCCGCGTCAACAGAAGCCTCACTTAATTTTGGCTTGGACAAGGACGAGCTAGATGATATTTTTGATATAATTGAAATGGAGCACCCCGAATTATGAGAAAGTGCCTAGAAACATGCAAAAGATTAAACGTAGAATGCCCGGTAGAAGAATGCAGATACTGGATAAGCTATAGTAAAGATTTAAACTGTACGCTTGAAAGTGTTAACATCAACGGGCCAATGACTCTTCGCGAAATCGGAGATCGCTTGGGCTTGAGCTATGTTAGAATAAAGCAGCTAGAAGACAAGATCTTGCACAAAATAAAGAAGCATTTTGACCGTGATTAAAAATTTGCTTTATAAAAACTTAACTACTATTTATAAAAGACGCTAGGAGTACTGTGTTTATGAAAAACCTTCTTACAGAAAATGAAATTCGCAATATGATGAAATATGCCAACATGAATAAGCTGGCTGATGGCTTTGTTACTCGCTTAACAGAGGAGTACGTGTCTGAGGACGATGAGCTGGACATGGGCCCCGAGCCCGAAGAAGCGCCGGTCGACCTCTCCCCCGGACCCGAAGATGAGATGGAGGCACCAGCAGACGGCTCCGTCGATGTCGAGGCTTTGGTCCGGGATCTGGCAGCTGTTATTGAGCAGCACACCGGCGCCGACATTGAAGTCGAAGATGACGCCGGCCCCGCCGAAGAAGAAGTCCCTGTTCCTGAGGAAGAAGGCCCTCCTCCTGAGCCTGAGGAGGAGATGATGGAGCAGTCCAAGCACCCGCTCGAAGAGAAGGAAAATAACTTGGAAGAGTCAGAGGAGACTCTTGAAGAGAAGGAAAATAACTTGGAAGAGTCAGAGGAGACTCTCGACGAGGTGGTCAACATGGTCGCCCGCCGCGTCGCAAAAAGAATTTTGGCAGGGCAGTAAGAATAAAAAGAGATTTTTAACTAAAAAGGCAGGGTATCCCCCTGCCTTTTTTTATGGTGTTTTATGGAGCAATACGAGGCCTTATTCTATTTTTTGGCTGGTGTAATTAGTTATAAGTTTTTGTCTGGGCTTTTTGACGTAGGCAAATCAATTGAAGTTTATAACACAACAATTAAAAATTGCATAGGAGCTATGAGAATTGCCGACGAAACTAAGAAAATGTCGGAAAATATAAAATACACCTTGTTAGAAGAGTCGGGCATGCCTATATTAGAACTAGATTCCATAAAGAATCAAGACGAGGAGATGTCTAAGTTATGGAGAATAATAGCGATTAATTCGTTATTAGCTGCACTGCCCAAACACATAATGAGAAATCTGAAATTTAAAGATTGGAATAGCGCAATGAGAATCATAGACGAGGAGATGAAATGATTACCAAGACAACCAAGCCCAGCCGTCGAGGCACCAAGGACTCGGACTCGGACTCGGACCCTGGCCCGCACGTCCCGGATACCGCTGAAAATCCACCCGAAGAAGACAAGGGCATGATCATGGATATGCTAGCCGCGGCTCCGAGGCCAGTGCATATGACGGGTATTTATGGAGATGTCAACGAAATCAAGGCCCAGGAAGCTGTTTTTAGCCTCCTCCTCTTTCAGAAGGACATCATGCAAGACCCAGCTGAAGAAGAGCCTGGCCCCATTGAGTTTTATGTTAGTACCTATGGCGGACAAGCCTCGGAGATGTTTTCAGTATACGACGTGATAAGATACGTGAGAGAAACAATCCCAGTCGTTACTTGTGGCATTGGCAAGGTCATGTCCGCCGGCGTGCTTCTTCTTGCTGCAGGCACGAAAGGACAGAGGAAGATTGGCAAGCATTGCCGCGTCATGATTCATGGAGTCAACTCAGGCCACAGCGGGCATATTGCTGATATGGAGAACGAGTTTGCTGAGACGAAGTTCACACAGAAACAATATGCCCTCGCCCTCGCCGCCGAGACAGACATGACTCCTGCCTACATCAAAAAGTTGATGGCCAAGAAGACAAATGTATATCTCGACGCCCAGCAAGCAGTTGATTTGGGAATCGCAGATATTATCGTCTGATTCTAGCAGCTTGAATCTATTTATAAGTTGAGGAGTTACATCATGGAAAAGTACGTTGAAGATTTTTATGCAGAGAAGTTTAATTTAAATGACTTGGCTAAGCTGGTTGAAGCCGAGCTGTCGGGCGCTGGCTTATTAACAGAGGCCAAAGAATCCACTGGCGGACGATTCAGTATGCACGTTGATCTTCCTTCCTGGACTCCTTCTGAGGCCTGGGGAGATCCCAACTCTCAAGATAGAGAACAGATAATGAAAATATTTTCTGTTGTTCGTGGTGGTAGAGACATCAAGGCGAAGCTACTAGACCTTAATAAGTTTCTCGACCCTAAGGCCGCAGCCAGAAAACGATCTCCTGGCGTGATCATTAACATGATGTTGGTCATCGAGGCCCTGCAGGCAACATTAAACGATTTTAACGAGTCTGCCGCAGGCTTTGTGTTTGAGGGCTTCATGGCCGCCTTAACAGGTGGCAAGCAAATAGCTGGCAAGGTCGGCGGCACTCTTCCAATCGAAGATTTTGTCGCCTTCTCGGACTACGGTGGCGGAGTTCCGGTTAGTCTGAAGCTGCTAACCCTTCAGGGAGTTACCAAAGGAAGCTATACAAACTTAGTCGATTATCTTATTGTTCGCGGCGAACCAATGATTAAGTATCTAATTGCATTCAAGTACACTCCAAGTGAGAACGTAGACCAGCTTCAGCTTTGGGAGTTTGAAATCAATAGATCTAACTTTTTGACGTTTATTGAAGGCGTCGGCGGTGGTGAAGGGCTGCTAGGTCGCATGCGCACTACAGAGCTTGAAAACTCTTTTGCTGCCATGGCCGCTGACGGTTCTAAAGAAAATAGAATGCGAGCAGGTGCCGCCATAATGCAGACTCCTGGCTATGGAAGAGGAATGATTCCTGCTTTCTTGAAAGCTGGCGGCTACAACCCAAAAGAAGCTGAGCAGTTTAGGACCCCGGAAGAAATCGCTGCAGCGGAAAAGAAAGCCCTCAAGAAGCGCACGGAACTCGATAGGAAAAAAGCGGGAGGCGAGAGAGACATGGCGGCGTTTATGGACCGCGAGAACGAAATGGCAGAGAGTTTCCACGCCAGAGAAAAAAGACTCATGAAAGAAGAGCTTTTAGTAGAAGGCAAAGACGCCGGGACGCAGTGGAAAGCCACGTGGAAGCAGATTAAAGACTTGCATGCTGAAATTGGCCTTCACACTTTCGGATCGCTTGAACTCTCACAAGATAGAATTGACCAACTAGCTGAAATCTATACCGAAAAGCTCAAAGGCGACGTCATGACTTTGTTGACTGAAACAAAAAACTTAGCTGATAATATTGGATCTTATTACAGAGAAAAGCGAAGAGCAAAGGCACAAGCATCAGCAGTCACAGCTCTAGAGAGTAGTGAAAAGATTACTGACGTGCTCGAAAAAGATCCAAGATATTCGGATCAAAGTTAAATATAGTATTGACTTGATATATAATGTGATTATTCTATATTAGAGAGGTTTCTATGTCAAAGATATGTAGCTCCGGCCAGGAGCTTAATTCTAGAGTATTAGCCGGCGCGAATAAGCTGGCTGATTTGGTTGCGTGCACGCTGGGTCCTCGCGGGAACAACGTCATTTTAAAACAAAAAGATGGCATGCCCATTATTACCAAAGATGGTGTGACAGTCTCTAGGTTTGTCGATTTGGATGACCCGATTGAAAATACTGGAGCACAGATTTTAAAGCAGGCTTCGTCACAGACAAACACCAATGCTGGAGACGGCACTACTACTTCGACCGTCCTGGCCCGCGAGCTTCTCAACGAAGCACAGAAATATATTCTTGCGGGCGCGAGTACTGTCGAACTTAAGCGCGGCATGGATATGGCTCTACGCCGCGTCCTCGAAGAACTCAAAGGAATGGCCCGGCATGTTGAGTCTCTGGAGGAGATTGAGAGCGTCGCGACTATTTCAGCAAATGGCGACGAAACTATTGGCCGGCTCATTGCCGAGGCTGTAGAGATGGTTGGTAACAACGGAGCCATCGCAGTTGAAGAAGCCAAATCGCTTGACACCTCCCTTGATGTTATCGAGGGATTTCAGTTTGATTCTGGATACTTTTCTACTTCTTTTATTACAAACCAACGACGAGCGGCCGTTGAGTACGACGAGTGCTTGGTCCTGGTCACAGATCATAAGATAGACCAAGTGGCTCAAATCCTCCCAGTGCTGGAATTAGCCGCCCGCGACGGCCGGCCCTTCGTTGTTGTTGCCGAGCAAATTGAGGGCCAGGCTCTCGCAGCGCTTATCATGAATACCGTCCGTGGCTCCATGCGTGTCGCTGCAGTAAAAGCTCCCGGCTACGGAGAGCAGAGAACTGAAGCCTTGGAAGACTTGGCACTGTCTATTGGCGCTACTTTTGTCTCCGCGAAGAAAGACAAACTCTTGGCAGATGTGCAAATGTCTGACCTGGGAACATGTAAGAGCGTTGAAATTCTAAAGAACAAAACTACTTTTGTCGGCGGCTTGGGCAACAACGACGTGATTCAAGAAAGAATTGAAATGCTCAAAGAGCTGGTTAGACAGATTGACGATATTGTTGAGTGTGAAAGGACGCAACAAAGAATCACCAGATTAGCTTCTGGAGTCGCTGTTATTAAAGTCGGCGCTTCAACAGATGTTGAAATGGTAGAGAAAAAACATAGGATTGAGGACGCTCTCGAAGCCGTCACAGCCGCGCAGGAAGAAGGCGTCGTCCCCGGCGGAGGCGTCGCGCTCTTGCGCTGCCGGCACTTTGCCACAGACGATCTGTCCGGTGACCGCCTGACGGGCGCTTTAATCGTCAGAAATGGCCTCATCGCGCCTCTTAAGCAGATGTCAAATAATGCAAATCTTAGCTACGAGGTCATCCTCAACAAGCTTGATTCTACAGACTTAGACGTTGGGTGGGATTTCGCTAGAAACGACCTAGTTAACATGTATGATGCTGGAATCATTGATCCTGTGAAGGTGACAAGAAATGCTTTGGCTAACGCTGTTAGCGTTTCTTCGACTCTGATAACTACTGCAGCTGCAGTGATAGAGGAATAATAAATGGAAATTATGAAATTAACAAAAGAATATACATATGACGAGATAAGAGAGGATATTGGAGAGCAAGTAGATCATGCGCTGAAGATGTTGTCCGCAGCTCTAGAGTCTTCGAATAACTTATCAAACTGCTTTCAACTACGCGTAGTGAACCTGCTCAACATAAAAGACAATATCCACGCTCTAAGAAGAGAACTGTATGCCGTTGATCAGTCCATGGAACAAATCTCCAGCGTGATTGACAAGCTCTATCAGCACGCGTCTGAAGCCCAACAAGGCGCCCCTGCTGATGACCTGCAGGCGCCCTCGCAGGAGGCCGAAGATGAGCAAACCCGGTGATTTGGTGTACGTTCCGTCGAACGCCCCCATCCTTAGTAACGATGGTTTAAGCTGGGAAGTGCTTTACCCCGATAAGCCGGGATACTATGTTGTTTGCGAGCAGAGAGAAGGCCCTGCGAGAGCGTGGATGGAATCCGGCGTGACTACCATTATCTATAATGGCGCCCACGCGTGGGTAATGAACAAATATATTAAAAAGGAGTTTTAGAAAATGATTGTTAAGTTTATTGAAATTAAAGAGGATTCAGGGTACTATGATCCAAATGTGGTCAATTCCAACACTGGACAAAAGGGCAAACTAATTTATGGCTGGACCCTTCGCGAAGTTTTTGTAGATTCAACAAATATTAGTCATTTTTGTATTGACGAGAAGGCAGAAACAAACAGAGAAAATATTTGCTCCCAACTAGATTTAAATAAGGACGCGTCCTACACAAGAGTGTTTTTTAAGCACGGCCCGTCGACAAGCATGACAATCGTGGCCACCACTGAGCAGGTTGCTAGGAGGCTACAAGAGAAGTAGCATGGAAGAGCAAGATAAAAAATACATTCTCTATATAAAAGAAAAATGCCCTTTTTGTATTAAGGCAAGAGAACTCCTTTCTATTTATGAAAAGGAGTTCTATACTATCTCGCTTGACGATTCACCTGGAGTTTTGAAGGAGATGAAGTCTGCTTGGTCCCACGAGACAGTGCCAATGGTCTTCCAGTGTGACAGCGATAACCCTATCGATACGACTAAGTTCATAGGCGGATATACAGATTTAAAAAATATGTTGTCCGATGAGTAAAGAAGGCAAGCCTAAAATGGCATATGCAATGCAGTTGTCATCTTTGGAAGATTTTGCAATGGAATCTGAAGAAAAGGCTGCGATATATGCGGATCTTATAGAAGGTTATTTGGCTAAGGATCCACGACTTCAGTCCATGCCCGTTCTTTCTTTGTTGTGCCAAGGGCTGACTCTTTCTTGCCAAATGATGGCCCTCGCCGACGAGGCCATGGAAGAGCCAGTTTTCGTGGAAGATAATCCTGAAAAAATCATGATAGTAGAAGAAGATATGTATCTTTTAGAGACAATAGCGCTTTCTCAGGTATATTGCGAAAGTCAATTGCGCAATCTATCGATATCAGCAAAATTAAATTAAATGAGCCAAAGAATATTTCTAGCCTTGGTGCTTTATTCGCTGGGCCATGTATTGGCTTGGTATCAAGTCAATTCTCAGTTTGTCTGGCCTTGGCCAAGAAATAATTTATTATTTTCAGTTGCACTGTTGGCAACACCGACTGGAATTTGTTTTGCTTATGGCACAAGATTATTAATGGCTGAATCAGGCGAGTTATGGTACACTAGGTTTCTTGGCTTTGGAGCGTCATACGCTGTTTTCCCTGTGATGACGTGGTATTATTTAAACGAAAGCATGTTCACTGCCAAGACATTAGTGTGCTTTTTTCTTGCATGCTTAATAATGTATATACAATTTTTTTGGAAATAACACTTGACTCTCGAAGAGGGGTGCGTATTATTTCCTTGGCGACGCTCATCGAGGTCGCCAAAACATAACTTGCTATAATAGGAGAAAATTGTTATGACTACTTTAACTACTTACCGCCCAAGTGTCTTGGGTCGAGGCGTTTTTAACGATATCTTTGACACCATGTTGGATTTCCCACAGTTGATGCAAAAGACAACACAGGGGTACCCCGTGGCCGATATTTATCGAGAAGACAATGGCGATACTGTGATGGAGTTCGCTTTGGCTGGCTTTCGAAAAGAAGACCTTTCAATTGAAATCAAACCAGAGAAGAAGTCGATCACGGTCTCGGCAAACTCTGAGAACATCACCGCTGAAGAACGCGGCCGACGAGTCGCCCGCCGGAACTTTTCCAAGACATATGTCAATTATGACAGCAACTTGGATCTCAACGCCGCCACAGCCGATTTTGAAAATGGCCTGCTGCGTCTTGTTGTTCCACAGCGCCCGGAGACCCAGGCAATTAACGTCAGCATCAAGTGATTGACTTGCCGTTGCTCCTCCGTCGACATATTTATATAAGACGGAGGAGCTTGTGGATTTCGTTACCGACATAAAACAGCTTAGCAGACCATGCAAGCCTTGCGCCAGTGTTCCCGTCGGCCTGGAGATCGGAAATCGATTATTGGAGATCTTATCTGACCAGCCCGACGGCGCCGGCCTAGCCGCCAACCAAGTTGGCATTGACTATGCTGTATGTGTTATTAGAGTTCGAAAGCCTACAATTTTAATCAATCCAAAGATCGTAGGCAAGTTTGGTAAAAGTTTCTTTCAAGAAGGTTGTCTTTCTTTTAAAGGTGACTATGTTCTAACTGAACGATGGACAGACATCGTCGTCGCTTCTGATAATCATAAAAATCAATTATTCTTTTCGTTTAAGGACGATGCGCTGGAGTGCGTATGTGTGCAACACGAAATAGATCATTTGAATGGAGTTACGATGTTTGATCGAGCCGTAGACAAGGAGTTATTTGATGGCTAAGAAAAATACAGATTATGTTTGGTCTTCTCCGAAGAAGAAGACCACCGTGGGTAATGGGCTTTACAGCAAGAAGCCAGCTGCTGGCGGAGAGACCTTTCACGAAGGAAAGCGCGCCGGCACTCGGCCATCCAAGGCCAGGCGACGACGCAAGCCATACAGGGGTCAAGGCCGTTGAGCGGCCAAGACCAACGGCCATGGCTGGAAATACCCGTACCAGACTATATACCCTTGGAAGATCCTGAAAAATTAAACCCAGACAAGAAAAAAGGCTGGGAAACTTGGGGGGATCCAGAAGAGGAAGAAAGAGTCATTATTATTCAGCTCTAGGAGGAAGAAGTAATGAGAGTTTATGTCCCGAACAAGGAAGAGGACGTGATCAACGAGGTGCTTAAAGACTTATATATGTTGAAAAAGGCGATCGACTACAATACTGGCACGCCAGATAGCAGGATTGGCATGGTCGATCAAATTAGAGATAAGTTGCGCATGCTACTGCAGAATGAACAAGAGGCGCCAGAAGATGTCACTTAGTTTGCAAGAAGAGCTGCAGAGCATACTCAAGCCAGAGATCGTTGCCCTTTTAGATCAAGGGTACGACGAGGAAGAAATATTTGAAGAACTGGAAGAGGTTCTTCTTCTTCTTAAAGAAGAATTCAACTGTTAGTGCGCAGTAGCTCAGTTGGTAGAGCAGGCGGCTGTTAGCCGCCGGGTCACAGGTTCGAGTCCTGTCTACGCAGTTTTTTATTATCTTTAAAAGGAGTGTTAATGAAGAATGTATTTTTAATGCCGGTATTGATGCTGGTTATGGTTGGCTGCAGCGACCCCAGCGAAGTCGTTGTGCTAGAACCCACGCCTGACATTGTGTCGAATGTGGGCAAGTCTGATGCTGTAGTTTTGGGCTTGGATGTTGACTCTGAAGAAGATGTTTCTACATTGGATTCGGAGCAGCTAAGTGATGACGCGTCGTCGGCTGTTTTGCCTGACGTCGAAGAATTTGCAGATGTTAATGAAGAAGATGAGCCCCCGCTAGACGAGGATCCCACTCGTTTCGGCGCGGATGCTTTTTCTGCTGCATTTATTCCTGCACCATTTGTTCCTTAGCCCGCGGGCGCTTTGCGCCCATTTTGGCCTTGTGGCGGAATGGCATACGCATCAGACTTAAAATCTGACGTCCTAATGGACTTGAGGGTTCGAGTCCCTCCGAGGCTACCAAGTAACTTATATGTCTTATACTTTATAAAATGATGTTTTGGCTCTGCTTTCTTTTATGTTTAAATATTTGGACGCTCGTTGTAATATCGATGGTCTTTAAGATGGGTAAATCAGAAACGAATGAGGACTTATTTAAAAAGAATAAAGATCCCAACACTGATACTGAGGATATAAGAAATGAAAATAAATGATAGAGTGAATATCAATAATATTGAGTTCAAGGCCACAAGTTGAGGGTGGTTTGTTACAAAGTAAAATCTGTCGCCCCTTAGGGCTTGCGGGTTCGAGTCCCGCCTCGGCTGCCAGCCCGGGCTCTTAACTCAGCGGTTAGAGTCGCCGGCTCATAACCGGTTAGTCCTCGGTTCGAATCCGAGAGAGCCCACCATTCACGAAAAGGAGAAGAATATGGCTACCAGATCTAAAAAGTTTCGTAAGAACCCTAGAAATTTTAAGAGACTCAAAGAGAATAAAGAAGTATGTAACTATATTATCAATCATGCACGCCATGGATGCTACGAAGTATTACTTCGCGAAGCCGAAAGAATGACGTACCTTACTAATTTTCGCAACAAGAAAGCAGCGGAGAGGTTTGTTAGCGCGCACAAAGAAGGCCAGGTCACAATCGATCCTGAAACGTGCATCCCCACACCAGATTTTAAATAAACAAAAGGAGAAGTTATGAATAATTTGCATCACCTAGAAAGCGATAAGTTCTTTACAAGGATTATGATTGGCTTGACCATTGGTACTGTAATTTTTGTGCTATTTGGACTATAATTTGCTGGCGTAGCTCAATGGCAGAGTGTCACGTTGCCAACGTGAATGTTGTCAGTTCGAATCTGACCGCCAGCTCCATCTCTGCGCCCGTAGCTCAGCTGGATAGAGCATCGGCCTTCTAAGCCGAGGGCCGCAGGTTCGAATCCTGCCGGGCGCGCTATATATTTGAGTGAATACTATGAAACTAATATCAACACATATGTGCAAAGAGGGCGACTGTGGGTACCACGGAAATTTATTCGGCGGCCTGATGTTAGCTTGGCTCGACGAGGCCGCCGTGGCTTTTGCCAGCGAGTTGTCCGATACGCCCAGGATGGTTACGGTTTCCATGGACAAGGTTGAATTTTTGAAGCCCGTTCGTCCCGGCCAAGTTATTAAAATTTATGGCGAATTGGTAAATTTTGGGAGAACATCATGTACTGTCAGTATACAGGCTAGAAGATATAGCGTCTATAACGGGACAGAGAGAGTCGTTTGTCAGACTAACATTAAATTCGTTAGAGTCGACGGCGATGGCGAGGCGATTCCCATTGCTGAACATGTAAAGGCGAAACATTACGAGGGGTGACTATTTATTTAGAATGAAAGATCTTTTTAAAAAATGGAAGAATTTTACCCTAGTAGAGTCTGTCGGCTTATCTGGCAACGTGACTTTGTATCATTTTTCCGGCGCAGACGAAGAAAGTCTTTTTCTCGACCCAGGGTATTTTCTGGATAAAAGACAACCCTATTCTCGCAATGACTATAATGTTTCTGATATGCCAAGGATATTTTTTTACACCAACTTAGACCAAGCAGAAGATCAAGTATCTCAGAGCGCAACTTTGTATTCTGTTGAAGTGCTTGCATCTCAGATTTATAATTTGTCTGAAGATCCCCTGGAATTGAAACAAAAGTCTATTTCCCCCTACAGAGTCACTCCAGATTATGATAGAATATTAAGAAGTTTAGGCAACAAGCCAAGACAATCAAAATATGGCCCACCACCTGAGAGCCTACTTCCGAAAGGCTCCCCCTACAAGGGTGCATATTATAACACATCAGGCTTAGACATCGTTGTATGGTTTGAGCCAATTGAAGTTCGCAAGGAGACAAAATGAAGATTGATGATGTAGTGTTTCAAGACTATCAAGGCATCCGAAGATACGGGGTGATCAAGAAAGTTGAAATTAAAGAAGATGGCTGGTCATATGCCGGCATTGATTGGGTTAGCGACGATAAATATATTTCTGCCATGGCACACTTAAAGTTACTGCGCGGCACAGATCTGTCTAAAACAGAATATCGCACTGATGAGGTTAGAGTTATTAACGCCGGTAAGGAAATTAGAACACTGAAAGCCTGCCTGCGCCGCGCCGAGGTGGCCCAATGAGTTCGGGGCCTGAAAAGTGGAAGTCCTTTCTCAATGAGTCTTCTCTTTCGAGGGTCTACCATTTTATCGGGAAGACTGATGTTGCAGTTATAACTGCCTTCAGGGATGACCCAGCTGACCTCTCTAAGTGCTCTTCCCCGGATCCGACAGCTTCCGACGACCATGGGGGCATCTCGGGGTCAAACATGCTTAGAAATCGCAATTTAAAGGCTGCGTTGCTGTCTTTAAAGTATGGAGTAACAAAGGCGAAGGGCAGTTATATCGAGGACTTTGAGACCCCTGATGCCGTCGAGGTCGGTGAGCAGAGCCTAATCGTAGTCAACCTTGAGGAAGATTCAAACTTTATTAATAATATAATAATGTTAGGCAAAAAGTTCTGTCAAGATTCAGTTTTGATAATTCCCATGGGTGGTCAAGGCGCCTATTTGTATGGCACAAACAATAGTGAATTTCCTGGTCTAGACCAGAAAATCGAAGTTGGGAATCTCAAGATGGGCGAAGAATCAGAGTTTATGACGCGCGTCCAAGGCCGGCCATTCACATTCTCCGAAGGCCTTGAGACCCTGAAATCATTGAGCCGATTAGAGCGCATGGCTGCTAAAGCTCTTTCCAAAATAGTTCTTGACTGACACGCGACCATTCCTATGTTGTCTAGACAGGAGATTATTATGGGAAGTGCAGCATTATCTGCAAGGAATTCTAGCTGGGTCGCGCACGCGAAGGTGATAGGTACCGCAGGCGAACAAACTTTTGCTGTTAAAATAGCAACACATTTGCCTGATTTTTATGAAGTTAGGACAAAATTTAAAAAAATTGAAATATATGACGACGGCAGGGGCATCAAACCCGATTGCTGTATTTTTAATTTAAAGACGCGAAAACATCTTTTTGTTGAGAACAAAACAGGCAATAAAGGCGGCAATGCTCATGAGCGCGCGTATAGGTATTTATCACCAGGACTTAAGCAAAAAATAAAGTTGCTATACGATACGCCAACGCAACCTTTCTTTTTGGTCTTTGCGGGTAAAACGTTTTCGGGTGAGCCCTTCTACGTTGCACGAAAGGACAAGAAGCCGTATTTGGTCAATCCTCAGCACTACCAAGATGAATTTTCTTTATTTTTAGCTGGGGAGAACTACGCTATTCTTGATAGAGAAAACTCCAATATTGATAAGGTGGCTAAACAGATCATGGAGATTGTATGAAGCCATTATTCATTTGGGCCGGCGGCAAAAACAAAATGCTCAAAAAGTATATGCCTTGTTTGCCGGAGAATTTTGATAAGTATATTGAGCCTTTCTTCGGAGGCGGAGCAATGTTCATTTGGGCATATAAAAAGAACCCAAAGGCACAGTTCATTATCAACGATAGCAATCCTAGCATTGTCTCTGTTTATCGAGAAATAAAGCATAATCTTGTGTCCTTTCAGCTTAGGCTCGACGAACTAGAGAAGCAATATCTTCCTCTCAGTCATGCTGACAGAAAGATCTGGTTTTATGCCCTTCGTCACGAGCACGCTTATGACTATGAAAAGTGGTCCAAAACCGAGGAAGCAGCCACTCTTTATTTTATGATGAAGACGGCCTTTAATGGCATTTGGCAGATCAACAAGAACACCAATAATCGATTTGGAACTCCGTTTGGCTTGGGGAAGCAGAAAGACAAGGTGTATGACAGAGAGATTGTAAAGTGGTGGCATGATGCACTTCAGAACACCGTTATTTTTTGCAATGATTTTGAGCCCGTTGTGAGAGAGTACGCAAGTCAAAATAGCTTTGTATTTATGGATCCTCCTTATCGCGATTCTTTTACTCAGTATAACACTGATTTTAATGATTCCGAGCAAGAGAGAGTCATCGGTTGCCTACAACATTGTGGCGAAGTAGGAGCAACAGGCTGGCTATCCAACCGCGATTCAGGCGATAATTTTTTTGAAGATCGATGGGACGCCGACAAGATCAAATACTTTGATGTAACCTACACAGCCGGCCGCAGAAAGAAGACGGAGAACGGCTTTGTAGCAAAGCCCGCAAAAGAAGTTTTACTCACAACAAAATAGTTCTTATACTCATAGTATGAGAAAATGGTATAATTATAAAGCTCGCCAGCTAAAAGAAAAGCTGTGCGTATTTGATTTTGATGACACTCTGGTCAAGACAGATTGCGTGGTAAACGTAACTTATCCAAATGGCCGCGAGGAAAATATTTCAACTTCAGATTTTAAGCTTCACAATAAAAACTCGCGCAATGAGTACGATTTTTCAGATTTTGAAAACGTCGTCAACCCTCGCGAGATTACACAGGTGACCAGCTTGCTTAGAGAATCATGTGACGCTGGTACAGACGAGAAAGTTGTTATTTTGACCGCTCGTCAGAACGCCGCACGAATGGCTATCATCACATATTTAGAAGATTTAGGCTTCGATATGACAAATACGATAGAGTTGGTTACTTTGGATGATTCTGATAGTCAAGCCAAAGCAGACTGGATCGAGAAAAAGATTCTTAGAGGTCACAAAGACATATTGTTTTTAGATGATTCTCGCGCCAATGTTGATTGCGTTAGGCGCTTACAAGAGAAATATCCGCAAATTAAGTTAGATGCAAGAAAAGTCTCTTATGCGGAGGAGATTTTTTGACAAGGTTTTTCGCGGCCGATGCCTGAAAAAGAAATATGCGTTGGTGATTTAGTAAAAGTAAGATTTTCTGCTTATAGTCTTGGGAATCTCCCCGCTGACATCCGAGATATACCATACGATGAAATTGGCCTCGTCATACGAAGAGAGGCCAACGTGTGTGTCGCCGTTTTTCTTTATCCTGAAGAAAGGGTAATGAGTTTTTTGATCGATCAACTACAGGTTGTAAGCAAGGTCGAAAAAAATTCTTGTTTATTTGAAGCTGGCTCTTATATTGACTTCGTACCGAAAGAAGATAGTTGATAACATATTCGGCATCTAGTTATTTGTATGAAAGAATTTCGCCCGAGTTTAGAATGGTTCATGATCGATGTTGTGCTCCTCGTCGCGCTGGTAGTTGCTTATCATGCATGTTATTAGATAATTTTATGCTTGCCTGCATATATGTATAGAGATTTTCATATTTTTTGCCTAGTTATATTATGTACTTACCACTTACAGGACAAAAGAGGTTAGTAGAAAGAGAAAAAGGCAAAAATATGAAAGTTGGTTCAGTATCACCCGCGTCCAGCGGCATGATACGCCCCGCCGCTGTTGGTCAAGGCCAATCTGTTGGCACAAACGGTGCTCAAGGGCAAGAGCAGAACAAGGCTGCGGGGAAGAACGCAGAAGAGAAAAACACTTCTATAAGTTCTGATTCTCAAGACAAGTTCTATCAGCCGGCCCAGATGAGTTCCCAAGATTTCTTATCGCTCCACAATGATGCAGCCTCAAGCACTCTTGAGACCGTTAAAGACATCGCAGCGCTACAGGTCTTGGAAAAGACATTGGAAGCCCTTAGCAAGATAATGGAAGATTAGTCTTTACTCTGCGCGCTCGGCTCTTATAGTTGTATCACTGGCGACGGGGTTCAACTCCCCGCATCGCAGCCCATCTCGCGTGTAGCTCACTAGGATCGAGCGCTAGCTTTAGGCTAGAGGTTGCAGGTTCGAATCCTGTCATGCGGGCTCTGGGGGCGTAGGCTGGGCCTCGCCAGTTCACATTTCGCCTCCTTAGCTCAGTTGGTAGAGCACTCGGCTTTTAACCGATAGGTCGTCCGTTCGACCCGGACAGGGGGCACCAAATATATTTTACTAGCCCAGAAAAGTGGCTATGTTTTATGCAAGTCTGATAATTATACTGGAGGGTATTGTGGCTTATAGACTAGATGAGAATGGAAAGTATGTTCGCACAGTGACATGCGGCTATTGCTATGAGCAGGGACACAACAAGAGTTCATGCAAGGCAAAGACGCAGAACCACAAAGATCAGATTGCTGGCTACGAAAAGCAAATCGCAGAAGACAACTTTACTGACGACTGGGAGCGCAATTATGCAAAGCGGAATCTTGAAAGCCACAAGGCTGCGCTTAAAGTGTCTGCCAAGCGTGGCAAGAATCGTAAGTGTTCTCATTGCCACGAGCCTGGTCACACAAAGCGCACCTGTCCAGACCGCAAGCAAAAGATTGTCAACTGGACCGCAGCAATCAAGCGTCAGCACGAGCGATATACTCGCAGCATGGTCGAACAGGGTTTTGGCATCGGCACGCTAGTTGAGGTTATGTATAACCAGCAGCCCCACCTTGCTCTGGTCACCGGTGTTCGTATTCATGAACTGCGTTCTCATCAGGATCTGGACGCTAGCGAGACACACTATTACGGCAGTCCTTCGATTGTCAATGTGACGCTCTGCCGTCCTGTTGAGCATGAAAGCTGGGGGCAAACGCGCTCAGTTGCCCAGATCGGCGCCCAGCTTCCCTTGCAGGTCCACAACTTCATGGGTGCTGCTATCAGCCCCTCAGAACACAGGACGAACACAAATGGCTTCATTAAGGCGATTGTTGGCCCCCTTGATGCCCCTGTGATTGAGCAGCCTGGCGACAGAGTTATCAAGCAACTAGCTACTGAGCTTACTGATGACGGAAATATTCCTGATGGCAGGTGCCTGTATAGTTAGTAAGAATTTGGTTTGAGCTGCCTTTCAAGGTATGCGGGTAAGTGGTGGGTTTATTAATTATTCTTCTTTTTTAAGCGATTCTCAATAGTTATATAATGAGAAGTGAACGAGAAGACATATGCTTGGTTGCTTGTTGCCTGCTTGCTGTTGAATGTAGTAGACGCGGGCCTGACCTTGTGTGCTATAAGCCTCGGAGTCTTGGAGGCGAACCCATTGATGGCCTATGCTCTTTCGTATGGGCCTTCTTTTTTTCTAGCAGTTAAAATTTCTTTATTTACTGTTGCTGCCGTGTTCTTATACTTTAAGAGACCGAAGATACTCGTCCCGGTCACGGCCATCTACTCGATGGTTTTCGTATATCATTCATTGTTCTGGTTTATAGGATTTTAAATGCAGACTAGTTTCATATTTAAGCCCAAATATGGTATTGAAATCATTAGGAAAGTGCTTGGATGTTTTATTAACGATTATCTATACTGGCATGACAATGGCTATAGCTGGGACATTAGAAAAGTCGACTCGGAACATGAAGGTTGGTTAACACTAGAGGCTTATCCCGAGGAGCACAGTGATCATTTCACCGAGATGTCATTTGAGGAAGACCCAATCACCCCTGAGCAACTGACTGAAAACATGATGGTTCTTCTCACAGAAAAGGGAGGCCCTGCTCATCAGGAGTTCGAGGATGATAGTAGTGGCTATAGCCTCTACGAAGTTGAAATCCATGAGGTTATTGCTGTATTGTCAGAGGTAGGCACAAGAGTCTATTCGCCTTATGGCGGTGAGAAGATTTTCTCTATCCGAGTAGGCGACGGAGAGGCTAGGAGGGAATCTTTGTTGGATATGCTCTTGTCTAAGGAAGCAGCGTAACTATAGTTTGAATGTATCTGAATCGAGGAGGATTCGATGATTACAGGCGATTTGGTAAAGTGCATTGATACTGGCTCAATGGGAGTCATCACCCGCGTAAGCGAAGCACACACAGACTCACTCGTCGCAGTCGACTTTAAGGTTCTGTGGCCCGAAGGCTCAATGACGTGGGAGAATGTTGTCACTATCACACCCATGGCAGACGAGGAGTATGCTCCCTAGCCGCATGAAGGTAGGCGATTTAGTTTCTGTTTTATACGAGACAACTCGTTACTATATTGTTCTCAAGGCCCTTCCGAGACGCGGATCCGGCGAACAAGAATACAGGCTACTCAGCTTATCAGATGGGAGCGAGAGAAGTGTCCGCTACTCAGAAATTAAGACAGTCAGCAAGGCACCCTGAAATTGGTGATTTGGTGGCACATCGCGCTGGCTGCCATTGGGGCGGCATTGTTACCGCAGTAATGCTACCTAGCCGTGATGTAGCCCTTGTTTGCGTGCAGTGGGCTCACAAAAGACTCGCGCGCCTCTACCTGCCGCACGAGTTGGAAATTATAAGCGCAAGTAGGCTTGGTCAAGAATGAAAAGCGAAAATGCTCCAAAAGTAGGAGACGTGCTTGCTTGCTCAGATGGCGACATAGGAATAGTGCTTTCTACTTATATAAGTCATTACAATGACGACGAGCTGATGGTTGAAGTCGCTTGGAACTCAGGTAAGATTTTAACGGATCCTTGGAAATCGCAAGATTACTGCACTGAGGACGATATGTTTCATATTATGAGCAGAGCATGAAAGTTGGTGATTTAGTTCAAGTTTTACCAGCAAAGATTGGTTACTATATTATTACCACAGAGGCCGAACGCGGCCACATCGGTGGCCCGGCCTATTGGAATCTTGCTCCCGTATGCAAAGCTAGCTTTGACATGGGAGGCCCTATGTCGGAGGAATACATCGAGGTTGTAAGTGAAGGAACGTAAATGCCAAACTCCAGGCGCGCAATATCATATTGCAATCGGGCCAAATATTGTTGAGTGTCGAGTAGATATTCCATTCGATTTAGACTTGGACAAACCCCGCGCCATTGAGCTTGAAAATCGAATCCATGACGCCATGGAAGAAATTTTGAAGGGGCACTTTAGTGAAAGTCGGTGATTTGATTAAAGATAAAGGAGACGGTGATTTAGGCCTTGTCTTGTCCGAGGTTCGTTCCTATGGTACTGTTGAAGGGCCAGACGGAGAATATGTTATGGTCAAGTGGAGCTTGTATGAGAGCCCACAGAGATTGATATTGACTGCGGTACGCAACGGATGGGTTGAGGTCATAAGTGAAAGTCGGTGATTTGGTTTGCCTCAAGGGCAATCACAAAATTCTGTATCATGTTATTCGTGGGGAGTACACCGCACGCTTTATGGAGGGGCAAGACTACGAGATGGAGCGATGCGGCATGGGTGAACATGCTGGTGTTTATGCGTCCGCCATCGACGTTGTTGCTCTGTCCGGTCCCCGCTGCGGGCAGGTATCGAAGAGGCAGAAAATGTCGTGCTTCGAGAGGCCAAGACAATGAAGCTGGTTAGAGATGGTATCCCCAGAATCATTGAGGAAAGTGGCAGGACATGCGAGTATTACATTGCAGACGACGAGGAATACAGGGCTCGCTTGTACGAAAAGATGCATGAAGAACTCAATGAATTTATTGAAAATCCTAGCTATGAAGAGGCAGCAGATATATGGGAAGTGTTGCGAGCTTTGTGTCTCGAACATGCTCTTTGCATGGAAGTGGTGGAGAACGTCGCAATGGACAAGCGCGAGACCACCGGCGGTTTTTACGACAAGATAATTCTGGAGAAAGTCAATGAAAGTCGGTGACTTGGTAAGGTTGTCCATGCGGAAGACCCGCAAGGGTCGAGCATACGAAGACACGATAGGCGTAGTCACGCAGGTATACCCGGCTGATGCGGTCAACTTTACTTTTGTTAAGGCAGTTTTCGATACTGAATACACATTTAATATCAATGACTTAGAGGTCGTCAGTGAAAGTCGGTGATATCGTTCTGCTCAAAGAGGAATACCAGATAAAAGGTGTTTACTATGGCCCTGGCGTTATTACATCTATAACTGACTACCCCGAAGATGACTACCCCGAAGAGGGATTTGTTTCTCACAGAATACAGTGGATCGATGATTTTTCTTTTCACGGAACACATGAACTGGAGTTAATCAGTGAAGCATGATCTTGTAAAAGAAATCGAACATATGCTAGCACAGAAGTGCGATGCTCGTTCCCTAGATAACAAAGAAGATTTTGAGGCCGTGATGGAAGTCATTGGGAATACAGTCGAACGGTGGATTGACAATCGGTGTGGATGCCGTATGCGTCGACTGGGAAAGTGTAACAATGAAAGTCGGTGATATTGCACTGCTCAAAGAGAACTGGCAGGTATCAGGTGTTTACTATGGCCCCGGCGTCATTACTATGATGGACGAGGGCACCTATATCGACGGCGACTGCGAGACCGAACCGTGGAAGAGTTTTCGCGTTCAATGGAACGATGATTTTTTGTGGCACGACCCTGAAGAACTGGAGTTAATTAGTGAAAGCAGGTGATATTGTAATAGCCCTCGAAGAGGGTCGTATATGGGACGCGGGGAGTATTGGTCTCCTCGTCTGCATTGACAAAGGTCAGCCCGATAAAGAATACACACCATGGTACTTCGTTCAGTGGAACCATTGTCCGAACCATGACCCGTACAGACACTCTGTCCTCGAAAATCAAATCGACACTCTTTACTCCTCGTAATCCGTACCTATGATTAAGACATGAAAGTCGGTGATTTGGTTAAGTGGACACATCCACACGCGAAAGATATCGGCATTATCTTGGACATCGACGGCGATAAGTATGGAGACCAGGCTATTATTCATTGGTTTGGTAGCCCTGAGCATAGCGGGCTTTACCCCATCGAGCATGAACTTTTGGAGTTGCTAAATGAAAGTCGGTGATATTGTTAAGCTGATTGGTTCGTTTTCTGACGAGAGGCTCGGCTTAATAGTTTCTTCGTCGGAGGCCTGGCGTGGCTGGTATACAGTTATTTGTGGCGACGAACGAATACAATGGCCGGAATCTCAGTTGGTAATACTCAGTGAAAATCGGTGATTTGGTAAGGTGCAAAGAGGGAAGCCTAGTTTTTGGGTCGGACATTGACTCTGGCATCGGCATTGTAATAATGATAGAGTCGTCGAGGCACTCCGCGCTAAGCATATGCGTCCAGTGGCCTGAAGACTTTCTGTGGTATGAAGAAGAAGATCTGGAGATTGTCAGTGAAAGTCGGTGATTTGGTTGTCCGTAACAATCGGCTACATCCACCAGGAAAAGGCATTGTACTGGACTCCCACGAGAGCGCCGAAGGCGCCGTCTACTTTGAGGTACAGTGGTTCGACGACTTTGAGGAAATCGGTCGTATGTGGTACGACGCACTAGAACTAAAGGTTTTCAGTGAAAGTCGGTGATTTAATTCAAGACCATACTGATGGCGAGATAGGTCTCGTGGTGGCTATCGGCCCAGGCTACAAAGTAGGCGTAGTTGGAGAATTAGCGGAATACCCAGATGGCATGATGCCCTCATGGAAGATAAAGTGGCCGAGTATTCCTTACGTCTGCGACATAGGCGAAGATGCCCTGACTGAAGGTCTGGTAAAAATAATCTCAAAAGTCTGTACAGGTGATAAGTGAAAGTCGGTGATTTGGTAAAAAACAATCATGCCCTTGACCACAACAGCTTGGGGATTATAATAGAAGTAAGCAGGCCACAACTTACGAACCCGAATGGCTGTCCTTACAGGGTATACTGGTTCGACGCGCCCCGTGGCTGCGCTGACTATTCATGGAACAGCGAACGATGGCTGGAGGCTCTAAATGAATCCTAATTTGAAAGACATTATTTCTCAAACCCTGGAAGAGCAATGCTCTAAATGCCTGGATACCGCGCAAGAGCGCGCTGAGGTGCTTGAAGCCCTGCTCTCAAATCTCAACAGAGAGAATGATGACGCCTCCACCGATACTTTTTCTGAAGACAAGGAAAGGTTTATGGCTCCATGAAATTGAAGGAAGCTAAAAAGCTCCAGCCCGGCGCCGTCGTCCGCGAGGCTTGGCTCCCTAGCTCTGGGCCGGAATGGTACGGATTTGTGCTGGCAAAAGAGCACGTCGTCGAGCGCCACAAGGCGAATATGCTTGGGGCATGGAAAGAAGAACGATACGATGTCGTTGTGCATTGGCTGAAGAGCCTGCCTCACGAGGCAACGCCAAAGCCAAGAGTTCGGAAACATCAAAGTTGGGAAATTATGGTGGTTTCTCATGTCAAATAGCGAATGGTTTTTCATTGCCAATGGGAGCAAAAAAGATGAACAAATACGAGATTCTAGAGGGGATTTGGTTCGTGATGATGATGGCGTCCTTTCTAATCCTGGGAATGTCTCTATAATAGTAGCAACAGAGGAAGAAGATGTTTGCAGCGATGAAGCCACCTGAGAAGAAGAAAGCAGAGTACAACTACTACTGCGGCTCATGTGGTTGCAAATACCACACAAAGCCTCGTGCGACCCGGCATGCCGTCGGCAGCAACTGTCACGCATGTGGGAGCAGCCGTATTATTCGTTGCGAATGGGCAGAAGATTAGTTAATTATTTTTTTTCGTTCCTATAGTGTAGGCATGAACATATATCTTCGACAAGATGAAATCAAGCCCGGTGCTTTAGTGAAGGCCATGTCTCGCGACAACGAGATTGTTCCGGCTTTGATTATGTCCTTCGTTGACACGGGCGCCACCGACCGGGCTTTTGTTCGCGTCATGGATACCGAGGGCAGCACCTATCTGGCGAACACACTTTATTTGGAGCGATGGAGATGAAACACGCAAGCATAGACGCACGAGTGATGCATGCAGGCAAGGCTGGCGCCCATCACAAGCGAGCCGATGACTTCCGCAAGGGTCGCAGGCGCAAGCCAAAACGTCAGGTTGCGAAGCATCTTCGCTGGAGAGACTAATGCAAGTCGGTGACTTGGTACGAATGAGGCCAGCCGTTGCACCACCGCAAATGTATGGTATTGGAATCATTATCTCGGTAGAGGCTCAGGCCAGACGATGCCGGGTCAAGTGGTCGACAATGCCAGACCGCGAGCCGGGAAGCTGCGCCCGATACGCCTTGGAGCTTATCAGTGCAAGTCGGTGATTTGATTGAGGATAACAACAGTGGCCGGGTTGGAATAGTCATGGCTGTTGATGCGGATTCGCTGGGCTCAAGCAAAATTTGGATAGGCTTCAAATACTTGAGTCATGTCGACGGTATGACGTTCTGGCAGTCAGCAGAGGATACTACTTTAATTTCAAGTAGATAGATAAATTATTTTACCTTACATGATAATGTCCCTATAGTTGAAGAAGACAACAACCCGTACAACGGAGAGTAAAATGGGTCGTCGACAAAACCGTCACGGACTCTCGCCAGAAGACCGAGCAAGATTCGCTCGTGAACGTCGAGCCGTCGAAGGCTCCGTAATTACACAGAAAGGCTTCGAGGGCGCCCTCGTGCTTGAGCACATTAGAGGCTCACAGTACCTCATTCGCATGCCAGACGGCACTGAAGTTTTCGCATCACACGCGAAGCGACGAGAAATCGATGGCGCCACGGAGCAGTCAGTTAGCACAGCAGGCTGGCGTTTGTGGGAGGCTCGTCAGTAATGGGCTATCGATCTGAAGTTGTGCTAGCTATTACACCCGAAGCTGCCCCTGCCTTTATGGCGATGCTCGCAAAGAATCCTAAGTCCATGGAGATGTGTCAAAACGCTGACACCTTCCAGTCAGGCTATGAGAATTCTGGCGATTGGCTAGTGTATTGGTCAAGTATCAAGTGGTACGAAGGCTACGAAGACATTGACCCAATCAACGATTTCATCGATGCTCTCGCTAGTGATGATATGTCTGAGTATGGTCTTGATGAAGCTCCGCCAGGAAAGCACCGCGACGGCACAACCTACGAGCGCGCATGGGAAGAATTCTTTTCTTTCTTGAGAATTGGCGAAGACACTAATGATATCCGCAAGGAAGGCTGCGCCTTCGATGGTATTGGCGTCTCACGCTCGATATATTTTTAGTTTACTCAAGAAACTTGGTATCTATAGTTTAGATGTACCCAAGACACGGAGAGGCTCATGGGCTACCCGCGACGACGATATTCTCGACGACCTGCGACAACTGATCCATCTGAGACAAAGAATCTCATCTCAAGGATTGAGAGGGTCGCAGCACGCGGCGTAACTACTCTGACCGACTGGGAACGCAATTTCCTGTCTTCTTTGCTAGACAATGCTAAGAAGTGGGGTCGACTCACCTCCAAACAGCATGAAATCTTTCAGCGAATTGAAAAAAAGAGCGACCCGAAGAACGTAAAGGCTGCTAGCGAATGGCGCGCGAGCTTTGACGATGACAAGCGTCAAAAGTCTGAGTTCGCTGCGCGATACTACAAGGCGAACCCGCCGTACTTTAGCGATGCGTCTGATCGAATCCTTAATGATTCTAGTTACATTCCTTCTGAAAAGCTCTACCGCAAGATGGTGGAAAACAAATACGTCCAACGCGCCATGACGAATTCCGAGACACCTCCGCTCTTTGCACCGGGCGCGATGGCTCAAATCCGCGACGGAAAAAACGTTGCAGGCGAGTCATCTCGCCATCGCGGCAAGATGGTTGTAATCATTGATGTTTCGGATAATAGCTTGAGCGCGACCAAAGGCGCTAGAAAGTACACTGTGCTGCCAGTTGGAGGCGCCAAACCCTTCAAGACAGAAGAGCGATACCTCAAACGCGCTAAGAAAATTTAAGAAAGGTCTTTACCCACCTAAAAGGGTTCTTATTCTTTGTTCGTAGCCAGGGCAGTCTTGGCTTCGTTGTTTACTCTGGCTCCCTTGGAGACAAAAATGGTTCTATATCTTGCTTATGGTCTAATGACTGTCGCTGCTCTCGCTATTCGTATTACTGTCCTTCCCTAAAAAGAAAACTATTTACTATAGGGGCTCTGTCCCTATAGTTTATTTGTAATACAAACACCCCGCCATTAAGAGGTTTTCACCATGGCTCTCGATTTCAAAACATTTGTTTCCGTTGCTCCCCACGTTCTGCGTGTACGCAAGCCTCTTATGCTCCGTGGTCGTCACGGCATTGGCAAGTCCGAGCTTGTCTATCAAATTGCCAGCGACATGCGCCTCCCCGTCGTCGAGCGCAGAGCGTCTCAGATGACCGAGGGCGACCTCGTTGGTCTGCCTCGTACCGATGGCGACGTGACTAGTTTCTGTGCGCCTGACTGGCTGGCAGATGCCTGCGCCCGTCCGGTGCTCCTCTTTCTCGATGAGGTCGACCGGGCTATTCCTGAAGTCCGTCAAGGCATTTTTGAACTGACTGATTCTCGCAAGATCTTTGGCAACTTCTTGCACGAGGATACTGTCGTCGTCGCTGCCGTCAACGGTGGTGAGCATGGCTCGCAGTATCAGGTTGGTGAGATGGATCCCGCCGAGCTTGACCGCTGGACTGTGTTCGACGTGGAGCCGACCGCCGAGGACTGGCTTAACTGGGCCAAGGAAAATGTTACGGATGTTGTCTGGGACTTCATCAACCAAAATCGCTCGCACCTTGAGCATGGCGGAGATTTCGAGCCTAACAAGGTTTACCCGTCGCGGCGCTCCTGGAAGCGTCTGAATGACTGCCTGGATTCGGCCGACATGCTCATCGAGCACACTCCCGCCATTTTTCACCTTTGTGGTGGCTTTGTCGGCTTCGAGGCCGCAGTAGCTTTCAACGATTTCTTCCAGAATTATGACCGACAGGTTACCCCTGAGATGATTCTTGACCAGGGCAAGGTTGAAAAGACCTCTGAATTCACCATCACTGACCACTGCGCTTTGATTGAGAAGATGGAGTCTAGCGAGTGCTTCAAGGAAGTGCTGACTGCTGATCAGTTGGCTAACCTGGCAACCTACTTTGTCTCGCTGCCATCTGAGGCTACGATGAAGCTCTGGACTGCTCTGGGCACTGGAGACATCAAGAATGTTACTGGGTTCCATCAGTCTCGCAGCGCCGACGGTACTGGCGTGGCTGACAAGTTGGTTCAGGTACTCGGTGCTGCGACCGAGTAAGGTTTGAGTATTGTTGAGTTTTATACTGCTTAGGGGCAGGAGTATTGATTGTGAGAGTCGTATAGCAGGGCGATTGTATAGTTTATGACTACTGGGTTTGCTTGTTGACAGTCGCGAAACTAGAAAAACAAGATAGCACGGCGGCTCTGTGAATAAAATCCGCCCCTTACTCCCCCCCGCTTTTTCCCCTTTACCTTTTGACGACGGTACTTATAGTTTATGTGTACCCCGGAAGAACGGAGGACATCGATGTCCGACTTCAATCTCAATGACCATGTTTACCGTCTGCTGATGAGCGAGCCTTTTTATGCTGCGCTCTCTCGGCGGATTGAGAAGAAGCGGAATGATTCAATTCCGACTGCTGGCGTGCGTATCAATGACGATGGGCGTCTTGAGCTTTCTTACAACGCCAAGTTCTTCGAGGAGCTAAACGACCAGCAACGCCAAGGCGTGCTGATTCATGAATTCAGCCATCTTGTTTACGAGCACCTCACTGGTCGCTTGCCAGACAGCCTTGCAGGCGTCATGCAAACCAAGAACCCTACTAGCGAGCAGATGAAGGAATTCAAGCTCTGGAATATCGCTACTGATCTTGCCATTAATTGGCATATCGGCGCTGACAAGCTGCCTGAAAGTTGTTGTATCCCAGGTGGCAAGATGTTCGAGGACTTCGAGGGAGGTCTCGCCGCAGAAGTTTACTTTGATATGCTGAAGAAGAAGGCTGACGAAGACGACGATTCCGGCGCCGATGGGCAAGCCGGACAGCCAGGTGAAGGCGACGACGATGGTTCGAGCCAAGGGTCATCCAACACTTTTGACCCTGATAATTGTGGTCAGTTTGACGACCACTCGGAGTGGGGACAGGGAGAGATGACCCCTGAGCAACAGCAAGCTGTTGATATTGCGAAAGAGCGTGTTAAGGAGGCTCTCCGAGACGCTGCTAACGAGGCTTCTAGCCGAGGATGGGGCTCTGTCTCCGCCTCTTGCCGCAAAGAAATTGTTGAACGTCTGACATCTAAGGTCGACTGGCGCAAGGTGCTTCGCTACTTCGTCAAGACGTCGCAACGCGCCGACAAGCGCAGTACACCCAAACGCCTGAATCGTCGCTATCCCTACATTCATCCCGGTCGCAAAGTTAACCGGACTGCGAACATCGCAGTGAGTATTGACCAGTCTGGCTCTGTGTCTGACGGCATGCTGGCTGCTTTTTATGCGGAACTGAACAAGCTCGCTGATATCGCTACGTTTACAGTCATCCCGTTTGACACCCAGGTCGCGAAAGATTCTGTTTTTATTTGGAAAAAGGGCCAAAGCCATCCCAAAATACGCTACTGCTATGGCGGCACGTGCTTCAATGCCCCGACTGAGTATGTCAACGCTCATAAGTTTGACGGGCACATTGTCCTGACAGATATGGAAGCTCCAAAGCCAAAAGCTAGTAAATGTCAGCGCATGTGGATGACTACCAAGCGACACGCCGCTCGGCCTTACTTCCAGACGAATGAGCGAGTTATCGCAATCGATGAAAAATAATTTTTACTTCTTAGCCTCCGTCCCTGCGATTCAAGCATGAAAAAGATTGTCACGATTCTTACACTAGCAGCGCTGATCATGGCATCCTGCGCGTTCGAGGCGAAGACCCCACGTTTTGATTTTAGCACCACACACTCCACCGCACTGACGCAGGATGTGCCCATCGAGCACTATTATGCTGGAGGGTGCTGGGATGAACCGTATCATTATGTACCGGAGTGGTGCGATTGGTATGACGACGGCTCGACTTGCTGCGTTTGGTATGTTGATGATTGGTTCGAGGAGTATTGTCGATGGGGCAATGATATTTGCTGGGAATACAACGGGAGCTTTTAAAATTTTTTACTCACGCTCATACGTGCCTATAGTTAAGACGTCCCAAACAGAGGAGGCCCATCATGGCCCGCGACATTGACAACCCGATGCTCTGGCAAGATGCTGTTGACGAGTTCACTAACCTGATTTTGCCAATAGTTCAGCGCACTTATGAGCAAGACGGCAGACCCGACACCTGCGCGCGCTGCGAGGCTTGGAACAATTGGACGGATAGCCTTTGCAAGAGTGGCATCATCAGCGATTGGCAATATGAGAACTGGTCGCACCCGCCTTGTAACGAGGACTGATGGGCAGGTGGACGCTAAAGGTCGGTGACATGATTGTCGTCGATGGGGTGAAGACTGGCGTGATAACAAAGCTATCAGGCAAGTCAGTTCAATATTACACAGCCCATTCAGGTGGCCCCGGCGACCTTTTCAGAGAAAAGAAGAAAACAATTTACGATTCAATCGATTCGGGGAGGTGCGAGCACTTCTTATTGAATAAAAGCACTAAATGGAGGCGCAAGCGTCTTCATTAAGTGATAGTTGCGAGTGTGCTTACATTAACTTCTTGATAAGAATATATCTTATCCTCCTTCAATTTAAGTAGTAATGTTAGCGGGTTAGGGTGGGTTTAAAAAATGCTTTACTGTTCAACCTAGGTGCCTATGTTTTAGGTGTCTCAAGCAATAGGAGCCCACGTGGCGACCAAGAATCGAACCTTTTCGCGTCATATGAAAGTCAGCAACAAGTCCCACCGCACCGCACCGAACGGTGACAAGCGAGGATATCGCGGCCCGCGTCGACCATCGTCAGCCAATATGCCAGCAACGATTATCCACAAGGCTTGGCTAGCCGATGGCACGCAAGTTGCGGTGGCGCGCGTTAATGACCACTATATCGCTGCCCGGTTCGATGTGAGGGAGGAGGTCATCGGCAAGCCTGTAGAATTTTGCTACGGCGGCGGCGAAGAGAGAGCCATGGCGTGGTGTGACGCTACCGCTCGCGCGGTTCGAGGCTTTTAGCAGCAGCGCGAAGCGCTGCGCCAAAATTTTTCCCTCACATGCACACACACAAGGGCATGAAATGCCTAGCAAAAAGCCAAAGGTCGGAGATCTCGTCATGCTCGACGACTTAGCACAAGCTGAACGCGGCTATCATGGTCTCGAAACCGGCCGAGCCGGTGTTGTTATTCGGTGTGAAGGCACCCGATGCATCGTGCGCTGGCATGGCGATACCACTACGAGGCCCGAAAGAGGCGTCTTGGAGGTGCTAAGTCGTGCAGCCGGGTGATTTGGTAAGGATTACGAGGGCTTCCATTGGTGTCCCAAAGAACACAATCGGCCTAATCGTTATGGCAAAGCCAGCTGGTCACCCCGAGGGTCACCCCGAGGCATATCCTGTGTACCACGTTCAGCTTACGACGAAGACAAAGCTAAACGGCACAGTGCGCCGTTATCTGGTCCAAGACTTGAGAAAAGTGAAATGAAAGTCGGTGATTTGGTGATCCACCACCTGGACAAAGTTCCTGGTATCATTATAGAATTTCTACCCTGTATCGGCATCCCTGACCCTGGCATGGTCAAGGTGCATTGGTCTAAGCCCAACTTAACCTGCCGGAATGACAACCTTTATCGCGCCGGTTTTCTTTTTCTACTTACTAACGATAAAGCGTCCCTATAGTTTAAACGTACCTGGCAGAAGGAGCCCACACGATGTACCAATCCTGGACACACGCCGCCCGACCTTGGAAAAACCGAATTAAGCTAGGCGACCTCGTTCGATTCGAGCGCCCGGTCCCTAGCACGCAGGTCAGCGCAGCCGGAATCGCCGCTCAAGAGCGTTATGCGAGAAAGCACCTGCCGCATATGTTCGAGATTGGTCTCGTCATCGACACACAGGGCCTTGACCCGGTTGTTTCTTTCCCTAGCAGGACGCAAGACTGCGCCACTCGCAACCTTGTGGTGCTCTAATGAAAGCAGGCGACATCGCACGAATCAAGCACGAGGCTGAAATCGTTATTGTGCTGGAAGTGTGGGAAGGCACAAATCAGGTGACTGTGCTGCGAAACGGTCGGCGTTACCATATGCCCGCTGATCTCTTAACGTCACGGATATAAAGTAGAAATTGGCTGTCTGTAGGAGGAAGCTAAAAATGATGACCCTAGAAGAACTTATCGAACACCGCGATAACATTGACAAACTTGCCCAGAATCACTTGTTTTCTGACCGAAACTCATCGATGGAAATGGTGGAGTCCCTCGATGTTGCTAGCAAAATGCTCTCTGCGCTGATTATCCAGCTTGATTCTCAAAGCATTTCCTTTACTCCCTAAAAACTGTTCCTATCATCTAGTTGTCCCCCGAAACAGGAGAACGGACATGACTCGCAAGCACTTTCAAATGATTGCAGCCATCGTTGGCGGCATCGAGAACAAGGACACCCGGCAGCAAGTCGCAATGGACTTCGCTCATGCTCTGCGCGGCGAGAATCCACGCTTTGACATCGTTCGATTCGTCAAAGCGTGTGGCTGCTAAGCTCGCCATGTCTGCGATATTGGCAGCGCTAGCGCTCTGGTTCTTCATAGACTACCTGAACGACGCAGGCGACTAGCTAGAATTTTTTGCTCGCACACACGTGCATAATTTTATGCTCACGCACTACATACGTGAGAGGACAAAATGGAAAAGATGGAAGCATTATACGAACTTATGAGGATGGCGAACAAGCTCTCGCCGCGAGCCCAGTATTGCCTCAACCCCACCGAAGACGACCTGACGCCTTACTTCACGCACCAGCAGGAAATCGACCTCTACCATAGCCTGCTGCTCAAGGCGGAGTTGTCCCACCTCTTTGGCCTCCCAAACGAGGGCACAAAGGCATAATTAAAAAAACCCTTTACCCTCTCTTTGCCGTTCCTATGATATAAGTGTACCCAGGGAATAGGAGCCCAGCATATGCGATACGGAAGCATTGTCACCGAGACCTACACCGCGCCAAGCCGCTACGGTGCTATCACCGAGAAGCAAGCTGAGTGCTTCTGGAGCCGTTCATCGTTTTGGTCGCAGTTCGTTGACGAAGACAAGACGCTCTCTCTGATGTACGCCCGGCCCAGCTGGAAGCATGATAGCTACGTCGAGGGTGATGGCTCGGTCTACTCCGAGCGCTGCGCTGAGTGGGTGATGGTCTACCGGTACTATCCGCAGGCCGACCCGGAGCGCTCGGCCGCTATGCAGGCGTCACTCGACTACTACGGTTGGGGCGAGAAAGCTAACGATGTCAAGTAGTTAGACACCGCGCAATAAATGCGCGATTCATGCCTAAACGCTGCACGCAACGCTATGCAAGAAGTGGCGAGAACACGGCAATACTTGCACAGTTATGTGACCTAACTCCTTGATATCACGTAAATTCAGGACTTGGCACGCAGCTTGCAATATATAGGGGTAAGAATTAACGACGCCGGAGGGCACCCTAGATGACAGCAGCAGAAATCACCGAAATCGCAATCATTTCATTCACTTGCAGCTTTATGACAGGCTATATTGCTGGAATGATTCAGTTTCTGGTCGAGGCCAGGAAAAGTGAAAAAAACTTCACCCTGCCCCTTGTCTAGCCCGAAACGGTTCTTACTGTTTACCTGTAGCCAACGAAACACACCGGAGAGACTCCAAAAATATGAGCAACGCACTGACCAACCTAGCCGCCACCGCAATCATCCTTAGCAAGTCCGCTCAGAGCGAGCTTGTAGTCCTGGCACAGAAGACAGGCGACGAGCAAGCCCGCCGCGACCTCGTGCAATCCAACATCCGGCTAGCCTTCAAGGTCGCCAAGCGTCACCAGCGCAAGGGTCTTCAATTCGATGACCTCATGAGCGCATGCGTCGAGGGCATCCTGACCGCAATTAACAAGTTCGACCCGACGAAGGGCGCGAGCTTCACCACCTACGCCCGGCAGTGGATGACAGCAAAGTGTCAAGAGCACGTCCAGGCAAACGCTGGGCTGGTCCACTGCGGGAGCCGCACCAGCAAGAAGCTATGGTCTTCGCTCCAGAAGGCGCGCAAGGTCATCGGCCAGGACGCAACGCCCGAAGCGATTGCGGCACACCTCGACCTCGACGCCACCGACACCGCTGCATGCCTGAAGTACATGACCGCGCGCGGTGCCTCGATGGATGCACCCCTCTCCGCCGACGGTGGCACGATTGCCACGCTCATCGGTGACGGCAGCATGCCGCAAGATGTCGCGATGGAGCGAACGCAGAATTCTGCGAATATTCAGGCCGCAGTGACCGCTTTCGCTGACAGCCTAAAGCCCCGACAGCGTGACATCCTGAACGGTCGTATTATCAACGAGTTGCGCGGCGAAGAGCGTGTTTCGGCCGATTCTTTCGGAGTGACCAAGCAGCGCTGCGGCCAAATTGAGAAGGACTTGCGCGGCAAGCTCGCCGCCCACTTCACCCGCCAGTTTGGCACCGAGGGCGTTTCCGCAATGATTTCGAGGAGTTTCTAAGATGAAAGTATGTCCTGAATCACCTGATAGCACTGTGATGTTTCTGCTCTCACTTCTCACTTCGACCTTCATGACAATTGGCTGGATGGTGTAAAATGTCCGAGGTCACAAAAAACAATAATCAACTCGGCATCTTAACGGATGGCTTTAGTCTCTTCGTGAGCAGCCGACTGAGCGATGTTCTGGAGGACATGAATATTCCTAACATGAGAAAGGATATTTCAATCGAATCTAACGTTAGGTGGCTCATGAGGAACCTCTCAATTCAGAACGGAAGCAACCCGCTTATCACCGAAGCTCAAAGCCTCCTGAAGCAGCACCTGAAGCAACTGTCTAAAACTGGGTAGATAAACACATGCCCCGACCCGGTGACGCTAGGTCAGGGGAAGGAAAAAAGAAAACATAACGATTTCAAGCCTATATAGATATAGTGAGCGTAAGTGGCTGGAAACAGTGAGGAATCAAGTACCCTAGCCACCCATTCACACAAGTAAAGGGAATTCCAAACCATGGAAGACAACGATAACATCATTGATTTCATAGAGTTCCGCATGCACCGCATAATCGAAGAGACTGCGGAGTCAGGCGAGGTTGAGCTAGCCCGGCAGATGGTCGAGGCCCTCAATGGATACCTAACAGGCGACTTATCGATAGAATTCATCGATGGTTGGCCCATGGTTGGCAAAATCGACTAAATAATAAGTTCAATAGTTCCGCACACTTAGTTTAACTTCCGCCTAGGCGCGATAGAACTTAACGCGCGGTATATTGTGTGCTAAACTCACTAGGAGAAGACAAAGCGCCTATCGAGCGCAAAAACAAGCGAGCGTAAAAACCTTTAAATTCAAGGGGGTACCCCCTACCCCCCTGCCCGGAATGTATATTCCTACTAAGCATTAGGCAATAGCGGGACTAGATACCTTCGCTGCACACACGGAAATTTCTCAGATTTTAGCCTTCGGGGGATTTGCGCGCACCTTTGCTGCAATTGGACTTGGCGCAGCGCATATCGACAGCTGTATCGGCATGTTGGTAAGTCTGAAGCACCTTATATGCTGTTTGACGGCCAAGAATAACGCCGAAGCAAAAGCAAACGATGTTCGAAGCTAGCCCGATTAAGACAAGGGCAATTGTGAGAGGGGACATAACGTTCTCCTATGTTATGGTTATAATGTAATAACCTAAAAATTAATTCCAAATATAATTTGGAGATTATAAGGTTGAACATGCAGATTTCAACAGGCATGCGCGCGAGTGGGACACGCGGTATCTCTAGCTAAGGATAGCAAACTGCAAACTGATTAAAATAAAAAGCGTTTTTTGATACATTATTACTTCATAAAGTTCTGCCTCTTATGAAGTAAGAACTAATTACAATGAGCAAAACCCATTTGGAGTGTTTTTAGTGGCCTTCTCTAGCCTTATAATGGAACAGTTAACGCGAATTCTCGTCGAGGGGCGTAAGGACGATGCCCTTAAGCGCGTTGTAAAGGGATTGAAGGGCCAGGACGTCATTCAGTACGTTGAAGGCCTTTTTAAGACCGAAATCCTCGCGAATGACCCTAGCGGAAACCAAAAATACGCGATGTGGGCTGCCGGCATGGTCAATACACGTCTGGTTAAGATGCAAAAGAACTATGAGACTGGCATGCAGCGCGATGTCGACGCTGCTGGCAATGAGATTAAATATGAAGCATCTCGACGCTTTAGCACAATTCGCAATAATATAAGAAAATACCATCGCTTAGCTGAAAAAAACCTGATTGACAAAGATATTAACAAGTTTAAGGACTTTGGTGATTGGGAGCAACAGATCTACGTTGCGTATAAAGAGCTGCAGGCTCGGCATGATGCTAAAGAGCGTGAAGAGAAAGCAAAAGAAAGCTCTGACGTTATCGATGATGCAGATAACTGGATGATGGTTCGCCCAAACGACGAAGATGGTGCTTGCTATTATGGACGCGGCACGAAATGGTGCATCTCAGCAACTGAGTCGCGAAACTGGTTTGACGAATATACGGATAAGGAAGGCAAAGTATTTTATTTTGTCCTCTTTAAGCATCTTCACAATGATGATTGGAACAAGAAAATGGCCCTCGTTTATGGCGCTGACGCAAAAGAATCTAGCGAGCCCGAACCAGAGGAAGTGTATGATGTCTCTGACGATGAAGTGGGCACTGACGGCTTACGAGACGGTACATATAGCAATTTGGTGATGAAAGGGTATGCTTTGGGGCAAGATAACCCGAAAGAATTTCTGAAAATTTTTAGGTCGGCCTCCGGCCGAGAGGGTAAGGACGATAAAGTCTTCACTGGCCATGAGGGCGCGCAAGTTAATCCCCGGGAATTGTCCTCTGATGTGGAAGATGTGTTTACTGAATGGATGAGTGATTATTCCGATGGCGGTCATGAGGATTCTGGGATTGCGATCCCTCAGACTGTTATGTATATTTTGAAGGGCCTTGGGCTGGGTGACCCCACTGAGGTTGATGTACATGAAGCCTTCGAGGATCTTGTTTCTGAGGATCATTGGAGTATTCTGGGTCAAGCTGGCCAGCATGCTGTTGAAAATCCGGGCGGCGCAACGGCTGATGATTATGAGGAATATATAAGGGATGCGCAAGTTGAGAATTTTAATATTTATTATGAGCCAATTGAAGACGGCCATCACTATAGTGCAAGCGCATTAATTGATTTGGATGAAACCGAAGGCCTGGCAGAAGACATTGACAGCTTTGAAGATTATGTGACGTCCGCTTTGAATGCTGCCGGCATATACCCAGATAACGTTGAAGAGGATAGTGGCAATCGAGCTTACATACGGGTTGACCCTGATTATGATGAAATGGGCTGGGACGGGTTTAAGGCTTTCGTCGATCGCGTGTCGCAATACGACGCAGAGTATGAAAATTTTCGCGAAACGCTTTTGTCTGGGCTTGATGAGGCCGGCTTCTTCGCGAGTGAGGAAACATATGCAAATCTTCAGCGCTTTGAGGATATGGATCTTAAGCATTTTGACGTTGATTTGGAAGAAAACAAGGTTACAATGACAACTTTTTTGCCTGTTCGTCTTTATTTGCCCTCGGAGCTTCTGACAAAAGTAAAATCTGGCGTCGGGCCTGAGGGTACAGAAGAAAATCGATTGATGCGGGCCATGCATACAGCTATTCATACCGGGCTGCGACAAAATATGCACAAGCTTAAAGATAAAATTATCGCGAGGATGCAAGATGTCACTGATCGGGCTCTTGAGATTATCGCTTCGCAGCAAAAGCTAAATCTTGCTGAAACTGAAGCCGAAACAGGCCACCCTATTCCAGATTATAACATCAATGTTGGCTTTAAGACAGCCAGAACTGGCGGCACTGGTCTTGGTGGCGGCACCAGCGAGTATAAATTCGCAGATCGCATTGAAGTATGGCTTGATGTACAGCTGCAGGGCAATGAAGAGCCAGAAGCCTTAAAAATCATTGAAAAATTTGTTAAAATGGCAGATCATGATAAATTTCACGAGAGGTTGAGGCTCCTGGCCGAGGCCATTGTTACAAACATGATTGTGAAAGAGATTCTTCCTAAATTTAAGAAAGATTATGCATATAGCGAGATGAGAAGGCAGCAGCGAGTTGCTGAAAGTAGTTTTTCCTCTTTTGACGATTGGAAAGGCATACTTAATGAGTGGAGAAAATACAAAAAATGAAAAATTTATTAAAATTAGCCCTAACTGTGTTTTTATCTGTATTATTGGTGGCCTGCGCCGCTGGTAATGTATCAAATCGCGCTAACAGCTCCTTGCATTCGGAAAAAATCGCCAAAATATCGATCAAAGGGCTGGAAAATTGTAAAAATCCGGTTGAAGTGTATAATTTGCGCCAGAGGGCAATTCGTCTTAAAGCGAATTTTGCTCGACACCATAAGTGCATGGGGATCGATGAGTTGGTTGTTGTGGCCTGGCCCGGGCCGGCTTCGCGGGAAGAAGTCACGGCTGTTCGCCTTTTGGTCATCGCTTGGGGTGAGCATATGGCCCGAAAGCTCGGCGGCGAGGTTAATATTAAGATTTTTGAGTTGAAAATTGAGAGTTTTCATTGGAGCAAGCAGAATATTAACGTTGCTTTCTTTGAAATTACAAGGAGTGAAAAATGAAAATTACAAAAGAGCAGATAAAGCAGATTTTAAAAGAAGAGCTAGCGCTGCTACAAGAGAGTTATCGCGATGAGCGCGCCGTTGCTGTCGCGCGCCAAGCTCTGGATCGTCGGGGCCCGCGACCTGCGCCCAGCCTAGAAGATTTGCAAAAAGGCTCTAAGATGATTCGAGATGGGCAAGCAATCCTAATGAAAAAAGCAAAAGAATTAAAATTAAATTTTGATCCAAACTTCAAATTGACGGCAGATTTCAACCTTGCAAAAATCGCATGGATAGAAGCAATTTTTAAAGCGAATTCCAGTCGAACTGGTGGGAAACTAGACGAATGAAAATTACAAAACAAAAACTAAAAGAGATTATTAAAGAAGAATTAAAATTAATTCAAGAACTTGATATAGAATCAAACGACAATCTTCTAGTAAAAGCTAGAGAATTGGCTGGTGATCTGGATTCGATACTTAAGCAGTTTGACCAAACTGTAATTACCAAGCCAAGTAATATAGAATTGATTTATGGCAAAGCGGAGGCTTTATTAAAAACAATTGAGCAAATAGCTATGTCTGCGAGAAAAGAAGATGCGGTTGATGATGATCGTTGGGCTGCTATTGAAAAAGGTGTTGCTCCGGAATGAAAATTACCAAACAACAATTAAAACAGATTATTAAAGAAGAATTCGCTGGTCTTACCGGTGCTAAATTTAATACCGATCCAAAAAAATGGCCAACACCAGAATCGCCAGAAGAAGCTGAAGACTTGTCGAAATGGCAAGTCGGCGGTATTGTAAATGCAGAACTAGAGGCTAGATCAACTGTTGATAAGGTGGCTGGAAGATTTAAGGGCCTGAAAAAAGGAAATTGGCCGAGGGTTGGTTTAAGCAGTCAAGAAATTCGTCGCTTAGAGAAAAGAATCTATGATGAACTAGTCGCCATGGCAGAAGCCGATATTGAAACAGGTAACGTTAAAGCTGGAGCTGATTATGAGCGCGGACAAACAGCAAAAAAAGCAGTACAAGACGTTGATACAGAGTATGAAATTCGAAGAGCACGTAAGCAATCAGAATACAAAAAAGATCTTGATAAAAAAGCAGCTGCGTCCGATAAGCAACGGATAAAGGATCAGCGAAGAAAAGCAGCTCAGCGTCGAGGCTATAGGCCCGAGGATCCAGGATATACATGGGAGCCAAAAGGATGAAAATTACCAAACAACAATTAAAACAGATTATTAAAGAAGAGATTAAAAAAACTATTAAAGAGGCGCACATTGATACAGGAATTGATCCTGCTGATATTCCAAGTGATAAAGAAGCTGCGCAAATGAAAATTGATGATGAAATTAGAAAACTTGCTGATCCCGCGGAACAACAAGCAGTAAGGGATATTCTTGCCGGCGAAAGATCTGATTTTTGGTCTTTAAGTGATAGTGCTCAATATATTTTATCTACGATTCAAAGAACAATTTTAAAAGAGGGTGAAAATATAGACTATTTTGCTGTTGTGGCGCCCGATGGAAAAGTTTTCAGGGTCAAAAGAAATTCAAAAAGAGTTGTGAACGACCCACAAAAAGCAATTAATTTGGCTGCGACGGAGACATCACCGCGGTATCGACGTGGAGAATTCAAGGTTTATGAATACGCTCAATATGGCGGCGGCGTAAGAAAAAATCCGATTTTTGTAGGGGAAGCCATCGAGGAGGCATCATGAAAATTACAAAACAAAAACTAAAAGAGATTATTAAAGAAGAGTTGCAGCGCGCAATTAAAGAAGCGCCTGGTGGGTGGGAAGTACCCGACGGCGTACGAGCATTCACTGACATTCGACAGCCAACGGAAACAGGATCGCAGCCAACGGAAGAACGCTCTAGGCGATACATAAACCATATTTTTGTTCGCGCGCACAATGCGCTATATGATCGTAACCAGAGAGAAGCTGCACAGCTTATAAGCGGCCTCAAAGATTCTTTGAAAGATCAGGCGATGTCTGACGATTTACGCGCGGCGGTGGAAAATTATGTAAAAGAGGCCGATGCGCCGGGCGGCTTGACTTCATCTAGCTATAGAACAGCAACAAACGAATTATCAAAAGTTTTAGAAAAAGAAAGAAATGAAAATATAGAATCCAAACTTGGATCGAGGGGCGGTGCTCTTGAAGAAGCTGCTCCCAAATTTGGATTTCGTGAAGGAGATTCCGTTGTTCACAAGCAAGAGCCTGAGTTGGGGAAAGGCAAAGTTACTGCCCGCGGGGCGAAAAATGTTAGTGTCAGATGGTCATCACCTAAGGGAAGAAAACCCTTCACTGGCAAGCATGCTGCTGAAGTATTAAAGAAGGCATAAAAACATGAAAATTACAAAATCAAAATTAAAACAAATTGTCAAAGAAGAACTTCAGTTGTCACTTGAAGCCATTCGACCGGTCGCTGGTACTGACTTTGCAACAGGAACTCCTCTCGGCTCACCAGCATCAGAAGTTGGGCACTCTCCTAGCATGTTTGATGTTACCAGGCGCGCCGATGAAAAAACGGCTGAAGTATTGGCAGCTGTTAGAGAGTTACTGGACCTGCAATATGGCGAAAATCAATACGACCTGGCTGCAAAGCTAGAATATTTAGCTAAACAGGCCAGCGTTGGGGGACGTGGGAGAGAATAATATGAAAATAACAAAATCACAATTAAAACAGATTATTAAAGAAGAGCTGGGAAGTGTTTTGGTTGCTGGATATGGCTATATGACAATTGATAGAATTAGAAGCAAGTTAAATCGAATGTTGGTCGAAGCTGCTGAGCAGGCTGCACAAGATCCTCCGCGGTATACTCATTTGGACAATGGTGTAATTTTCGCTCTCCATCAGGCGCTGAAGGACAATAAAGCAACAAACGATCCATTCTTAAACGAAAGCGAGGAGTATTTATAAAGTGGAAACAACAGAAAAACGACTGAGAGAACTAATTGTCGAGGAGCTTGAGGCGGTTTTACAAGAAGAAGTACCGAACAAAGCTCAAAAAGCTTTAGATCTGGTTACAAATCGATCGTGGAGAACGCTTGGCCAAAAGCATCCTCTTTTTGCAATATTTTCTAATGCTGATGATCAGAGCCTAACTAGAGTCTTGAGCTTATATGGAAGTACTGGCCTGGCAGAAGAAGAAGTGAATGAGATTACCGGGACGACGAGGACTGGGAAAGGCGGCTGGAAAGCCGTTTTTAAATATGCCAAGGAAGGCATGGAATTATTAGATAGTCTTGCTGGAAAATTTGGCAATCAAGATATTCCGGAAGAACTAGAACAGGCCTCACAACGATTTGAATTTATGCTCGGAGCAGCAAAGATGGCGCATGTAAGGGCCGTTGCGCCGCATTGGAGCCGCGGCAATCCCGAGGAAATGGAAAAATTAAGAAGACAACATTTAGTATCGCAATATGAAAACAAGGAGAATGAATAATGTGCTTGATATGCGTTGAGATGTCTAAGAATACTTTAACCTCCATGGAGGCTAAGAAAAATTTGATTGAGATGAAAAATACGATTCCGAAAGAGCATATTGTGGAAGTATGTCAAATGATTCAGAATAAAGAGAATGAAGAGAGGGAATACCCGCTAGACTGGCTCGAAGATGAGCACTATGGAGATACAGATTAATGAAAATTACAAAACAACTGCTAGCGCAGATTATTAAAGAAGAAATAGAGCATCTTCTGAATGGAGAGGGCCTGAAACAAATCAAAGAAGAACTGCAGACGACTTTTCATGAGGCGCGATCGGGGCCGGCTGGAGCTGGTGGCCATCACGTGCCCGGGGCTGGCCGAACGGGAGTTTCAGGGCATGCCGGGATGGGCAGAAAATATGCCAGAGACAGGCTGTCTCCGGAGGGCCTAAAAAATTATTGGAGCAGGATTTTCGAAAAGGCAGGATTTTCAAACGAAGAGGCGCTGAATAAGTTAGTTGATAATAAAATATCTGCAGATATGATGTTGGCCGGCATTTCAGCTTCGGGCCCTCAACGTGCATTACGTTCTTGGATATATGGTCCTGAAATGAAGCCCTTGTTGACGTGGCTTAATATCAATCAGGGAAAGTATTCAGGATATACACAAGCCGGAGACATACCCGGCGCGCCGGCGCGAGGAACTGTTGGCGGAGGCACGAGCGGACTTGCTACTCATGAGGCGTTGGAAAGAGATAAAATCACAGAAGAACAGATAAAACAATTTTTGGAAGAAGAGATAACAGCAGCTAAAGAGGCACGCGAATCTTATGATCATGTTCTTGCTGCTTTAAAAAGATGGCCGGCCGGAATGTTAACAAGAATGATGGATGATCTGAAGGTATCTGATCCAGAAAAATGGGCTGATTTAATGCAAATGCAATCCGGTGAACAACAGCAACTTGATTTGCCTGAAGAGGGACTAAAAGAAGACATTGAGCTGCCTGAAACGCCTGACTTATTCCAAATGGCGGAAGATTTACGCAACGTTGCCGATAGTTTTAATCCAGAAGAAGCTACCGTACTAAAACAAGCTGCAGAAATATTACACACGGAAAGTGGTGTTTTTGAATAATGAAAATTACAAAAAAACGATTAAAGCAAATTATTAAAGAAGAGCTAGCAGCTGCAATCAAGGAATGGGGGAGCGGACCGGGATATGGTACTTTGGATCGTATTGAGCGCGAACGAGCAGCTGCGGGGAAAGGAGCTTTTAAAAGCCACGGAGGAGCAGCTGGAGCCGTGCTAGCTGACCGGAGGCGTCGGGAGGCGGAAGCAAAAGCTAAGCGCGGCGGCCGGCCGGGGCCGCTCGAACTCAAGTGGTTTCCTGAATTATTTCCTGAATGGGAATGCTGCAGAGATCAAACTCCGGGTGGATTTGTTGGAAAGAAAGCCGGCGGGGAGTGCAAGAGCACGGAGGATTGTGCTAGCGGGAAGTGTCGCGGCGGAGAGTGCCAGGCATGCCAGTACGAAGGATGCAATTAAAGAAAGAGTTAAAGGACCCTTAACATGAAAATTACAAAAAAACGATTAAAGCAAATTATTAAAGAAGAAGCTGACGCAATGCGGGAAGCGCGGGATGTGGGGGGAGAAGACTCACCGACGATGGGAGATATAAAATTTTCTGGCAAATACGACCAAGCTTTTGATGACGAGTCAGGAGATATCCCTATGTCTAAGCTTGCGCAAGGTACCGAAGATATTGAATTAGAGCTTGAGCAACTATTGGCCAGTGGAAAAGTCAGCCAATATGAATATGATATCGCTATGAATGTAGTAAGTCTAATTAAAAAACAGCAAGGCACTCTTAAAGAGGAAGAAGATCTTGAACAGGTTGTCAAAGAGGAGATTGTAAAAATCTTTGATGAGGGCTTTGGAGAGAGATTTAAGCAGCACCTCCAGGGCATTGGCAAAAAATCTAAGCGCGGACAATCTAAGAAGACGGCAGTTGACATGGCAGCGCTGCAGGCGATCAGACAAATGAAATCTCGGGGTGCCGAAGAGCCGGAGAGCGTTAGTGCCGACAAAGATTATGCTGAGCGCTTTTCGAGTGCAAAAAAGAGAAAGTTAGAAGAGGATGAGCTTGAAGAAGGCAATTGTCCTGACGGTTACTTTTGGAAGAGCGCTGGTGGCTCTGGCGGGGACTGCGTAAAAGATCCTGACTATAAGCCTGAAAAAGGTGATAGTGCATATGCTCGTGGCAATACCGTGTCGCCGCCGCCGGGCTCATATAAATACAAATACGAGGAATAAGTTGTAAAAACGTTTTATTCTTCATATTTAATAGTATAGCGCAAACTTAGGAAATAGTTTTATGTTTAGCGAGTGGAGAATAAATAACTATAATAAAAAATCAGCCAAAAAGTTTGGCTGGGATCCAACTTGGCTTGATCCGATGCTGCAAGGATTTGATAAATACCTAATCGCAAGGATTAAACTTTTTCAGGCAGAACACAGCTTAAAAACTGATGGACTGGTTGGTCCTCAGACCTTCAGAAGGCTTCTTAGTAGTCGCGACCTTGACGCGCGCGGATTCGGTAGCTTTATACTAGTAGATGGAGTCAAGATGAAGATTGACTGGGATGTCAAGTTAAGCCTCCTTCCATCTAATTGCTATAAAAAATCTAGATCCATCAGAAAGCCAAAGATGATTGTTACGCACTGGGACGCAACAACTTCAGCGGAGAAGTGCAGAAGAGTTTTGCATGCAAGAGGGATATCTTCTCATTTTTGTATTGATAATGATGGCGTTATTCATCAGTTTGTCGATACTAACCATGCCGCCTGGCATGCAGGCGGAGTTAATGGCGTTTCGATAGGAATAGATTTTTCTAATGCATATTACACAAAATACAATAAGTGGTATGAGGCACACAAATTTGGCAAACGCCCTGTAATAACCAGCCGCGTCCATGGTAGAAAGCTAGGACCGCACCTTGGATACTATCCTGTTCAAATTGCAGCCTACAAGGCCCTTTTAAGAGCTTTGAGCAGTCATTATGACATACCCCTCCAGTGCCCTACTGAAAACGGCGATTTGATAACAAAAGTCTACGATCCTGCAAAGAATAGAAAATATAAAGGGGTCGTTTGTCATTATCACTTAACGCGGGGCAAGATAGATTGTGCCGGCCTTGAGTTGGACAAGATTTTAGAGGATATCAGATGAGTATATCTTGGAAACAAATAGACGAATATACTCAAGCGATTTATGTTGAAGGGGAGTTTATTGGCGAGGCAAGAGCAAACGTACTTACTCAGAAATGGAAAATGCATCCAAATTTTTGGCTTGGATCGGCGGGTCAAGCATTTTTTTATAAAAAGTATCCTAGCGCTTATAAGTGTGGAAAAGCGATGGCAGATCTTTATTCAGAGTACTGCGCGCTTCATGACCATGCATTCGACGCAGACAGAGAGACACAAGAAATTGACATGAGAGGCATCTTTAAACGAAGAAGACCATGAGGGTTTAGCATATGAAAAATTTGGTATTGGCTCTTGTAGCGCTTATTTCTCTGCAGATTAGTTGCAGCGATGCGGGACAAGAGCATAATACTAATATTCCAGATGTAGTTGAAGATGTAGATGTACAAGAAGAAGATATAATAGAAGTTATTCCTTGGGTAGCCGAACCTCCTCCGCCGGATCCGGAGTGTATTGAGTGCGATTGGTATTTTTGCCCTCCACTAGATTCAATTTGGAGAAAAGAGATATGCTTTAATATTTGTGAAGACCCCAAGGTATTATATTCGGAATCTGAATGCATACAGTATATGGAGTGCGATCCAACACAATATCTTATTGCTGAAGTTGAATGTACGACTGCAGATGGATATCCTGGCACTCAAGAAAAAGTTTGTAATAAAGGCTTGATACAATATACAGATTGCACTACAGCCTGCGAAGAAGAATTATGCAACTATGAAGATGATGATTGCGATGGAGAAATCGACGAAGGGCAGCTAAATGCATGTGACGAGTGTGGAATAATACCTGGCGAGCAGTGTAACGGTTTTGATGATGATTGTGACGGAGATACAGACGAAGGGCTTATTCAGCCCTGCAGCACAGCATGCGGAGCTGGATACGAGATGTGTTATGAGGGAAGCTGGGTATCTTGTACTGCGCCGGCTGAATTAGATGAAGTTTGCGATGGCTTAGATAACGACTGCGACGGTCAGATCGACGAAGGGCTAGAATGTGTTTGTACGATGCAGGATGTCGGAGTGTTGTTTCCGTGTCAAGATGATCCATTATTATGTGGGCAGGGATATAAAACATGTCAATGCTTAGATCCGGATTGTATAGACCTTGCGATGACAGAATGCTATGCTTTGTGTTATTGGGTGCCTTCTGGAGATCCAAATAGTGTTTGTGATCCCCTGATTGGAATGGAACTAAGCCAGGAAAAGTGTAATAATTTTGATGATAACTGCAACCAAGAAATCGATGAAGATCTCAATGCTCCATGCTACACCGGACCAGAAGGAACGATAATGACCGGCATATGCATACCAGGCGAAATGACTTGTGATGCCGGCGCGTGGGGGAGTTATGATGATGACGAGAACTTCATTCCATTTTATTGCAGTGGCGAAATAACACCTCAAACAGAAATTTGCAATGGGCTTGATGATGATTGTGATGGCATAGCAGACTGGGGCGAAGAGATGAAAGAAACTGATGTTCTTTTCATTGTTGACTGGTCTGGATCTATGGGCGATGAAATGAGTGCCGTAATGATAGCATTAAATCAATTTGCGCAAAATTTCAGTGACGAAGATGTTATTAAGTGGGCATTTATGCGCGGGCCTGTGGCTGTGCTGCCTTCAACTTATGACGAGCGTTTGGAACTAGTACAAGACTTAATCGGGTTCTCTGATTACCTGGCTTCTTTGGCCGCCATGGATACTAGCTCCCAATCGATGAGTACTGCTTTTGAAATGCTCCTTGATGCAATTTATATATCGGTACATAATATTACGGCGACCCTTCCTCAGCCCATGTCTAATTTTCAATGGTCTGGAGCAGCTGGCACAAATGGAATAGGAACTAGCGTAATCGAATCCTCGCCGCCTTTGCAAAATTTTGATATTAGTTGGCGGGCAGGCGCGGATCGTATAATCATTGTTTTTAGCGATGAGGAGCCTCAAAGCTACTTGAGTCCGGAATTAAAGGTAGAAGAGGTTAAAACAGCTGTTTCTGGCACGCCGCAGCTTAAACTATATACATTCTCAAGATCTTCTGGCTCAACACAGTGGGAAGATATTGCTAATGCTGGAAATGGAGCTTGGTATAAACTCACAAACAATCCTACTGAGATGTATGCTAGTTTGATGGAGATTCTTGATGAAATATGTAAAGGTGGAACAAATGAGTAAAGTTGATGAATTAGAAGAAGAAATTAAAAAGCTCGATAAATTAATAGAAAAAGCTAAAAAAGAAAATGCAGAGCTTAAAGATGAAGTTGATTCTCTTTGGGCGATGATGGATGAGATAACAAAATCCGATATTGAAAATTTTTCACACTTGTTGGAAGAGTTTAAATCAGATGTTATTACAAAAACATTGATGATCACAAAGAAGAAAGCAGACTGCTAGGAAAAGCATGAGTTGTTCAAAAAAACAATATTATTATTAATAGTTATGGTATTTTCTATGACATGCGCCGGAAATGAAAAAATTAGATTTTTTCATAATCCAGATCTTGCAAAAATACATAAAAGATCTTTTTGTGATCCCGATAGGCCATTTCCACAAATGATTATGATACCTTTTTTCGGGAAGGCTACACAAATAGTTCCAAGTTGCAATTTATATGAAAAGCATAAAACATCATTATCAATGATAATTTTTTATCAGCAATGGGTCGAAAATTTTGGGGATGATGATCATTCTGTACGGCGCATGCTCGAAGACGTCATGATAGAGTGGGATGTAAACAAAAAAACAGTTAAAAAAGCGTACAATCTCAAAGGTGAAAAAGTTATCAATGTTAGGGTAAATGGACTTGCTCGGGGAGGAAATTACACATGGATATGGGCCGGCTATGTTAATAAAATTTCCGAAACCTCATTGATGCATGAGTTGGTGCATCTTTCTTTGCGGGCAAAAAATGGCCATGGTGATGCAGATCATGAAGGAAAAAAATACAAAGGATGGACATGGGAGCACACTTCATTAGTAATAAAAACAAAAAACATACTTCGTACTTTTAATATTTAACTGCCGCCTCACTGATGACTTCAATTTTTTTCTCTGGACAAGACTGAAGTGGAAAGCGGCATCCATGCCGTTTTGCATATGTTTCGGTAAGCCAACGAACTTTTACCAATTTCAAGTTTTTATTTTTTTTGCCATAGATAATCTTCACAACCATGCCAATTGGCTTTTCGGGTGCGTTTTTAAATCCTCTAAGTGTTACTAAATCTCCCGGCTTCATAAAAAGTGGCTTAAATAACTCTGTCACGGTTACTCCTATCTATCTAATTATAAGCACAGGAGAATAAAATTGTGTGTCCTAACGGGAAAAACAGAACATTATTTTTAATTATATCTGCAGTATTTTTAATTTCTTCTTTATGTTTTGGGGCGTTAGCTCATGTAGGGCATAAAACCAGCACTACAGTACTATTTAATCACAAGCACGATGAAAACTGTGTGCGGCGCGCAGTACGGAAGCAACAAAGAGAAATTAAGAAAAAGTTAAGAAGAATAGAAAATAAGCTTAGAATAGGAAAAAATAAAAATGCACCAACAAAATAATAATGACACATTGCGTAGTGTAAAAGACTGGTTTACTTTCGCTGTTGCTGTTATCGCCACTGTTTCTGGTGTTATTTTTTGGATTCAGAGAGCGGATAATGATCAGTTCGAAAGAATCGAGACAAAAATTGAAGCCGTTGAGGCCGATATCGATAAGATTAGAGAAGATAACGTTGAGATCATTCGATTGATTGGAAAACTTGAGGGCAAATTGGAGAGATAATGACTTTAATGAACAAAAAATCTTGGAATACTTATATAAATGAGAGAAAACTGGTCGATCCAAAAAGATATCTACCAAAAGAAACACTTTATACTGGCCTGTGGGACGACGATGATCTAAAAAAGGCAGTAAGGGAGAAAATATTACAAGTTGCTGAAGAGTTTTGGGAAAGTCTGGAGATAGATGATGTTAACATCGAAGACATCACCATAACCGGGTCGATCGCAAACTATAATTGGACTAATTTTTCAGATATCGATTTGCATATTATTGTTGACTTCTCAAAAATTCCCTTCGATCGGGACCTAGTAAGCGATTTTTTTAGAGCTAAATCCGGAATGTGGAATAGAAAGCATGATATTTTCATGGCCGGACACCAAATTGAGATATATATACAAGATTCTGGGGAGTTACACCACTCGACTGGCGTCTTTTCGGTGAAAGACGGCGACTGGATAATCAGACCCGAGAGAAAAGAGATAGCAATTGATGATAAATTGGTCATGAAGAAGGCTGAAATGCTTGCAGATCAGATCGAACGTGCGTCAGACTTCCTGGAAGAAGAGAATTACGCGCTAGCGCATGAATTTTCTGATAAATTAAAGGAAAAAATAAGAAATTTTCGCAAATCAGGCCTAGAAGACAGTGGTGAATTCTCCCCTGAGAACTTGGCTTTTAAAATTTTAAGAAATTCTGAGTATTTAGGCTTGCTAGATGACATATATGTGCAGTCATATGATAAAATGAGGTCTCTAAACGGCAAATTTGGTAGGAAATTGAAGATTTTTGTTAAAAATGACTTAAAATCAGACCAAATGAAGCTCAACGAAATAGAAAAGTACCAGAAAAAGATCAGATCGCGGCATAAACGCATGAAAAAGCGCCTAATTGCCCTCGGAGGTCAAAAAAATTCAACACCTTACGGCCAAAAACCTAGTTATAAGAGAAGTAAATCAGCCCCGGCGGGCTTTGGTGGGTCTTGATATGCCTGGTGCAGGTTATAGTATAAATAACGCCTCTGAGCAAGATATGTCTGCTCTAGAGAGCATGATAACAAGATTTTACCCTTATGCAAAGGGAAAATTGGGGTTTAAAGACGATATTGGCGTTAATTTGGTGTCTGATCCGGAAAATTCCAAAGATCCTTTTGGAAAAACAGCATATTATGACCCAAATAAGATGCAAATTACTATTTTTGTTGATAAACGGCACGTAAAAGATATGTTAAGATCATTCTCACATGAATTGGTGCATCACGCGCAAAATTGTCGCGGAGAGTTTAATGATAATATCAATTTATCACCGGGATATGCACAAAAAAACCCCCATATGAGAAGAATGGAGGCAGAAGCCTATTTACTTGGAAATGGTTTTCTTGTAAGAGACTTCGAAGACCAAGTAAAATGTGGACAACTTAAGGAGAACAAGCGAATGTCTATTACAAAAAAACAAGCACAGCAGATGGCGGAAAGATTAATTGAAGAGATGCTACCCGAGCAGTTTGCTGCTTATAAGCAAACCCTAGAGGAAATTAAGGAAGAGCTTGAGGAAGAAGTAACTGAAGAGAAAGTTGAAGCATATGCTGTCTCCGAAGAACTAGAATTTCGCAACAATCTGCTTTTCGAAAGACTTACGAAAGAGTGGACTAAATAACCAGAGGTAAAGCATGGCAATCAAATATGTCAATGGTACCAG